>Ga0315315_10002264_pt1 | contig 17624 bp, 13 predicted proteins | sample M140m3416metaG_FD_203699 | JGI IMG/M metagenome (GOLD analysis project Ga0315315, IMG submission 203699) | Ammonia-oxidizing marine archaeal communities from Monterey Bay, California, United States - M1 40m 3416 | ecosystem: Environmental > Aquatic > Marine > Intertidal zone | place: USA... | reverse complement strand
GCTTCCCGAGAAGAAGATGCCCTCCACAACCGCGAACGCGACGAGCCGCTCCGCAAAGCGGTTGGACGACGAGATCCAGCGCAGCGCCCACTCGGCCTTGGCCTTGACGCAGGGCACCTCGTCGATGGCGTTGAGCAGCTTCGCCTTCTCGGCCTTATCCTTCACGTACGTGTCGATGAGCAGCGAGTACATCTCGCTGTGGATGTTTTCGATCGCCACCTGAAAGCCGTAGAAGAACTTGGCCTCGGTGAGCTGCACCTCTTGCGAGAAGCGCTCGACCAAGTTCTCGTTCACGATCCCGTCCGCCCCCGCGAAGAAGGCGAGGACGTTCTTCACAAAGTACTTTTCCTGGTCGTTCAGCTTCTCCCAGTCTTGCATGTCGTTGCCGAGGTCCACCTCCTCGGCCGTCCAGAAGCTCGCCTGCGACTTCTTGTACCACCGCCACGTCTCGGCGCTCTCGATCGGGAAGATGACAAACCGCCCCGGGTTTACCTGCAGGAGGGGCTCTTTGCGGTCCTCGAGGCTGAGCGTCGTGCACTCGGGCGCGGCGGCCGCCTCCCTGAGGACCTTGTTCTCGATCTTCAGCGCGACATTCTCGTTGCGCAGGCGCACCAGCTCGGCGCGTTCGTCATCGCTCAGAGGTTCCGCCATTGCGGTCGCGGGGTTTGGCGGGGCGCGAGCGGCAGCCGAAGGGTTCCGAAACTTTACTAATGAACGAAGACCGACGAAGCTACCCCGGTTGCCAAACTAGTACCGAACGCTCCCGCGCGCACGCGACCACGTTAGCGGCGCGCGCGTCAACAGCCCTGCGCGCGTCGCGCGTCGTTGAGCGCCTTGAGCTCGGCGAGCTGCACCACGAAGGTGCCGATGGACCTATCCCACACCTTATTCTCGTAGTACGAGTACAGATCGCGGCCGCTGGGCGGCATGCCGCCGCCGTCGTACAGCGTCGGCGGGGCCCACGTCGGGTGGCCCGACTTGACAAAGAGGCGCGCGACGTCATCGGAGAATGGAAGGGCGGCGCCGCGCGGCCGGCCGCAGTGGACGGCGCTCATCGAGCGTAGGCGGCCGCAGCGGGCGCTCGCGCTCTTGAGTACCACTAGCGCGCGAGCGCCAGCCGCACGTGCAAAACCGGCTTTAAAAAAAGAGGCGCGCACTATGCGCGCACCACCAGCGTCGCGCGGTGCTCGGCCCCGTGGGCAAACGGAAACACGTCCTTCCGCGTGCCCACCTTTTGGAGGTCCTCGTACTCGGTGACCATCGAGCTCTGCACGAGCCCCGGCCGGTGCGGATCGATGACCTTGCGCCGGAAATGGTCGCCGTCTTCGAAGACCTCCTCGGTCAGGGTTGGGTCCGTCGCGGAGACGGGCCTGAAGATTTCCTTGTCTTTTTGGGGCTGCCGGATCTTGCGGCTCCTGAAGAGCGGCATCCCGTAGGAAAGGTACCAGTCGTACTTTTGCGACGTGTACTTCTTGGGCGCCGCGTCCGTGAGCACGAGTCCCGAGTACGGCGGAACGCCGTCGGCGGACCACGTTTTGAAGTGCTTCTCCAGCTTCGTCTGCTCCGTGCCCGCCTGCTTGAAGGCGTACACCTTGAGGTTCCGCTCGATCAGGCGCTTGATGCCAAACGTAAACGGCGAGTTCTCCTGGAAGTTGTCGCCGTCGAAGGTGAAGACGGCCTTGCTCAGCGTCGCGTCGGCGGCGGCTCCGAGCTCTGCGGCGACCATGGCGACGAGTTCGTCAAAGTCCGCGCCCGCCTGCTCCGCAGTGAGCAGCGTCTTGATCGCGACCTGCTGCGCCGGGCTCTGGTCTTCGGGCCAGTTCTTCTTGTACTCGTTGTACCCCTCTCCGAGCTCGGCGCCGCTCGGGAGGTTGCCCTTGCCCGCGATGTGCACAATGAGCTGCACGCCTTCGCGCTTGAGGCGGTCCTCGTACTCGCTCGCGCACAGGGTCTTTGGGGTCGGCTTCGCCAGCTCTTCGCAGGGCGCCGTCCCCGTCGCCACCCTTGCGTCGCGCAGCTCGAGGCGTCGCCGCGCGAAGGCTAGGTCGACGAGGTAGCCGCGCTCCGCGCGCTGGGCGGGGCGGAAGTGGAGCGGCATCCCGGGGTTGCTACAACACCACAGACGACGTCGGTGGTTTATGTACTACCATTTACGAATAAAAATAGCGAGAGTTCGGTTTTGCTACACACAGAGTCTCATCCGCATCGCGCTCGGCGGCGCGGGCGTGGCTGCCGCCGCTGCTGCTCGCGGCGGCGCTGCGGCGCGAGCTGCCGGCGCTCGAGGCCGGCGACGCCGAGCGCGGCGCCTTGGGCGCGCCGTCGTCCTGGGTTAGGTCGACGACGGCCATCGGCCGCTTGCGGCTGGCGCCGCTCTGCGAAGGCGTCGACGAGTGCGACGACTGCGCCGACGAGTGCGAGGATTGTCGTTGTACGCCCGGCGCGCTCGGCGTCGCGCTCGCCGTGGGCTTTGGCGTCGTCGGCGTCATCGGCGGCATCAGCGACAGCGGGGCCATGTCGCGCGCGCGCGCCCCTCCCCCTGCGTTCAAATCGAGCTAGCGCGCGAGCGGCAGCCGGCGCTTCCAAACTTGGCAAGCGGGCTGCACTACGCGCGCGATGCAACTTGATTATAACGGCGGCTACACCCTCTGCCTACACACTTCCGCCCACTGGCGGGACTTATCCCGTCCGATTCGCGGGGATGTCAGGCCGCCACCGGCGCGGGCTTGACGGACGCGGCCTTGAACGCCGCGACCGACTCCTTGGCGCGGCGAATGGCGCGACGTTTGAGGTCGCCGGAAAGGGTCGTCTCCACGGCGCTCTGGAGGATCTTGTCGTTGAGCGTCTCGCCTTTGGTGTACTTCAGGACCTCCTTGCTGGACTCGGCGATGTTCTCGATGATGTGTTCGATGACGCGGTCGATCTCCGACACAGCGGCTTGCGAAATGGTCATCGACGTGCCGTGCTGGGCCTTGTGGATCTTGGCAACGTAGACCGCCTGCGAGCAGCGCGGCTTGGTCCCGTCGTGCGGGTCGCCGCGCTTCTTCTTCTTCTTTCCGTCGGCGGCGGTCGGCGGCATTTGCTGCGGCTCGCTGTTCTTTGCGCGCGCGCGCGCGAAGACCGGTGAATATCGTGCGAGCCAAATCGCAGAGGGGTGAGCGCTTAGCGGCTGCCGCACGCGCGCTAGGGACTGGCAAGAGGCGCGCGCGCGACGGCCGACGACCGACGACCGACGCAAGGAGAATGAGCGCCGCGCGGGCCGCGTGGGAGGCGCACCTCTCCAAGGAGCGCGCGCGGCTCCTCGCCGAGCTGCCGTCGCTCTACGGGTGCGTGCTGCTCGACCCCAACGAGGTGGCCCACACCGACGCGCGCCTCGAGTTCCGATTCGTCCAGCAGCCCGCGCCGGGCGCAGACCCGCTGACGACGGCCGCGACGCCCTGGCGGCTCTGCCAGATGCTCGCCGCGGAGGACGAGCCGGCGAGCGAGGTCGAGTTCGACGCCGACGCCTTCAAGCTGGTGACCACCAGCGCGTGCGGCCGCGACCAGCAGGTCTCCACGCTCGCTCGCGTCGGGGACTCGCTGCCGCACCGGTTTCCGTTTCTCGGACTGCACAACCGCACCGCGCTGCGCATGGCGAGCGTCCGCTGCCGGCTGCGCACCGCGCTGCTCCCGGTGGAGCGCCCGGACAAGTGGCGCACGGAGGTGCGCTGCGTGGTGCGCCACCGGCGCGACGGCGGCGGCGACGCGGACGCGGACGCGGACGCGGCGTCCGAACCGCGCTGCGCGCTGCTCATCGCCGCCGCGCTGGGCACCTCGCTCGACGTGGACCGGCCCTCGGAGAAGCAGCAGGCGCTGCTGACGACCGTCCTCGCGCAGACTGCGGAAAAGAAGCTGGCGCCGTACTGCTTCCCGTTTGACGTGACCAAGCGGTTTGAGAGCGCGCCGCCGCCCTCGCCGACGAACGACGAGACCTTCCTCGGTCCCGACTGCGTCGCAAACGACGCAGGGGAGTACATTGCGTGGCAGGTGACCGTGCCGACGGAGGCCGCTCAGGAGCCGCCCATGCCGCCGCCGCCGACGCGCGCGCCCTCGAAGGCGTCGTCGAGCTCGACCGACAGCGACGTCGAGTGGTCCGACTGGGGGTCGGAGTGCGAGTCGGACGACGAGGCGCCGCCGCCCAAGCGCGCGCGCGTGGTCCGCCCCGCGTGCGAGGGGCTCGAGCGCGGGCGCTGCGCGGGCGCCTTTGACCCGCTGCCGGTTCGAAACTTTTCGACGGCCCATAGTGCAGATGGCGGCCTCGTCGTGCCGGTGGCCACGGCCCTGCGCATCGCGCGCGTGCGCGCCAACGAGGACCTCTCGGCCGCGGCGGTCCAGCTCGCCGCGCGCGCGCACGCCGCCGCGCACCAGCGGTTGCGCGCGGGGGGTCGCGCGCGCGCGGACGCCCCGCCGGGCGCCTAGGGCGCGCCGCGGCGGCCCCGGCTGGCACTCGCGCGCCGCCGGCGAGTAGAGAGAGAGCGCGGGGCCAATGGCCGCGCCGACTGTTGCGACCGACGACAAGGCCTCCTTTTTGATGCACACGATCGACGCCAGCCAGCTCGGCTGGAAACCGGCCCCCACCGCGCGCGGAACGCGCGGGTTTTGGATGGGCAGCCTGCTCCCGGGACGCGACGAGCCGTACGTGGCGCGCCTTCCGGCGCGCCAGACCGACGCGTGCATCACGGAAGTGCGCGACAAGTACGAGCCGCAGCCGCCCCCGACCGGCTTTGGAAAACCGGTCATCAACGCGTACTTGGTCCTCGCCTCCGAGAGCTACACCTCGGGCGAGTACTCGCCCGAAGATTTTCCCTTCATGCTCGACATTATCGCCGCCTTTGGCGACGACGACACCAAGATAACCGCCATCCCGTACAAGATGCTCGTCCGGACGATCCGAAAGCACGAAGGCGAGCTCTTCCATCCGATTTGCGAGCTCTCCGAACGGCTCGAAGAGCTTGCCATCGACATGCGCGAGGTGCTCGCCGCGGAGTCGTTGCTGGTGCTCAATGCTCGCATCGGAAGGTACGACCGCACCGACTACTACATGCGCGACTTCCCGGGCCCGGGCCAGAAGACGGCCGCGGTGGTCAGCGCCTGCTCGCCGCGCCTTCTGTGGAAGCTGGTGTGCGCGTGCGTCTACGCCTGCGAGAAGCGGACGTTGGCCAAGGCTTGGCGGCGCGTGTCGCACGTGGCCGACGCCGACCCGAACACAAAGCTCTGCACGCAGCTGCTGCTGCTGCCCGTGGAGGAGCTCTCCGCGCGCCTCGGCGCCTGCGCGGCGGACATCGACCTGCTCACCGGCGCCGCGGAGGGCGACCCGTTTGCCGTGCGCTGCGCGAAGCTCGCGCGGGCCATCGCGTTTGTCGTGCTGCGCACGCGCAAGCCGGGGTTTGGCACCCTCGTCCTCACGCTGCTGCGCGAGGCGGAGGCGTTTGCAAACTCCGACTGGCGCGCGGCGTTGTCCTCGCCGGAGGTCAAGCAGGTGCTCTGCGGCGTCGTGCTCGCGGCCATGGACGGGCTCTACGCCGGCACGTGGTACATGTACGACGGCGTCGGCCGCATCACCCTCGACAGCGTGAAGAAGGACACCGAGCGCGCCAAGGCCGACCGCATCTCGCGCTACCGCCGCTGGCACGGGTTTTGCGAGCTGGCCATGGCGATTGCCGGCGACGCGATGCCCGACAGGATCGTCGTGAGCACGCACCTCGACGTCGAGTGGCGCGTGCGGCAGTCGCGCGGAGACCACGACACGGTCTTGCTGCCCGAGGCGGTCAGCACTGGCCGGCGGCTGCGCAACGAAGGGGGCGCCTCTCCGTCGCGCAGCGCCGTCGAGTTTGCGGCGCGCGCGGTGCCGACGCTCCGGCTCGCCCTCTGCGCGTCGTACATCCACCACTGGCCCTTTCGCGCCATGATGCAGCTGCCGGCCACCCACTGGACGGCCGAGACGCTCTTCGAGACCTGCATGCGGCTCGTCCACTGCCACGTGGACTCCAAGGGCGGCGACTACGGCGAAGAGGCCGAGGAGAACTGGTCGTCGATGCTCGACCTCGCGACTCGCCGGGAGTTTCTCGTGCTGGCGTACAAGAAGCTCGTCGAGCTCTCGTGGGCGGGCGGCGCGCAGGCGGGCGCGGCGGTCGACGCCGTCGTCGACTTTTGGGAGAGGCTGCCGTACGAGTTCATGCGCAACGCTTCGCGGCCGATACCCCCGAGGAGCGCCGCCGAGCGCGAGGAATCGGGAGGCCGCTCCTTCAAAGAGGGCCTCGGCAACGGGTACGTCCTCCTCAAGGACCCGACGGCTTTGGGAGACGTGCAGATCTCCAGCGACGACGAGGACGACGACGAACCTCGTTTCTGCGCGGAGCGCCGGCAGAAGCGGCGCCGGATCAACGGCGCGCATCAGTCCGGCCGCTTCTTCAAGCGGGTCGCGCACAAGACGTACCCCTCCTACTGGCGCGCCGGCGTGGACGTCGATCCCAGCGGGACGAGCTTTGCCGCGACGCGGCACGCGCTCCGCGGGCGGAACTTCCACCCCGCCGTGGACGGCGCCAAGGGCGCGGCGGAGCACCTAGAGGACCTCGTGGTCGCGCTCCTCGGCGAGATGCCTGACACGCCCGAAGAGACCGCGCGCGTGGGCGCGACCGTCTGCGACGCCCTCAGGGGCATGTCCTGGTCGCTGAGGGACATCTTCGCCACCGCGCTCGACCTCCCGAAGAGCGCAAAACCACAGGCGGAGGCGAACCGCCACCTCTACAAGCACCTAGGCAACGTGCTCGAGGTCTACACGCGGCAGATCAAGCGCGCGGTCTCGGCCGACCCGCGGTACTTTCGCGTCGTCCGGTGCCTCGTTGGCAGCCAGTTCGGGTTCGTGCACGGGCTCGTGGACGTCAAGGACGTGTTCGAGCTGTCGTGGGCCGACTCGCCGCTTCCGGTTGCGACCGTGCTGGCGGCGGTCGACCTCTGCAACGAGGCGGCCGAGTACCTCCTCGACCCTGCCCGGCTGCGCGACCCCGACTACAGGCCGAGCGGCTGGGAGCGCGTGGGCGCGACCCAGGCCTTCTGGGGCTTTGAAAAGGCGGCGGCCGACCGCGCGCCGCACCCGCCCACCGTCGCTCGATGGCGCGCGCAGCTCGTCTTCATCCTCTTCAACAGCTTGAACGCGGTGGACGACCGCCGCTCCACGTGGAACGCCGACCTCGTCGAGTGGATGCACGGGCGCTTCGCGCACGCCTCTGGCTGGGAGGACGTCGAGGTCTCATTCGAAGCGGAGTGGCACCTCGGACCCGAGCTGGCCCTAAAGGAGCGGCGGGAGTGGTACGACGCGCAGCTGCTCAACAACCCGGCCGCCACCGTGGAGTCGGCGCTCCCGTGGAACGAGGCCGAGTTCGAGGCCGAGTTCGTTCGGAACCGCGAGGCAATGCCGCTGCAGGCGGCGCTCGAGGCGCGCTACCTCGTCCGCGACGGCAGCGGCTGCGTGCCGTCGCAGTGCGTCCAATCGCGCGCGATGCTCGCGGCGTTCGACGCGGAGACGGAGCGCTTCCTGACGCAGCTGCTGGGCCTCTTCGAGTGGCCGAGGGAGTGCCTGCACTGGACGCTCGTCGTCGCCGCGTCCCTGCAGTGGACCGCGGTGGTGGGCGTGCTCGTGCGCCCGTTCCGGACGCGGAACACCAACTACGACGCCGGCATCCGCTCGACGGCCGTCGAGGACTGGATGCTCAACCTCGTCCAGCACGACGTGGACGTCGGCCCGCTCGCCGAGCTTGGCGCCGACCGCGTGCGCGCCGGCTTCAACCGGCCGTGCACCGTCGAGGGCATCCTCGACTACCTCTGCCGCGCCTGCGAGACGGCGTGGGCGCCCTCGTCCGAGGTCGTCACCGCCTACGCCGCGTCGCGCCCGGCGACGTGGGCGGCGCTCGGCGCGTGACTGTGTGTTGGGGGGTCGGTGTGAGTGTCCTTTTTTTAAAACAAAGCGATACGTGCACGACACCCGCTTCACACCCGCCCCACCCCCCGCTCGATGACCGCGCCGGTCGGCAGCGCGAGCAGCGGCGCGCACGCGTTGTCGTAGTAGTACGGCGCGTCGAGGGTCTCCGCGAGCTCCGCCACGGGCTGCGCCACGGGCACTTGGTCCGCCGCGTCCTTCGTCGCGCCCTCGGGCACGTCCTCCGGCATGAGCGCGTTTCGTCGGCGCCCGCTCCGCGTCTTCTTCGCGCCGCCCGTGCGGAAGACGCCGCAGGTCACCGCGTTCCAGCACCCCCCGTCGTCGCAGCCGCCGCAGCACTCGTTGGTCTCGTCCTTGTCGCGCGCGCTCAGCGCCCGTTTGGTCGTGTTCGCGGCCTGCGTGCTCGCGCCGCCCACCGCCTCGGAGCCGCACTTGCACCAGCTCCGAAAGCAGCTGGTGAGGTTGGTGCAGCAGTTGGTGAAGCAGCCGCCGAGCCCGCAGCACGGGTCGGTCGTCCCGCCGCCCGAGGTCGAGTTCTCGCACTGCTGCCCGATGCAGCCGAGGATGATGGCGAGGAGGCAGCACGCGAGGATGATGCCCCCGACGATCAGGGGGACCGAGAACTCATAGTCCTGCGGGTCGCCGGCGTCGTCGTCCGCCATGCTCGCGTCCGCTATTTACGCGCCGCCCGTGCGCGCGTTATCTCCGCGAGGAGCGCGTCCCCCCGCCGGCGCCACCACGCCGGCAGCTCGAACAGCGTCGTTTCGTTGTCGTCGGCGTAGAGGAGCGCCGCGCTCACGCGCGCGATGCCCTTGGCCTCCAGCGCCCTTTGCGTGCCCGTCTCCGCCTCGAAGAGCGCGAGCGTCGCCGCCAGCTGCGCAAAGTGCCGGTGCAAGTGCGTGTCGCGCGCCCGCTGCAGCGGCGCCTTCATCGCCCCGGCGAGCGCGCGCTTCTTGGTGGTCCCTGGGTAACCACACTTTAATTCGACAACGACCAGCTCGTCATTGCCGCGCTGCGCGACGATGTCGCACGCCGTTCCCAGCCGGCGTTTGGCGTCGGCGACGCAGCGCTGCGCGTCCACCGGCTCGAGCTTGTGGTGTTCCAGCGCGGCGAAGACCGTGCGCGTCAGCTTGAGCATCTTCGACTTGCGCCGCTTGTCGGCGCTCACGCGGCACAGCCGGCTGCACTCGGCGTCGACGGCGCTGCCGCGCCGGAGCCCGCCGCCGACGCCGCGCCACGCCCTGCCGCGGCGGTCGTTGCTGCCGCTCGCCGACCCGGCGTCGGCGCCCACCCAGACCGTCTCGCTCAGCCGCTTGGCGACGCCCCGCAGCCGCGGGCCGGTGCCCTTGCCGCCGGGCCCCTTGAGGCGGTAGCCCGTGCCCTTGCGCGAACGGACGAGCTTCGACGGTGCGGTGCGCTGGAGCAGGGCGCGGAGGCCGCGGATCGGCATCGCAGTGTGCGCTGTTTCAAAACCAACGTACACACACACACGCGCGATAGCGCGGCTCGCTCTAGAGGAGCTGCCGTCGGGTGTACCGCCCTCCGGGAAAGTCGTACTCCTCTTCACGCACCGCCACGCTGATGCCGTGGGCGTTGGCCCACTCGCGGATCGACTCCATGGCCGCCGTCTCGCGCGCGTGGCTCTCCGTGTTGTAGCGCCGGAGGTCTTGGGTGGTGTCGTTGAGCATGGTCTGGGGCCCGTGCCAGTCGGACCACCCGGCGACCATCTCATTCCACTCGGCGTCGCCGACGCGGACTCCTCGCGCGAGGGCGGCACTCCGCTCGAAGGCCATCTGCTGCCTGTACTCGGCTTGGCGCAACCGCAGCTTCGTGCGTTCGTACTGCTCACGACAGGTTTCGATGGCGTTCAACATGCGCTTCCTCCGGTATTGGTTGTCGTTGGTTTCGAGTTCGCGTTCGCTTCGCGCGGACTCGAAGGTCTGGTACCGCTCGATGGCCGCTTCCCATGTGCGCTCGGCCCGGGCCACGCACCCGCGCATCACTCCCACCGGATCGCCCGCCGGCGCCGGCGCCGGCGGCGCCGGCGGCGGCGGCGCCGCCGGCGCCGCCGGCGTCCGGCCGAGCGCGCCGCGCGCCTCCCCGGGCAGCGCCAGCTGGTACCCTTCTCCGGCCTTCTCCAAGAGGATGTTGGCCTCTGTGATGCAGTCCTTGACGTCTTGGTCGGTCACCCGTAGGCGCGAGTGGGGCGACGTGGGGTTTGTCGGGTGTCGCGCCAGCCACGACGCGAGCGCAACGACGTCGTAACGGTCGCACTCGACCCTCTTTCCGTCGGGCGCGGCCGGGTCGATCACCTCGGGCGCCCAGCGCCACTCGCCCTTTGCAAGGTCCTTTTGCGTGATCATGCACGCCTGGTCGTCGCCGACCTTTGCCCACGGGCCCGTGGGCGCCGCGCCGTGCCGCCGCGCAAACCCCGGCTGCGCCATTCCGACCGCTGTCCGTTCGGCGCCGCGCGCGCGGTTATCTCGCGCCAATCGCGCGTGGTTGCGCGCGGGGGGTCGTGCGCGCGCGGCGCCGTGCGCGGCGCCCGCGCGGGCCGCGGCCGCGCGCCGGCTGCGGCTCGCGCGCCGCGTGCGTATGACAAGCCACGCGGCGTCCCGCATGGCCGCCCCCTGCGATGCGCCGCTCACGCTCGACGAGCTCGCCGCCGCCGACGTCGAGCTGTCGCCGGATCTTGACTCGGCTCGCGAAGGCCGGGGCTGGTTCAGCGTCAGCAAGGCCGAGCGCGGCGACCGTTCGACCGTCCGGGTGCGACTGACCGACACCGAGGCCAACGAGTGGCTGCGGATCAACTTCACCGGCAGGAACGGTCCGATGAGCCTCTTCGGCCACACCACAATCGGCGTCGAGATCCCGCCGACCATCGCCGAGAAGATCGCCGCCTTCGAAGACAGGGTCGCCGTCGAGGCGCAGAAGATTGGCTCGAGCGCCAGCGGAATCAAGCACGTCGGCTTCTTGAGCTCCACCGACCCCGACTGCGTCAAAAACGACCGGCGCTTCAACTCGAGCCACGCCGATTGGCGCACTCCGCCGGGTCGCTACGACAAGGTGGCGGTGCCGGGGCGCACCGGCAGCGCGGGCGAGGCCAACGAGGGGCCCTTTGACTTTCGGCACCGGCCGGGGTGGGCGACGCTGTTCGTCCAGGTCGAGGACGTCGATGGTCGGCAAAAAGAGACGGTCAACCTCTCCGCGTTGCGCGCCCGCGGCGCGCGCACGGACCAGCCGTTCAGCGGCAACCGCCGCGACCTGCACTACGGCTCCGCAATCGGCGATGTGGTCCTCCGGATGACGCCGCTCATACAGACGACGCACCTCCCGGCATGGATCTTGGCGGAGCGGCGTTGGCCCCACTTGCTGCCGCACGACAAGCACCGGCTGTTCTGGCAGCTCGAGTCGTGCACCGTCTTCACCAACCTGCGCTGCTCCGAGGAGGCCTCGGCGCTGGCGGGCGACTTGCGCTGCGCGCTGCGGTTTGGGTCGATGCTCTGGAAGGAGGCCAAGGCGTGCGCGGCCATGTTCGAGGCCGGGGCGACGCCCTTTGACGCGCAACGGTTTGAGACGAATTGCGAGCGGGTGGCCGAGTGCGCGGCCCTGCTCGGCGTGACCAAGCTGCTCACCTTTGGATCGAAGCAGGACGAAGACCTGGCCGCGCGCTTCGAGGCGCGCTGCCTGCAGATGATCGACATGATGGACAGGCCCAACGGGCCCCTCGCCGCCAAGCGCAACGTGGAGCTGGGGAGCATGTTCGCGCCCTCGGCGCCCTCGGCCAAGCGCGCATGTGTCTCGTAGGCGCGCGCGTGTAGCGTCGTCGTGTAGCGCCGTCGCAGTGTGTGAGGAAAAAGAGTTGCACTATACACGCAAACACTCCCCGACTCACACGGCCGGCTTTTGCGCGGCGCCCATCTTGAGCGGCGGCAGCTTGTCGAGGACCAGCCTTGCCTGTTCCAGCCGCTCCGGCCTGAGGTGCTTGTGGGTGTTTGCCAGCGGCTTGGAGCGAAGCGGGAGCCGGTCTGGAAAGGCCTCCTCTCCATCGTGCATGGCAAACATCATCTCCAGGAAGAGGCGCGCGTCGTGGGGGTCGGTGTCGACGCCTTCGATTGCGTGATCCTTGACGCCGGCTGCCGCCATGCCCAGTATGTAGCACGCGAGGTCGGAGCAGCGGTGCGCGGCGCGCATCAGCAAATAGACGCCCATCACGGTGTTTTTTTGGACGCCGTGGCCGCGCGTGAGCGCCCGACCGTAGCACGCCATGCTCTTGACGCCCTTGCCCTGGGCGCCCTTTTTGTACCACTCCGCCGCGGCCGCCCTTTCCCGAGTTTGCACATCGAGGCTGTACTTTTTGTCCCAGCCGCGGTTGGCGTGGTGCAGGCCCATGGCATATATGGCGTCGAGGTCGCCATTCCTGGCCAGTTCGCGCTGTCGCTCGAAGCGGTGGTGCTCTTTGCGCTTCTGCTCCCACGCCTCGACCAAGTCGATGTCGAGGGTTCCGCTCTCGACCAACCGCTGAATGGCGTTTCTGATCGCCGGCGCGTTGACGAGGGCCGTGCTCAGGAGCGGCGCGCCCGTCGAGGGCGACCGGAAGAGGCGCGTGTCCGGGTTCTTGGAGCTCGCGCAGTCAAACCACTCCTCGATGGCGCGCCGTTCGTAGATGCACCCGTCGGTGGCGAGGACCGCGTCGTAGACGGGCGACTGGTCGATTGGGCAAACAAACTCCTGCGCGATGCCCCTCATGACGCTCTTGGCGTTGGCGTGCTCGCGCTCGAGGCGGGGGTCGTCGGCGAATTGGGCGCACCCGGCGTCAGAGTCGGGGCGGGGCCGCTTGCTCGAGATCGGCATCGGTTGCGTAGTGCAACCGCGCTGCGCGGTGGTGCGGTGTATACACAGCGTCCAGGCGCGAGCGGCAGCCGGCGGGGACCCGCGGGGTGTTCAGCGTCGTGCAAGTGTTTGTATTGGAAACCACCACGCGCACACCGCGCACGAACACGGACACACACGCTCACGAGTGTACGCGACTACGCCGCGACCGCGTCGCTCTCCTTGAGCTTCTCCGCGCGCTCCTTCTGGAAGGCCGCGGCCTTGTCGGGGTCGGTCCTGAGCAGCTCCTTGTACTTCTCAAAGGCGGCGTTGACCTCCTTCTTGATGGCGGCGGCCTGCTCGTTGTACTTGTCGGCGCGGGCCTTGCTCGCGTCGTCGGTGGCCGCCTTGAGGCGGGCCCACTCGCCGCTCTGGACGTGCATGATGGTGACGATCGACTCGCCCTTCTTGCCGCCCTGCGACCACGCCAGGCCGTCCCACTTGTACCGGTCCATCATCACCTTGCGCAGCGCCTCGTCCTCCTTGACCTCCTTCTGGAAGTCCATCACGAACAGGATGTAGGCATTGTTCGCCGCAAAGCCCGCGGGCCGGCCGCCGACGCCCCTTTCCCTGGCCGCCCTGCCCGGCTTGCCGGCGGGCTCGACGGCGGGCTCGACGGCGTCGCCGTAGTCGGCGAGCTCGTCGGCCGGCTGCGAGCTGCCCTTGATCGACTGCGTCATGTCGTAGTTGGCCGCGCCCTCGCGCTTGGCCTTGTCCACCGCGCCCTGCCCGGCGTGCTTGGCAAGCGCCACGCCGACGGCGGCCAGCTGCATGTTCAGCATCTCGATGCGGCCCTCGTAGGCCGCCTTGTCCGACGCGTGGGCGTGCGCGACGCCCATGGCCCAGTCCGACTTGGAGTCGACGGGGGCGAGGTTGGGGTTGTAGTAGGGCTGGCTCGCCGCCCTCGCCTTGGCGCCCGAGGTGGCCTTGACGAGCGCGCCGCCGGCGCCCTGCTGCTTGGCGGAGGTGTGGCCGGTGCGTCCCATTGCGAGCGAGGGGGTGGTTTGTTTGCGAAGGAGGGTGGGAGTGGGGAGAGCTGTCGGCTCTTCCCGAATACAATCACTGGTGGGGCGCAAGCGCCAGCCGAGGCCGCCCAGCGGCGCGGGCAGGGCCCGGGCGCCTCGCCGCGCGCGCAAGACCCCCCGCGCGCAACGGCCGGCGGCGGTTGGCGGCGGCGCTGGCCCGAGGCCGCGCCCAAAAATGGAATGGCTCGGGAGCACGCCGGGCGGCGTCCGTTTGCACGATCGGCACGCTGGAGCGACGCGGAACCGTTGCGCGCGGGGGGTCTTGCGCGCGCGGGGCCGCGCGGGGCCGCGGCGCGAGGCGGACCGCGGCGCCGGCTGCCGCTTGCGCGGCTTGGACCATTGTATACAGCAAACACACCACCACAACCCAACCACCATCATGGCCATGACGCCCAAGCTCTACATCGGCAAGGTCGTCTTCTTCAGCGACGGCGTCAAACACGAGTGGCTCAACCCCGAGGCCGCCGAGACCAACACGAAGCACGTGATCGTCCTCATCGACACCTCGGGCTCCATGTGGGCCCACGTCGATGAGCTCCGCGTGGCGCTCTCGTTCATCAAGGCGCTCGGCGGCATGCCGAGCCTCCCGTCGTGCCCGCGCCCCAAGGGCCCGACCGACCTGCTGGGCGCGCTGAACCACGTCATCGACGCGCCCACGGGCCCGCCCGCCGTCGACGCGTCCAAGCCGCAGGTCATCGTCTTCACCGACGGCTACGACAACAAGCAGCGGTTCGCCGAGCTCGCCGTCGGCTGGGACGCGGCCGGCGCCGCGCGCCTCGAGCCGCTCCACAGCCCGACCGGCGACCTCGAGAACGGCATGCGCCGGCAGCGGCTCGTGCTCGAGCACGCGACCGAGTACCTCGGCGCGCACATTGCGCTCATCGGCATCGGCACCCAGGTGTCGAAGCTGCTCAAGCTGGCGGACAAGCTGCCGATCACGATCGGCAAGATCGAGCCGCTCGCGGACGACGCGACCGAGGCCGACAAGGCCGAGCGCGTGCGCGACGTGTGCCAGGTCATCCACAAGGTGGCGATGGCGCCGCCGCGCAAGAAGGGCGAGAAGCGCGAGGTCGCCTCGACCGCGCCCAAGCCGTCGACGATGCGCACCGAGGCCGAGGCCGCCGAGATCGCCCAGCTGGTGCCCGACTCGACCGTCACCGCGGTGCGCACCTCGCAGTCCAAGGTGCGCATCGGCGGCGCGGAGGGCGCCAAGACCGAGGTCACCCACCAGGAGTGGCTGCAGGCGCTTCGCGAGATCGAGGACCACCTCGACCTCCACCCCGACGACTCGGTCCCCGAGGACAAGCGCGACGCCGTCTGGAACGACAAGCTCCACCGCCTCGCGCTCACGCGCGCCGCGCTGCTCTTCTTCCTCGAGGAGTGCCTCGTGCACTCCGGGAAGAAGCCGCTGGCGGGCGGGCTCATCGGCGGCAAGATGACCTCCCTCATGCACAAGTCGGTCAAAGACAAGTTCCCCGGGTGGGGCTCCAAGTTCAACCAGCTCCTCTCGGCGCTCAAGGGCTCCCTGCTGGACAATGACAACTCCTTCGCGCTGCTGCGCGTCGAGTCCTCGGGCAAGGACGCCGACGGCAACCCCGTCATCTGGCAGTTCACGCGCGCGGGGCTCAAGAAGCCGCTCAAGTACAAGGAGGTGGCGCTCTACGCGCCGCTCGAGCACACCGAGGCGGCGGTGCGCCACTTCATCGACAACCCGCTCGAGCTGACGGGCGCGCTCCCGCGCGACGAGTTCCTCAAGCACACGGCGCTGCAGGCCGACGCGGCCGACGCGGCGGGCTCGTCGAGCGGCGAGGCCTCGGGCGGCGAGGCGCCGGCGGCCGAGCCGGCGGCCAAGCGCGCGCGCGTCGAGGCGTAGGGTGGTGGTAGCGTGTAGCGTGTAGCGTGTTCGCAAGTGCGTCCTTCTAATACAAACACGCTTGTTCACATGACCGCACAATTCTGCTCCTCCGCCTGCTTCTTCTTCTTCTTCGCCTCCCTCTTCGCCGCGTTGTCCGCCGCCCGCTGCTCTTTGGCGAGCCTCTGCGCGTTTTCGTGTTTCGTCGCCACCGACTTGCGCGCCGCCGCGGAGCGCCTCGCCTTAACCTTTGCCTCGTGGAAGTCCTTGCCCTCCTCTCGAAGAAAGGCGTTGTAGGCGCCCCGCAGCAGCTCGCGCAGCTTCTGCTTCGGCTCCTCCGGTAGGTCGCGCCAGATCTCCCACGGCCCGGCGTTGCGCTCGCCGCGGCATTTGAGGCCGTCGTTGCGCTTCTGCCGCAGCTCGTCCAAGCGCGGGTTCGGCTCGTCGCCGCCGACGATGACGCCCGGGACCGTTTGCTTGGCCTCGCGCTCGCCGTCGTATTTGGTCAGGTCTTTGATGTCTTTGGTGTCGAGGTTGTCCGGTGGAAGGTACTGGCACCCCTTGACCTTGTCGTTGTCGTCTCGGGCGATCGCGTACCGCTCGTGGATGGACATCCCCCAGTCGATGAAGCGCAGCTTCGCCGTGGGCCCATTGGCGGTGTCCTTTACGTCGCCGGACCCCCACTTGTGGAGCACGAGCATGTTCCCGGCGTGGAGGTCGTTGTGGAAGACGCCGCCGGTGTGGAAGGCGGCGGTCGCGCGGCCGTACTGCTTCGCGAGCTGCTTCCGAAGCTCGTAGCCGGCCTCGGCATGCTCTTCCGGCCACTTTCGCACCCACTCCATATAATCCGCCAGCGAAAACAGCTCCTCGTCGGGGCCGCCGCTGACGATGGTCTGCACGGTGTACACCGGCTGCGGCGCCTCGCGGCCCTGCATCCGCCAGTCCATGCACGCCGGGATGGAGAGCATGGCCGCCACGTCGGCGTATCCGCGCAGGACCAGCTGCGTCCAGACGAAGCGCTGGTTCTCGTCCTCGTGCATCGCGTTCTCGACCCGCGAGTCACTACCCGGAAAGAAGTAGTTGCCCGAGAGGTGCGCCTTGATCACCACCGTAAGGCGCCGCAGGGTACACCGCCGCGTCTCGCCATAGATGTTTGTGCCGTCGCCGATGATCGTGCCGGCGTTGAACGCCCTCTCCGCCTCTTCCATCGTCACGTAGAGGCGCCGCGTCTCGCCTTCGCCGTGCTCCGCCCAGCAGAGCGCGCTGAGCCCTTCCTGTTTCCAGATCTCGTTTTCGAACTTTGACATGAGCTCGTCGACGTCCTCATCGCGCGGCTCGTTCTGGAACGCCGACCTATCGCGATCGCGGACGTCGCGCGGCGAGCGCTGGCGGTCGGCCGTCGGCCGTCGTCCGGAGGAGGCCATACCGCCGCCCCTTGCCAAGGGCGCGCGCTCCGACGCCTTATCATCCGGCGACTACTGGAATTCTACTGGCCGACGGGCGTCGATGGCGCCAATAGATTGCCGCTACGCGCGGTACTAGACGCCTACGCGCGGCCGCGGCCTGTGGATTCCTAGTACCGCACGTCGGTGCACTTGAATGTGGCTACTAGGATTCTACAGGGCGGCGCGCGTCAGGCGCTGCTGTGGATTCCTAGTACCGGCTGTTTTGGCTTGAGTCAAGGGCTCCTCGCACACCCACTTTTGCGTGCGTCGTCCAAAGGCTCCGGTACTAGAAACCGTACACGAGATCCACTGGAGATTGTGATCTATTGCCACTACTAGAAATCTACAAATCCGCTGCGCCAGTAGATTTCTAGTACGCCTGCCTTCGTTGGCTGTTTGCGTTTGACTGTTCCATGTGCGATCTCGTCAAAGACTAGCGTATGTGTACGACGAACCAC
>Ga0315315_10002261_pt1 | contig 17630 bp, 10 predicted proteins | sample M140m3416metaG_FD_203699 | JGI IMG/M metagenome (GOLD analysis project Ga0315315, IMG submission 203699) | Ammonia-oxidizing marine archaeal communities from Monterey Bay, California, United States - M1 40m 3416 | ecosystem: Environmental > Aquatic > Marine > Intertidal zone | place: USA... | reverse complement strand
CAATCTCAATGGCAGCATGGATGAGTTCGTGCTGTTCAGGGATGCACTGAAATCCGATGAAATTCGCGACTTGTATATCCAGGGCAGGCCCTGATCTGGGTTAGTGTTCACTCTTTGCGTTAGCGTCCAGAAATTACCTTCACTAGTCTTAAATCGAATGTTCGAAATGAAATTGAACCGGCCTTCCAAAGTGCTTGCAGCATTGATTGGTTCTCTGTGCATGGGTTTCCATGGTGAAATGCAAACGCAAGCGCAAACGCAAGCAACTTTGCTGCCCAAAACGCAGGTCGTGACCGAGGAAGGCGGGCCTAATCAAAAGATTGATTCCACTGCAATTCAAGAACAACACTTCACCCTGAAGGTGTTGCCATTGTTGAAGTCGAAGTGTTTAGGCTGTCACGGTGCGGCAGCCGATGATCTCAAGGGTGAATTTGATGTTCGCACTCGTGCTAGCTTGTTGTCGGGAGGAGAGTCGGGAGACCCAGGAGTGATTCCTGGTGACTTGGATGGCAGTACATTGATTCAGGCTGTCAGGTGGGACGGCCTGGAAATGCCTCCAAAACAAAACGATCGATTGACCGCTGAGCAACTAGCTGTTGTTGAACGTTGGGTTATGGCTGGAGCTCCATGGCCGAATGCAGAGCGGCAGCAGCAGATCCTCGCGACGGAACGCCTTGTTCCTGAAAATGATGATGGTGTCTTGGTCAAAACCAGTGGTGGACTTTCGGATACGTGGACCTATCGTCGTTATGATAAACGCGAGGTCTGGGCTTTTCAGCCACTTCGCGAAACGTTTCAACACGATTCGATTGATGGGTTCGTCAATGCTCGCTTGAGCGATGCGAAGCTTTCGACTGCACCACAGGCGTCACCTCATGAGCTTATTCGACGTGTGACACTTGATCTGACGGGATTGCCACCGACGGTGGAGCAAGTCACTCGTTTCATGAAAGAGTGGAAAACGGATTCCGAGATCGCATGGAGCGATTTGGTTGATCGATTGCTTGCCAGCCCACAGTATGGGGAACGCTGGGCACAGCATTGGCTTGATGTGGTGCGGTACGCCGACACCGCCGGTTTCTCCAATGACTACGAGCGATCGAATGCGTGGCGCTATCGTGATTATGTCATTCGTTCGTTCAATGAAGACAAGCCGTTTGACGAGTTCGTGCTACAGCAGATTGCAGGCGATGAATTCCGGCCTGAGGATTCTGAGTCGATGATCGCGACGAGTTTTCTGCGAATGGGGCCGTGGGGAACAGCCATGATACCGCAGGATGAGGCACGGCAACTTTATCGAGACGATGTTGTGCACAGCATCGGGCAGTCGTTTCTTTCGATTCCTATGCGGTGTTGTAAGTGCCATGACCATAAGTTTGATCCAATTCCAACGCGTGACTATTACCGGCTTTATGCTGCTTTTGCTGGAACTCAGCCAGCAGAGTTACCTGCAGCTTTTCTGCCAGAAGAGAACATCACAGGATTTCGCGGTGGGCAAAAGCTAGTTGATCGACTGCATGCTTTCGCCGATGGAAAGCGTCAGGCCTTGGTCGACAAGCAGGAGTCGGCGGCAAAAGCTTGGTACAAGGAGCACGACCTGCCTTACAAAGGTGTGAATGCGAGACGAAAAGATCCTGAGGATCAAAAGCCACCCCGTCACGTTGGTTTGAGCGAAATGGAGAAAGGTCGGCTGAAGGTTCGAGAACAGGACGTTTGGATTTGGGAGCGTCGTAAAGAACGGTATCAACCGATGGTGCAAACGGTCTTCAATGGTCCCGATCAATATCAGAATGGGAGAAAGTTACGTAAGCCAAAAAAATGGAATGCGGAATGGAAGCCGACCAGCAATATCTTCACAGGAGGAGATTATCAGGCAGCGGGGGCGCCCGTGTCACCTGGGGTGCTGAGTGCGTGCGGTCTTCCGGTACGAGACGCTACCGATCAGGATCCGTTTGCCATTGGAAAGGAAATAGAGGGACGCCGTTTGGCTCTTGCAAAGTGGATTGCAGATAAAAGGAACCCCCTATCGACACGCTCGTTTGTCAACCGGATCTGGCAACATCATTTCGGTAGGGGGATCGTCGGGACAGCAAACAATTTTGGAGCAAAGGGAGATCAGCCAAGTCATCCGGAGTTACTTGATTGGCTTACGAAGCAATTTCTTGCCAACGGAGGTCGCTCAAAGCCATTGCATCGACTGATTGTGATGTCACAGGCTTATCGACGATCGAGTAGGCACCCTGACACCCAACTGGTCAGAACGGTTGATCCAACCGGTCAGTTGTTGGCAAGTTTTAGGCCTCGGCGTCTGACTGCTGAGGAATTGCGAGATGCAATTTTGTTGGTGACGGGGGAACTGAATCCCGAAATGGGTGGTGTGCCGATCATGCCTGAAATCAATCTTGAGGTTGCCTTAGAACCCAGGATGATTCAGTTTTCAATCGCGCCGGCCTATCAGCCATCGCGCACACCTCAAGAGCGTAATCGACGCTCGATTTATGCTTATCGCGTGCGTGGACAGGCCGATCCTTTCATGGAAGTCATGAATCTGCCCAACCCTAACGAATCTTGCGAGGTGCGAGATGTGGCTGCGGTGTCACCTCAGGCGTTCACGTTGATGAATAGTGATGTGATGACAGACCGGTCGATCGCGTTTGCCCAACGCTTGCAGGCTCAACATTCGGCAACGGCGCAACAGATCACGAATGCTTTCGAACTTGCTTATGGACGACGGCCGCGGTCGCAGGAACTGAAGTCGCTAAGCGATTACGTCGAGGACATGGTGAGGTACCACCGGCAGCACAAACCTGAAGCTACGGTTTATCCAACAAGTGTAACTCGGTCGCTCGTCGAAGAATTCACGGGTGAAGCGTTCACGTTTGATGAGATTTTGCCGGTATTTGAAGATTATGTGCCGGACACCAAGTCGGCAAGTGTTTCAGCTGAAGTCCGGGCCTTGGCTGACCTTGCGATGTTGTTGTTCAATTCGAATGAGTTTGTTTACGTTTACTGAATTTTTGTCAGGCTTTCCTCGCGATGCGAAGCATGTGCTCAATGGATAATTCCAGCCGTCGAGATTTTTTGTATGGGTTAGGTGCCTCTTTGGGAGCTGTCGCTCTCACGGATCTTCTCGAGCATGAGGTGCGTGCCGAGGCTTCGGCAGGGCCACTTGCTCCCAAACAGCCAATGCACCCTGCGCGGGCAAAAGCCGTGATCATGCTCTTCATGGAAGGTGGTCCCAGCCACATCGACACGTTTGATCCAAAGCCAGAGTTGAGCAGGTTGAATGTGACCGAATCCAAGCGGACTTCAGGACTCGCAACTGGTAAAAGGTTTTATGTGGGTAGCCCCTTCGAAAGCCGGAAAGTGGGCGACTCTGGAATCGATATGTGTGATCAGTTCGTTCACTTGGCGAACAAGGAAGTTGCCGATGAATTATGTGTTTACCGTGGTTGTCAGGCAGAGTCGCTAAATCATCCAGAAGCGTTGCTGCATATGAATACAGGTAGTCGCTTGGGTGAAGATCCGTCCGTGGGGTCTTGGGTCGGATATGGTCTGGGCAGCGAGAATCAGAATCTTCCCGGTTACGTTGTGATGACTGAGTTAGCGCTTCCGCAAGCTGGTTCAACGAATTGGTCCAATGGGTTTTTGCCTGCGTATTACCAAGGCACAAGGCTGAGAAGTAAAGGTGCTCCCATTCTGGATCTGCAGCCACCCTCGTTTAGAACGCGGGATCATCAGCGAAGAGCATTGGATGAATTGGCAAAGCTCAATGCCGCTCATCTTGAACAGCACCAACAGCACGATGTTTTGGCTGCCAGAATGGAAAGTTACGAACTAGCGTATCGGATGCAGACGGCTGTTCCAGACATCGTGGATCTGGAAACCGAGACAGCGCAGACACGGCAAATGTACGGACTCGATAATCCTGTTACTGAGCCCTTTGGGCGTCAGTGCTTGATGGCTCGAAAGCTTGTTGAAAAAGGTGTGCGGTTTGTACAGATCTTTTCTGGCGGTTGGGACAGTCATGATTATTTGAAACGCGGTCACTCGTCCCGTATCGCAAGTGTTGATAAGCCAATTGCAGCGTTGATTCAGGACCTGAAGAGATGCGGCTTGTTGGAGGACACGTTGGTGGTCTGGACAGGTGAGTTTGGCCGCACTCCAGATAACAATTATCGCGGTGGTGTTACTTCGCTCGGTCGAGGTCACAACGCCGATGCAATGAATATGTGGATGGCGGGCGGTGGCACTAAAAAAGGAACGATCATCGGTGCCACTGATGAAATTGGTGCCGAAGCCGTTGAGTGTGTTCATCCCATCCGTGATTTGCATGTCACGTTGTTGCATTTGTTGGGACTCAGTGATAGCAAGCTCACCTACTTTCACGGTGGACGCTACAAGCAGTTGTCACAATTTGGTGGTGAAGTGATTCATGAGTTGATCGCTTGACGACAGACGCCACACGCATCTTGTCTTTATTGGAGAGTGAGCTGAGTACCTTCTGGCCTCAATCCGAACCGTTGGTCACATTTCTGTGTGGCTGACCTGATTGCGATTTGGAGTTCTTCGTCCGGGCTTTCTGTTGCGAAAAATGGGCGATCTGCGGCTTGCCACCGCTACTGCTCAGTGAGCGTACCCTCGCTTTTCGCCAGGCTACGCCAACAACGCTGAGACGGTGTCAGTGCTGTAGTTGAATCTTCGGCGGTTCCATCCCGGTTTGCTGGAGTAGGGTGAGCCAGTAATTTGGCAGGGATGTTTCTCTTTTCGGTAGATCGACATGGTTTCCATGCGTGATGCGTTCCGCGCCTCTACCGGACAGCAGGGCAGGCAGGCTTTGTAATCCATGTCGTGCTCTAATGTTGTTTCCGTAGCTCACGATACAACTTTCGTAGAGAATTCGTCCGTCGTTGGCTTTTGTTTCCTTTCCTCGATTAAGGAACCAGGCAAATAGCTCCATCAGATTTCTGTCCCGGATTTCGGAAGCCGCGCCGGCAGAGGGTGAAGATCCGTCGTGACTGAGCGTGTGCGGGCTTAGGGTGATGCCCGGGATGGTGATCACTGGGTAGACACACTGGCAGGCGATAGCAAGCGATGCGGTCGTCCAGATAATCGCGTATCAGTTCCAGGTCACGTTCATGCATGACGACAACGATGCCCTGAGTTGTTGGTAGTGTCGTGCATGACTGCCTCGATGCATTTTCTGAGAATCTGCCGCAATCACCAAAGCTGCTGACACAGTGCGTTGGTCCTCTTTCCAGCGGAGCGAGCCAGTACATCAATGAACGCTCCCGGCTGGTACGCGGCATTGACCAGCTCTCGACTGGCGGGCGGTAATTCGTCGAGACGGTGCTCCAGTTTCCGAAGTCGGGCACCATGCGGTTCAGTTTCGACCAAGGCTTCTTTCTGAAGCAGATTGAACACCTTTTCGTTGAGTACCACGCGGTTACGAAACCGAGGGTGGCGAAACCCCAAAATACGGTGTTTCACAATGGCACAGGGGCATCGAGGAAACTCTTCAAGTTGCTGAAAAGTTCTGCCAGCCGATCAGGGGAAAATCCTGAACAATCTCGTCCACATCTTCTGGCCGTGACATCCCCGCCCCCCGGGACATAAACACGAATGACACGTTCGTGCCGAGCCAAAGCGAGAACGAAGGAGTCGTGACTGGAATTTGTGTCGTGGGCTTTGCCAGTGCCGCGATTCACGCTGCTTTCGCATTACCGCGACCGCTAGTTCTCGTTTGTGAGTGTCAGGACAATCTTCCCGCTCAAGTTGCCTTCGTTGCGAAGGGTGGCGGCTTCCTGTTGGCGGTGTGCTTCGGCAGCCTGGCTCAGTGGTAGTTGAAGCGAGATGTTGGGTTGCAATTTACCGCTTGCCATCCATCGATTGATTTCTTCGGCGGCAGTCCTCATTTCAAGTGCTGTGGCCTTGAACATTACAAAACCGTGCAAAGAGCATTCCTTGACGTAAAAAGGCCCAACGGGGAACACAGGCCTCGCGTCCCGACCCGCCATTAAAACCATGCGACCTCGGGTTGCAAGTAATTGTATGGCTTGATCAAAGTTGGGTTCTCGACGCGTTTCCCAAAATACGTTGACCCCTTTGGGGGCCGCCTGAAGAACCGAATCTTCGATCGTGTTCTGGTTGTAATTGATCGCTACGTCAGCTCCTAAGTCCACTAGGCGGCGATATTTTTCCTCTGTGCCTGCCGTTGCAAGTACTCTTGCACCGCACGCCTTGGCCATCTGGACAACCATGGATCCCACGCCTCCAGTTCCGCCAATGCAGAGCACCGTTTCACCAGCTTGCAGTCTTGCTTCACGGAATAGACCAAGGTGAGCAGTCATGCCGACCAAGGCGCAAGCTGCCGCAGTTTCGAAACTCACTTCTTCAGGTAGATGGTAGCACCAGTTTTGATCAACGCAGATGAGTTCAGCAGAGGTTCCTTGGCGGCCCTGTAATCCTTGGTTTGTGCACCAGACGCGATCTCCAGTCTTGAAGTTATGAACGCCTTCTCCGACGGACTCAATGATCCCTGCTGCATCACAGCCAATGATGTAGCGGTCCTTGATCTCGGATGCAACGGCTCCACTGCGGATGTAGGTATCGATTGGATTTACGGAAACCGCTTGCACGCGAATCCGAACTTCCCCCGCTCTCGCTGCTACTGGCGGGATTTCAGCAATCCGGATTACATCTGGATCGCCCGTAACTTCTATGTAGGCTGCTTTCATGATGAAGACGCTTCTTTGACCTTCTTATAACACTGCAATGGTTGAAATCGATCTATGTTTCTCGGGCAAGCAGCATTTTTGTAAAGGCTGAAAGAAGAGCTGCTGTGTAGGTAAATGCAAGCAGTCTGTTTCCCGGTGAAATGCTGTTATTGACGACGTGACCGACTGGGCTTTGACATTTCACGGAGGAAATCCTCGGGCGACAAAAGATCAATTCGGTTTCTGCGTTCCGACGGAAGGTTGTTGTAACGCTCTTCCAGACTCAGGTTATCCTCAAAGCGTTGCATGAATTTGCGTCTCAGTGCTTCTTCACACCAGACACGCAGCGTTACGAGTTCAGTCAGCGGGTTGCCCATGGACACGACACCAAGCATTTCAAGAGCGTTGTCTGGCAACGGAAGTTTGATGGTGTCGAGTTCTTCTCGGCTGAGAGGAGCAGGGCGTTCTAACCGTGAGAAGAATTGTGATGAGGTCAAGCGACGATTCGGGTCACCGGGTGTGGCGCTCCGGGGCCTCTCTGTTTTGCTCTGTTCAGTGATGGTCGGACTTTGAGAACGCGATCCGCCAATCACCATGGTTGCAATGGTTGCCTGTTTGGCATCCTCGGCGGTACGGAAAACATTGGTAAGCGAACGTAGGTCGTCATAAAAAGCTTTTGTGACAGCATCACCCTCGTCGAGTCTTTCTTGAAGAATGACTCCCAGAGAAAAATTGATCCAGTCGGTGGTTTCGTCATCCAAACGCATGCTCGAGCGTCTTGAGATGGTGAAATACGTGCGATCGATGGCCTGCTTGATTCCCGCTCGGCGTTGTGCAGGATCATTTGATTCGATCTGGTCGCGTAATTCTGTCGGCAAAGTTTGTCGCCAGATTGCGTAGACCTGCATTGTTTCGAGCAGGAGTTGTGAATCAGGTTGAGCGGCGATGCTTGCGGCTGTCGTGCGTATGCGGCTTTGAGCAGCAGCATTGAGTCGGTTGAATTGATCCCAGCGTGAATTGAGCTGGTCCATCTGCTCAAGAGTCATTGTTCGCAGGGCGACTTCTCGCTCGGCAGCGGGTGCTTCCGTCAGTTGATCGACCGCGTTGTCAACGCTGATGTCTCCGATCTCCTTGGAGGCGGAGATCATTTGTGCCCACTCTTTATCGGCAGATAGTTCTCTCATCAGCTTGAGATCCCCACCGTAGTTGTAGGCACTCAAGTTGCCGGCGATGGCCAATTCTTCCAGTTCTTTCTGGTACGCGTTGGATCTTAATACGCTCTCTGTGAAGTAGACGGCAAGTCCGGTGACAAGGCAGAGCACAAACAGGCCGACGGGTAGTTGCCACTGTTTTCGGCTTTTCTTAGCGGTTGGCTGATCTTTGAGAATGTCAGCAACAACGAGTTCAAGCGTGGACTCAACCAGTCTCATGCTCGGCGAAGAGCCAGGCAGGTCTTCAAGCAGGTCCCAGCCCGTTTGCAGTTGTTGAAGTCGCGATCTTAGCTTCTCGTTTGTCAGTAGCCGATTTTCGAGATCAGATTGTTCCTGCCGTTGAAGCTCACCATCGAGATAGGCGACCAGCAATTCATCATCAGGATCAAGAGGAGCATTGTCTGAAATAGTTGATGCGCTCATCACTTTTCCTCCTGTGCGCGTTCAAAGTCTACTTTTTCAATCTCGCTATTGATTAATCCGGCATCGATATACGGTTGCAATAGGTCTTTCAGATTGACCCGTGCGCGACTTAATAAAGACTTGACTGCCTTCGTTGTCAGGTCCATGGTTTCGGCGATTTCCAAGTAGCTCATGTTTTCAAAACGGGAAAGCATGAGTGCCATCCGCTGACGCTCACTGAGTGCCGAAACCGCAGCGCGAACGACACTGGCTCTTTCATCACCTTCAACCATTCTGGTCGGCATCATTCCACTTGCTTCCAGAGCGGTAGCTGCCAGTAATTGGGGCCCGCTTGGTGAGTCTTCGGACCTGGGTGCGTCTACTTCACTGACTTCTTTTCTTCGTCCAAGAGATCTGGCGGCATTGCGAGCCACATTGCCAGCTATTGTGAATAGCCATGTTGAGAATTTTGCACCCGGTTCATAAGTTTTTCTTGCCCTGAAAACTCTCATGAATGTTTCCTGTGCAAGGTCCTCAGCCAGGTCATGTCTGGGGCCAATGGTGTGCATCAGTCTGACTAACCTGCCCTCATAACGCTGCATTAGCTCAGCAAAGGCACTCGCGTCATCATCACGCACGCGCAGCATCAGACGCACGTCCGGATCGGACTGCTGGTAACGCAATGCGGTCGATTCACTGACAGCCAAGTGAATTATTTCTGGTGAGAGTGGAACTGAACTGGTACTCGTAGTCTACTCGTTACCAACCACTCGCGTGACCATAGGTTCCGGTGCGATTCGCATCACGTCCTAAATGCTTCGAAATCAGCCAAGGATGTCGTGAATTACGTGCCCAATGTCTTGTTCAAGTCGTTGGTGTCCCGTTGCGTGAAGTCGGTGGGCATGCAATCCCAATTGATGCAGCAGCGTCGCGTGAACATCGGTGACATAATGAGGTGTTTCCACGGCATGAAAGCCAATTTCATCGGTACTGCCGTGAGCAATTCCACCTTGAATACCACCTCCCGCCATCCAGATGCTGAATCCATGGGGGTGGTGATCGCGACCATTGGAGCTCTGGGAACCAGGAGTCCTTCCAAACTCAGTAGCGAACACGACTAATGTTTCATCAAGCATTCCACGTTGTTTTAGGTCTTGTAACAGACCGGCGATGGGGCGATCTACTTGCATTGCAAGTTCAGAGTGTTTTGCTTTCAGGTTGGAATGTTGGTCCCATGCGCCAGCAGCTCCGTCACCGTGCATGATTTGGATAAAGCGAACGCCGTTTTCTGCGAAACGTCGCGCAGCCAGCAGTTGTTCCCCGAAGGCCCGGGTCTGTTTCTGGTCCAAGCCGTATAGCTTGCGGGTTGAAGCTGTCTCCTGATCAAAACGAATCACATCTGGCACCGCTGTTTGCATTCGAAATGCCAATTCATAGGATTTGATTCGAGCGTCCAGTGCCGGATCGCTGGGGTACTCATGACCGCTGATTTTATTTAGTTGGTTGACTAGTCCAAAACCAAGTTTCTGTTCGGCACGGCTGACGTTTCCTTCCGGCTTCGCGAATGCGAGAGGGTTTTTTGGATCGACTTTCAGCTTGATGGCGTCGTAGGCTGGACCAAGGTAATGACCATCGCTTCGATCAAAAAAACGAGGTCCCATACTGATGAATTGTGGCAGGTTTTCATTCAGGGTTCCCAGTCCGTAGTTGACCCAAGCACCAATCGTTGGAACCCTCGGATCCAGCATGTGGCGGCCAGAGTGAAATTGCACCTGCGCACCATGGTTGTCATCGGTGGTCCACATCGACCGGATCACTGCAATGTCATCTATACGTGAGCCGATATGGGGGAACCAGTCGCTAACCTCGATTCCGCTTTGACCGTATTTCTTGAAACCGACTTGCAAAGGATAGATTTTATTCCGCTGTTGGCCGTTCGCATCGTTCACCACGACCACACGTACTTTCTTCAGCTTCTCTGGCGACTGTACATCCGCGAAAGGTGTTTCTGCAATGCTCTTGCCTGCATACTGCGTCAATGCTGGTTTAGGATCAAAACTTTCCATGTGGCTTACACCGCCACGCATGAATAGCCAAATTACATTTTTTGCGCGCGGTTTAAAGTGCGGTCGACCATCGGGAGGTAACTCGCTTGAGGTCGCACTGGCAGCATTGTCCTTGGCAAGGAGTGCCTGCAAGGCTATTCCACCTAAGCCAGTTGCAGATCGAAGAAATGTTCGACGAGCCTGCAGCGCACTAAGCGGCTGTGTTTGCTGGTGGGTTGAACTCATGTGTGGGGTGTCCATGTTTGTCGGACAGGAATGTACATGATCAGAGTGGGTGGCTAGCGAATGGTAATGAAATCGTTGTGGTTTAGGATTGCTTGCACAAATCGGGACCGTATTTGATCATCGCTCGATACCTGCTCTAGCTCTTTCATTTGTGCAAAGTACTGTTCACAAACTTCTGTTTCCAAGTCGGAGGGTGGACGCGCTAGAATCAGCGCAAACGTGGCGTGAATGAAGTCTTGTGCTTTGGGTGACTTGACCTGTTGGTGCAGTTTTTTTGCAATCTGATTTGACATCTCGATTGATAAACGACTGTTAGAAAGTGCCAATGCTTGCTGTGGAACGATGCTTTCAGATCGACGGTAGCATTGCAGAATGTCTGCGTTGTCAAACATCTCCAAGAAACTGTTCTTCTGATCGCGGGAGTGTTTGAAGTAAATGCTACGACGGCGGGCTTCGGGCCCCGGATTGATGGATGGTCCTCCCATCGTGGTGTCAAGCTCGCCAGCCAAGAATAAAACACTATCTCGGATGACCTGCGATTCCATTCGACGTGAGTTCATTCTCCAGAGAAACTCGTTGTTCGGGTCTTTGGTTAGGTTGTCTGGTGAAGCCGTTGCCGTAGACGCACCTAATCCGTAAGTTTGCGACGACACGATCAGCCGGTGTAGGTGTCGGAAGCTCCAGCCTGAATTGATGAATTCAGCAGCCAGCAGATCGAGCAGATCCTTGTGGACTGGTTCGGGTGATCGGAGCCCAAAGTCAAAGGTGGAGTCGACGAGCGGTTGCCCAAAATGTCGCATCCACACATGGTTGACCGCAACTCTCGCAGTCAGTGGATTTTGATCTGAAGTGACCCAGTTAGCAAATGCGAGTCGCCGCCCAGTGCTGATGTGGGAGTAAGTGGCAGGGTACTGGTCTTCTTTGTCAGCAGGTGATTCAAGTGCTTTGAACGAACCTTTGATTGGAGTGAAGCGGATGGGTGATTCTTTGATCTGAGCGATGTGCTTTTCAGTTTGTTTCAGTTTCTCAGTGATCAGCGTGAGTTTCTTTTGATCCGATGCATTCACTGTCGCTTCGTATTTTAATAAAGCGAGTTTCCACTCTGCTTGCCGTTGCCCTGCGATCTCTGCAAGTTCTTGACGGTCGGCAACGGATAACTGCTGCAGTTGATCTGCCTCGACCGAATGAAGCATTGATCTAAGCATTCTTTCGTGGGCGATTGTTGCTTTGTGATGAGAGTCTGCAATCTTTACCGCCTGTTCAGCTTCATTAACGGTTGTGGCCGTTTTTTCGTTTGCCTGTCTTAGCTGAGTGTCCTTGCTTAGACTTTCGATCTGGATCGAGTCGAAATCAACGGTTGCATCGAATCCTGACAGGCTAAGGAAACCGTTGCGTCTGTTCGGGTACTGATAAGCAATGATGAATGCTCCATCGATCCAGATGTTCACCAAGGTGCCGCGGATTGCGAAACGAAGTTCGTGGGGCTGGCCAACAGTGACTGCGAAGGATTTTCGTCCTTCCGGTGGATACACGGATTGATTGTCACGCTCAAAGGCCGCTTGTACTTTTGGAGCGGGGGCATGGGCGCTGGTGTAGACGTAGTTCGCGTACCCAGAATTTTCAGTTTGATCAAAGCGGATGGTGACTGATTTGTAAGTGTTGCCACCAGTGGTGGTGTAGTTGCAACGCAAATCAAAATCTTGAGGTGGTTCGATGAGCAATTTCGCTGTTTGGGGCTCACGCGTCGATTTTGTTTGACTGAGGGTGCCAGTGCGATGCTTCCAGCCATCTCCGGTCAGTTGCCATTTGGTTGTGTCGAGGGTTGTAAAGTCGTCTTGGAATTCAAAGTTCTCGATGTCTTGTGACGAGTTCGCAACAGCTTTGCTCGATAGTTCGTTGCGACGAGTCTCGGCCTCAATCCGTTTTTTTTCACTGGCCTTGATCTGTTCTCTCGCTTTGGCCAAATGGCTTGCGAGCACATAAGGCCTTGTGCCTGGTGAGTGCGCTGATGGGGGCAGTTTAATCGGGCGTATTTCCTGTTCAAAACTGGCCAATATTGCCGGTACACCTGGTGTCATTGGCTGTGTTTTGTCAGGCGACTCGGGGTCGCCTCTTTGATGAAGGTACGTGACGCGGTTGATGTCGTCATCAAAAACGCGAGGTAGTCCTGCTTTGTCAAAGTCGGTTTCGTCGGGTAGTGGATCGAGCCGGACTTGGTGCGGTTCAAAGATCGCTCTGAGACGGTAGTAATCTCGCTGGGTAATGGGGTCGTATTTGTGGTCATGGCATTTCGCACAATTCATCGTGAGTCCGAGAAAGGCTTTGCTCGTGTGCTCGATTGTGCTGTCGAGCCATGTGGTGCGATTGAACAGATAGTAATTGCGGGCCAAAAAACCAGTTCCTGTAATTGACTCGATGCTTTCTGGATCTGCCTCGTCTCCAGCCAGCATCTCAACGATCATCTGGTCATAACCTTTGTCTTTGTTCAGGGAGGCGATGATCCAGTTTCGCCAGTGCCAAAGATGCTTTTGGCTATTTCGCAATTGCTCTCCCAGTCCGTACCAGTCGCTGTATCTCCAAATGTCCATCCAGTGGCGCGCCCAGCGTTCACCGTGCTGTGGGCTGTTCAACAGTTCGTCGATGATCTCTGCGATCACACGGTTGTCATTGAGTTGGGATTGCGTGGGTGGAAGGCCTATCAAGTCAAGATACAAGCGGCGAATCAGCGTTTGTCTCGACGCAGGTGGAGCGGTTTGGATACCTGCTTCAGATCGTTTTTGTTTCAACAGCAAATCAATGGGGTTACCCGGTTTCTCTGTTTGACGTTTCGAAAGCACGAGCTTTTGAAACGCCCAGTGGTCCGCGGGTTCCACGGGCACAACTTCGGCTGGAGCGTTGCAACCCTCGGCGATCCACTTTTCAAGCAATTTGACCTGGTCTGGTTTGAGAGGCGATCCTTCACCGTGCGGTGGCATTTGGTCGTCGTCTCTACTGCTGATGCGCTGCAGCAATAGACTATCGGCGGGATTACCCGGTTTGATCGCGGGACCGCTGTCACCCCCGGTTCGCATTAACTCGACTGTCTCAAGCCGAAGTTCGGACTCTTGTTTCAATGTGCCGTGACACGAATAGCACTTCTCTGCTAGCAGCGGTTTGATCTGCGTTAGATAGTTGATCTGGGTCGGCTGAGAGTTAGGCTCAGCAGGTTGATGTGAATGAACGCTTACTACCCAGTAGCAATGGAGCATTGCTGTGAGGCAGGTCGAGATGATGGTGGTACGGTTCACGTGGGGATCTAGCAAGATAGCGTGGGTGACGACCAAGGGAGGCGAGAACTCGCAGTATACTCTATCTCGTCTTTTGTCGGCTGCGTTTCTTGCTGACGTGCCTCATCCAGTTAGCCACGTTTTCTGGCCCGCCCTCAGGGTAAATGAAACTCGTGGAGGATTTTTCTAGGGTCTAGCCGCAGAGGTTTTAGCAATCGGGAGTTCATCATTTGTTGGTAGCTGACAGCGGTGGCAGATCGCTTGCCGCTGAAGTCATTAGAAACAGCAGTCTCAGCAGGGACGTATCAGCTTATACGCTGAAGTCGTTGCCCTTCATCAACTTGGCATAGTCCTCGCGAATTGGGCTAAATGCATCAAGTACAACTGCGGGACCATCGTGGGCAATTGCCTGATGCGGCACATTGGCTGGGACGAAGAACATCGCTCCGGATTCAAGGGTTCGTGATTCATCACCAATCGTGAGTTTCAGTTTGCCCTCAAGCAAGATACCTGCCTGCTCATGCGGGTGGTCATGAAGCGGGATCACAGCACCCGCGTCCATTTCCAGGTAGGACAGCATGAGGTTTTTTCCGTGTGGTGTCCGAAGTCGGCATCCGGGGCATACCTCAGTGGCTGGCATGGATTTGATGTCGATGAAGGGCATGGTTTTCCTTGTTGTTACGTAAACACCAAGCAGTGTTCAGCGAGATTGAGGGTGGTTGGTGTGATGGTTGTGATTCTTGTTCGCAGCTTGCGTTTGGCGTTGTCCTGCAACGCAGGAGAACTTCTAGGTCTTCAGCCAAATTCCATTCACGGGAATGGCAGCGTAGACTAAGCGATCTAACCGAAGCGTCAAACTATCAGAAAACGGCAAGTGTATATCACAAAATGATGTACAGAAATTCCGTTTCCTGCAGAGTGAGGCGGGCCATCACCTGAGCTGCACTGCGTTGGCTGAACCCTTGCTGTCTCGAGCGGTTGCCAGCAGTGGCCTGCGGTGCTAACGCTCGTCGGTTAGAATGTCCCACCGAGGGACACGGTCCTGCTCGCGGCTTTGTGTAATAGTGCCGGCGGGAGCTGTTTTGTGTTAAGACCCGTACGGTTGATTGCATCGAATTTGGAATCAAGTTTTGAAAAACGCCTTTGTGACTCTTCGGCTCGTTGCTGCCTTCGTTCTTGTTGTTTTGGTTGTTGCAGCGCGAAGTCGCTTGTGTGCCGAGGATTCGGTCACATTGCAAAATGACGATTGGCAAAAAAGCCTGCAGGTTCTTTACGATTTTCGCGGTACCCGCGGGAATATGATCCCTGATCGTTCAGGCAAGCTTCCTGCATTGGATCTGCAAATCGAAAAGATGAGTCAGGTGGAACTGGGTGATGGTGTGCTAGCGATTCGTGGGGCGACCAAGATCGCGAGTAAAGCTCCGGCGAAACGACTGGTTAATGCAATTCAACGAACTGGGGCAATCACGATTGAAGTGTGGATGCAACCGAGAACGCTGAGGCAGGATGGGCCGGCTCGGATAGTGACGCTTTCAAGGGATTCAGGGGCACGGAATTTTACTCTTGGCCAGGAAAATGGCAGCGTTCAGGTTAGGTTGCGAACCTCGAAAACTTCGACGAATGGAATTCCCGCTGTGACGTCCAAAGATCGCAGCCTCAAAGAAGAGCTGATGCACGTTGTGTATGCGCGGGACCGAGCCGGCAAGGTAAGTATCTACGTCAATGGTAGGCTTAATCAGCAGGGAATCGTTGTCGGTGATTTCAGTGGTTGGAACGATCAGTATCGGTTGGCCCTTGGCAATGAGTTGTCAGGCGATCGTCCGTGGTTAGGGGAATTGCACCGGGTTGCTGTTTACAACCGTGTTTGGCGGCCCAATGACGTCATGATTCGGTACGCAGACGGGCCCGCCACTGGGGGTCGAGGTTCGTTGACAGTCGCGTTTGATGCTCGTTCGAAATTTTTTGAAACCAAAATAGCTCCGATCCTTTCGAACCACTGTCTCGAATGTCATGATTCTGCTTCGCATGAAGGCGGGCTCGATTTGTCGCATAAGAAGATGGCTCTTCGAGGTGGGGATTCCGGTAAGTCAATCATCGCGGGGCAAGCTGCCAAAAGCCCGCTCTGGGTGTCGATCCAGTCAGATGAGATGCCTCATGATCGCCCTGCTCTTAGCCTCAGCCAGAAAGAGGCAGTCAAAAAGTGGATTGATGAAGGTGCTGTTTGGAGCGTCGACTTTGTAGATCCTGCGATTTATCGGCATGTGCGAAAGGCAGGTAATTGGGTCCAACGTCTAACCATCCCTGAGTATGTAGCTTCGGTGAAGGCGGTCTTTGATGTTGATGTATCGAAAGAAGCAGCGAAAAGCTTGCCAAAAGATCAGCGGGCGGATGGTTTTCGCAACACGGCATACAATCTGAATGTCGATTTGAAACATGTAGAAGCCTATGCCCAAATGGCTGCTGTGATTGTTGAGCAAGTTGACGCTGTGCAGTTTGCACGTCGTTTCGGGAAGAGTAAGAAGTTGACGGATGACAACATGCGTCGATTGATCTCTGATCTTGGTAAGTGGGTCTTGCGTGGACCGCTGACAGAGCAGGAAGTTGCTTTGTATCGCGGAATCTCCACGACAGTCGTTAGTGCCGGGGGGGACTTTGCTGAGGCGGTGGAAATGATCCTTGAGGCGATGCTGCAGTCACCGAGATTTCTTTATCGCATTGAAAATCAACTCGGAGACGGAACACGTTGGCCCGTGAATGATTATGAACTTGCATCCCGGATCAGCTTCATTGTTTGTGGATCGGCTCCTGACGACCTTTTGTTGAAAGCAGCAGAATCAGGGCAGCTAAGTGACCCTGAAGAATTGCGTCAGCAGGTTGAACGCCTTCTTGCAAGTCGTAAAGCTCGTGCTCAGTCTGAACAGTTCGTTATTCAATGGCTGAATCTCGATCGACTTGGCAGTATGCGGCCTGATCGAAAGCGTTTCCCCGATTGGCACGATTCACTTGCCGATGACATGCGTCAGGAAACGATCGAGTTTTTTATGGAGCTAGTGTGGGACCAGAAGAGACCTTTATCTGATCTGTTGAATGCTCAGTTTACACACCTGACACCACCGCTCGCGAAACATTATGGGATCAAGGAAGTAGGACCAGGGACACAACGCTACGATCTTTCGGGGATTCCCTCTCGCGGTGGCTTGCTGACACAGGCGAGTGTCTTGACCATGGGTGGGGATGATGCCTCGATGGTGACTCGTGGGTTATTTGTGCTAAGTAATTTGCTTTTCAGTGAAGTTGGTGATCCACCACCTGGACTCGATTTAACTCCTGTTCCGACAAGTCCTGGGAAAACGCATCGGGTGATCGCGACAGGACGCGTGAAAAGTGAAGCTTGTGGTGGTTGTCATTCACGTTTTGAGCCATTGGCGTTTGGGCTCGAACGGTACAACGGGATCGGTGCTTTTCAGACCGTGGACCAGCATGGCAATCAATTGCGGCAGGATGGCGAAATCCTTTTTCCCGGTGATTCGAAACCGACAACCTATCAAACATCGGCTGAAATGATGGATCTGCTTGCAGGCAGTGATCGTGTCAAGGAATGTCTGACGCGGAAGGTAAGCCAATTTTTGTTAGGGCGGCCGTTGGACTTCACTGATGCTGCCAGCTTGCGGAGAATCCATGAAGCTTCACAAAAAAGTGATGGCACTTACCAGAGTTTGGTCACCGCGATCGTGCTCAGTGACC
>Ga0315315_10002260_pt1 | contig 17632 bp, 10 predicted proteins | sample M140m3416metaG_FD_203699 | JGI IMG/M metagenome (GOLD analysis project Ga0315315, IMG submission 203699) | Ammonia-oxidizing marine archaeal communities from Monterey Bay, California, United States - M1 40m 3416 | ecosystem: Environmental > Aquatic > Marine > Intertidal zone | place: USA... | reverse complement strand
AACGCCATAACGCACGGCCTGCAAAAAGTGTCCCATCTCGTGAAACAGCAGGATTAGCATCAATGGAACACTGTATGAAAGCCCCCGCAGAACGCTATCGAGATACCACTCATAAAACGATCGCCCGTTAACAACGGAATTGCGGACGGTCTCGTCGAAGAAACCACGCAGTAGCTGCAGAATCTCGTAGCCAGAACCTACGAGAGTGGTGCTGACGAATGTCGCTGCGAACAGGAAAAGGGAAATCCGCAACTGCTTTCTGCGTTTCTGTTGATATCGCTCGGCAACTTGTTGAGGCGAACCCAATTGCATTCCGTCCCGCAGCAACAGTTCAGCAGACAGGGAAATGCGCGGCGGGGGAAATTCTTCGGAAGGCGACGTCGAATCAGGATGTGACATGGAAGACGGAAGTTCCTGCGACTCGGCAGGACAACAGAATGGAGCCCAACAGCAAACGCTGTAGACAGGCCAGTTGGACAAACAGAAATATTGCAACGTGTTTTAGTCGTTGAAGCCACTCAACGTAAGCGAACCCATCCAGACGCCGTTTCGGCAGGGTCTGGCGCAATGTGGTGAAATGCATTTCGTACAGCTGCCTCGCTGACACAAAACGACTTTCTGGAGAACCTCTCTGCAGCGTACTCTGTGATCCCGAAACGCCGAATACTCATGTTCCTGCCCAATCAGCCGACAATTGGCAGCCGGCAGCGCCTCCATGCCAGCCGATAACAGTCAATTGTTGCCGGATTGCAGTCTCGCTCGCGATTGCGGCGCAACAGTTGCTCGTTTGATTCCCGAAACGCAAGCTGGCAGGCATTGACCGGTTTTCCGGCGATATAATACACTTGCGGTTCCCGGACTTAGGGCAATCTGGGCTCCATTAGCCAACAGAACTTCGACTGCCTATGTGGCAGCGAAATTGCGGCGTATATCCGGTTTTTTTGGGCGAAGTGAAAGCAAGAAGACACATGGAATTCCTCGAACAGGTCGGCGACTTTTTTACAGCTGCCACCTCCAAATTCGAACGCAGCATTACCAACCTGTTTGGTTCGTCAAACGAACATCGGATTCGGAAACTGGGATTTGTTCGCGACAAACAGGGGAAGACTACAATTGCTGCCGGATCACTGCTGGATCGAATTACGTCCTTCGAATCCGAATGGCAGGCGAAGTCCGACGAGGAACTCAAACAGACCGCCACAATCATGCGAGCTCGGCTGCGTGCTGGTGCGACACTGGATGATCTTATGCCGGAAGCGTTCGCAGCTGTTCGGGAATCCGGTCGTCGCTTTTTGAAGATGCGACATTACGATGTCCAGATGATCGGTGGGTACATCCTGCACGACGGCATGATTTCTGAGATGGTCACTGGTGAAGGAAAGACGCTGGTCGCCACGCTTTCGACATTCCTCAATGCACTCGCTGGTAAAGTTCACGTCATCACCGTCAATGACTACCTCGCTCGACGTGACATGGAATGGATGGGGCCCATTCATCTGAATCTGGGTTTGACGATTGGAGCGATCCAGTCCGAAATGGGGCCACAGGAACGTCAAAAACACTATGCCTGTGACATCACTTACGGCACCAGCAATCAATTTGGATTCGACTACCTGCGCGACAACATGAAGCCTCATAAATCACTGCAGGTGCAGGGGGCGCTTGATTATGCGGTCGTCGATGAAATTGACAACATCCTTATCGATGAAGCTCGAACGCCGTTGATCATCTCCGGACCGGCTCACGACAATCTCGATAAATACCCCAAAGCAAACATGATCGCGAAGCAACTGCGTCGCGACATCGATTTCGAAGTCAAAGAGAAAGACCACACCTGTCATCTGACAGAAGACGGCGTCCGACGTGCTGAAGAACTTGCCGGCGTCGAAAGCTTCTATACCGCTGGTAACATGGAGTGGCCACATCTGCTCGATAACGCGCTTCGCGCGCACTTTCTTTTCAAACGTGATGTGAACTACGTCGTCGAACGAAACGAAATCGTGATTGTCGATGAGAATACAGGCCGCAAGATGGAAGGACGACAATGGAGTGATGGCTTGCACCAGGCCGTGGAAGCGAAAGAGGGAGTGAAGGTCAAGGAGGAATCGCAAACACTGGCTACAATCACTCTGCAGAACTATTTTAAACTGTACAAGAAGCTGTCTGGTATGACGGGTACCGCCATGACTGAGGCGGAAGAGTTCTGGAAAATCTATCAGCTCGATGTGGTGGCAATTCCTCCCAACCGTCACATGCAGCGGATCAACTATCCGGATAACATCTACGGCACCGATAAAGAAAAATGGGGCGCGGTCGTCGATGAAATCAAAGAGGTGCACGAAGGTGGCCGCCCGGTACTCGTCGGGACCACATCGATCGAAACGTCCGAGCTGGTCAGCAATAAGCTCACACGGCAGGGCGTGAAGCACAACGTACTCAACGCAAAGCAACATGAACGAGAAGCAGAAATTGTTGCTCAGGCTGGTCGTCGTGGGGCCGTCACAATCGCAACAAACATGGCCGGCCGTGGAACGGACATCATTCTGGGTGGTAATCCCGAACACTCAGCATGGGAAGAGCTCAGTAAGAAATACGATTCACGATTGGAAGTTCCCAAATCAGAGTGGGATGAGTTAACTGACAAAATCGCTGAACAGGAAGGAATGAACAAGGAGGCGAAGGAAGTGCTTAACCTTGGTGGCCTGCATGTCGTTGGAACAGAGCGACATGACTCACGACGAATTGACCTTCAGTTGCGAGGGCGTGCCGGACGCCAAGGCGATGCCGGTTCCAGTCGATTCTTCATCTCACTGGACGACAAGATCATGCGGCTGTTTGCCGGTGACTTTGTGAAACGAATCATGCAGATGGCTGGTCTCACTGAGGGAGAACCAATCGTCAGTTCCATGGTGACCCGTAGGGTTGAAGGAGCTCAAAAGAAGATCGAAGAACGCCACTTTGACCAGCGCAAAAACCTGCTCGAATATGACGAAGTGATGGACGAGCAGCGAAAGCGTACTTATTCCTGGCGTCAGAAAATTCTGGATGGAGCCGACTGTCGCGAACAGTTCATTGAAATGATGGATGACCAGATTGCGAAGATGGTGACGCACTTTCTTGCTAGTAACTTCCGTGAGCAGGCTATTGTAGACTGGGCGTCACAAAAACTTCATTTGGAGCTGGACTTAAATAACATCCACCAAATGACAAAGGACCAGCTGGACGACTACCTGCGACTTGAAGGGGAACGCCAGGCCGATGCTCTCATTCTGGAGCAGCTGGAAATCAACCTGCCGGATGATGAAGAATTGCACAGCCAATGGAACTGGGTGGCAATGTGCAAGTGGGCAAACCGACAGTATGGCCTGAACATCAACGATCGCGATCTACGCAAAATAGAACGCGATCATCTGCATGAGCATCTTTACGAGCAGGCCTGCACATCATTTGGACGCTGGGAACTGGACGATCTCGATGCTCTGCTGGATCCTGCTTTCGAATTCAAGTCTCTCAGCAGTTGGGCAGCACACCATTTCACACTGGAATTGGATTCAGAAGACCTGGCAAAGATGGAGCCCGATCGGATTGAAGAGTTGCTTCGACAACAGATCCGGGAACGCTACGACCAAAAAGAGATTTCCTTTCCAGTGAGCGTGGGACTCAGCAAGTTTCTGTCTGGCGATGGTCAACGGGGTGAAAAATACAATCGTGAATCACTCGCCCGATGGGCCAGCTCGCGGTTCAATCGCAATTTTGATCCGGAACAGTGGTCCGCAATGTCCAGTGGCCAGATCGAAGAGCTGATGCTGGAAACAAGTCGCGATTTCCTCAATGCACGTCCCGACTTGAGATACGTGGAAGCTCGAATTCAGGAGCTGTTGCCCGATTCTGCCAACGAAGCAGCACGAGTATCAGAGGAACAAGCCAATTCCGTCGCTGACTGGGCATCTAACGACATCAACTGGACAGTTGATGTTTCGAAAATTCAGGAGTTGAAGCCTTCAGAGGCGAGAGCACTATTTCTGCAGGGTATCGAGCAGACTTTCCGCCCGGAACTGCGTCAGACCGAACGCTCGATTCTGTTGGAATTCATTGACACGGCCTGGAAAGATCATCTTTATTTCATGGGACATCTAAAGCAGGGGGTCAGCTTTGCCGGATATGCTCAGAAAGATCCCAAGACTGAATACAAACGTGAAGGCCGCAAGGCCTATAACGCAATGTGGGAACGAGTCGCCGAACAGTCAACTCAAACAATCTTCCGGCTGGAACAGGAAAGTCCTGCATTCGTCGGATCGCTTTGGGAAGTCACCGCAACTCAACACGATATCGCACCACCAGATGACACGGTTGAAAGCGGTTCAGAAAACAGCGGTCCCGAACCAGGCGAACCTGACAAAGCTGTTGATCCAATCGTGAATCGCGGGCCTAAAGTCGGCCGAAACGATCCCTGCTCATGCGGCAGCGGAAAGAAGTACAAGAAGTGCTGTGGCAAGTAGCTGACCTCATTGTGAGTGGATTCACATGTCCGGGTTACTCAATACGATCTATGCAGGCTTATTGGTATTACTGTCACCAGTGATTGTCTGGCGAATGGTGCGCCACGGCCGATATCGCCGTGGTTTGCCGGAAAAGCTGGTGGGCCAATTACCCAAGAAGCAGGACGATCGTCCTGTGGTATGGTTTCATGCCGTGAGCGTGGGCGAAGTACTGCAGCTGCGGAACGTCATTGAGGGCTTTCGGAGCGGCACCGATAATCGCTATCAGATTCTGCTGACGACATCGACCGATTCTGGCTACGACCTTGCCGTAGAACGATATTCCGACTGTACTGTGAGCTGGTTCCCGCTCGACTTTTCATGGGCCGTTTCCAGGGCACTCAAACGAGTACAGCCTGAGATGGTGGTCCTCGCAGAACTGGAATTATGGCCGGGATTTCTCAGTGCATGCCGTTGCCTGAAGGTAAAGACCGCAGTGATTAATGCTCGAATGAGTGACCACAGCTACCGAGGCTACGGGCGTCTTCAATGGTTGATTCAACCGCTGTTGCAGCATTTGTCTGTGGTCGCCGTTCAAACCGATGAATATGCAGAACGCCTGATTGATCTGGGGACATCACCGCAACACACAACAGTCACGGGATCCATTAAGTTTGATGGTGTGGCGACTGATCGATTCAATCCCGCGACGGCAGCTCTGCGGAATCTCTTCGATATTCGCAAAGATGATATCGTATTGATTGCCGGCAGCACGCAGGATCCTGAAGAACAAATGGCCATCGACGCGTGGGAAGAGCTGCGAAGTGAATGGCCAAACCTGCGTTTAATCATTGTCCCTCGACATCGTGAGAGATTTGATTCGGTGGCATCATTACTACACAGCCAGCAGGTTGCCTGTTTACGTAGATCAGAAATGGAACTGCACGGCAATAAATTCTCTCGTGACTCTGTTATTCTACTGGATACGATCGGTGAACTGAGTGCTTGCTGGGGACTCGCTGATGTGGCATTTGTCGGTGGGAGCTTTGGTGCTCGCCAGGGACAAAACATGCTGGAGCCTGCAGCGTATGGAGCAGCGGTGCTGGTAGGTCCAAACACTGCAAACTTTCGCGACATTGTAAAGTGTCTGGTTGCCGAAAAGGCAGTCATTGAACTGAAGACAACAGATCAGTTTATAATAGAACTACGTCGGCTTCTGCGCAATGATACTCAGCGCAATACCATGGGTTTCCGGGCTAGTGAGTTCGTGCAGCGTCAAAGTGGAGCCGTTGCCCGAACAATCGAATTGCTGACTGAGGTTTCTGAATCAGACCATTGCGTGTCGCATCCGACCGCCGCCTGAGAACTTCCAAATCTTCGTGGCGGTCCGCCGATTATCCCAGGCGGTCATGGTTGGGCAAGTGATGACCGGCTCCGATTTGGGTTTGTCTTTTCAGAGAACACACTAACGTTTGGTCAGCACTTCTGAGCGACAAGGTGCCGGTAACGATATGCCAGCTTAGCGGTGGAAGACAGGCTGATCTGCAGCCAATGTACTGCCTATTCAAAACTGGAGAATTCAGGTTTACGTTTTTGCAGGAAGGCCTGGAATGCCTCCTTTGCTTCAGGCGCTGTCAGCATCTGAGCGAAATGTTTACTTTCGATTTGGATCTGCTTGGCGATGTCGCCAAGAACGGCCTGTTTCATCAACTGCTTCGTCTGACGTAACGCCGATGGGGGCTGCTCTCCGAGTTGATGTGCTCTCGCAAGTGCATCATCGGCAATCGTGTCATCCGGAAAGATCTCGTTGATGACGCCCAACTTCAACGCAGTGGCCGCATCGAATCTTTCCCCAAACATCAAGAGTTGCGCCGCGCGACGATGTCCCATCAGTTGAGGCAGCAGCAGGGAGGAACCGAATTCCGGGACAAGCCCCAGGTTTACAAATGGCATACTGAATTGGGCGGACTCTGATGCATAAGCCAGATCACAGTGCAGCAGCAGCGTAGTTCCAATGCCGACAGCGATCCCTGTAACAGCGGCCATCAGAGGCTTTGGCGTAGTGGATGCCACTTCAAGGAATCGTCCAACCGGTGAATCAGGACCGGTCTGCGGTGCATTCATGAAATCGGAGAGGTCATTGCCGCTTGTGAAGCAATCTGAGGATCCTTCGATGAGAATCACGCGTACAACAGAATCCCGGTTCGCCCGTTCAATTGCTGTGGCCAGGGTCGAATACATGTCACGAGTAATCGCGTTCTTCTTGTCGGGACGATTGAACCGGAGACGCAAGACTCGATCGTCCTGAGCAATGGAAATATGTTCGGACGAAGAATAGCTCATACTCGATACCTTTACGTCGTTGCGAATAACGTAACTGACGATAATAAAACCTCAGAGGAAAAACCAACGTCCGTGGCATTAGTCGGTTCTATTGTCCCACTGTCATACACGCATCAATATCTACTGCAAAAGGTGCAACATCAGAGACACAGAGTGATCCTTCACCTGAGTTTCGTATGTTGACGAACCCTGCGATTCCGCCCAGGCACAGCAGTGATGGACGAATGAAAAAAGGAAATATGTCGCTCCCCGGTTGTCCACTCAGATGTCGGTGTCGCCTCTGGAACAAACAGTACCTGTACGAACGCAATCACGACCACTGCACCTGCAATGGCTCCGGATGCTGACACACCAATCACCAAAAAGCAGTTCTGCACGAGCAATCACATCTTTGTCTTCACAGCTATCCGAAATCGCATGGATGCAACAACTTCACCACATGTCTGGCCGGTAGCAATCCGATTTAGTCAGAGTCTCCCACTGACCAGACTCAACTCGCATCCGTTTATGTTAACAATCCGAACTGACTGTCAGCCTTAGTTAACAATCTCTGATTGAGTCACACGGTTGATTGATCAGGTTAGACAGATAACTCACGAAGAGGCAAGGTCCTGGCCACGGCCGTAGACAAACTTCCAACAGACATTCCATTTGGCAAGCAAAGCGAGAATAGACAACTTCCTGCATGAAGCCGTCGGCGTACAAACTCAAAAGGCCGGAGTAGGCAGTCAAAAGCTGGTTACGGTGGGACAAGCCTGCGATCTCGGCTCTTGAGAGAAGATCGTCCGTGGCCTGCCAAATCGACACCGGCTGGCACCACCAGTAATCGTCCCCCATTCACGGCACTCTCTAAATGCTTTACCAATAGAGACTTACGCAATATACAAGATACCCGGCACGGTGTTTGCTCTTCACGTGGGGGTATAGCCCATCACTGCCATGTCGTTGCTGAGAACAGCCGACTCGCTGATGGCAAGATTTACAGTTTAATGGCCGAAGCCATTTTGGCGGAAGACTCGTTGAGGAGAGACCGTGGCTAAGATTTTGACGTTCGACGAAGACGCCCGCAGAGGACTGTTGTCCGGCGTTTCGAAGCTTGCGAAAGCAGTCAGCAGCACTTTGGGGCCTCGCGGCCGTAATGCCGTTCTAGATAAAGGATGGGGCGCTCCGAAAGTCACCAAAGATGGTGTCACAGTAGCCGAAGATATTGAACTGGAAGATCCCTACGAAAACGTGGGTGTTCAATTGGTGAAGGAAGCTGCATCAAAAACCAACGACGTTGCTGGTGACGGGACCACAACGGCAACGGTGCTGGCTCAGGCCATCTACAAGGCTGGTCTGAAGTACATCGCTGCCGGAACTGACGCCATGGCACTCAGTCGTGGTGCTCAAAAGGCGATTGACGCAGTTGTCGAAGGAATCGGCACGATGTCAAAGAATGTGAAAGCCAATGATAAAGCTCAGATCGCTCGCGTTGCTGCGATTGCAGGTAATAACGATCCGGAGATCGGCGAAATTCTTGCCGACGCTTTATTAAAGGTTGGCAAAGACGGCGTGATCACGGTTGAAGAGGGCCGGAATGTGAACACCGAAGTCGATCTGGTCGAAGGAATGCAATTCGACCGTGGCTACCTATCACCTCACTTTGTGACCGATCAGGACGCTCAGGAAGTGGTGCTGGAAAACTGCCGCATCCTGATTCACGAAGAAAAAATTTCTAACGCTCGTGATTTGGTGCCGGTTCTGGAAGCCGTCTCCAAAGACGGTGCTCCTTTGCTGATTATTGCAGAAGACATCGAAGGTGAAGCTTTGGCAACTTTGGTTGTCAATAAAATGCGTGGCATTCTGAACGTTGCAGCTGTTAAGGCTCCGGGTTACGGCGATCGCCGTAAGGCCCAGATGGAAGACATTGCTGTACTCACCGGCGGCAAAGCAATCTTTAAAGATTTAGGCGTGCAACTGGATGCCATTGAATTGTCCGATTTGGGCAAAGCCAAACAGGTCCGAATCGATGCCGACAAGACTGTCATCATCGAAGGCAGCGGTAAGAAAGCTAATATCGGTGGTCGTGCCGAGCAGATTCGTCGTGAAATCGAAAATACTGACAGCGAATACGATCGTGAAAAGTTGCAGGAACGTCTGGCCAAACTGGCTGGCGGAGTGGCTCAGATCAAGGTTGGTGCTGTCACCGAAACAGAGATGAAAGAACGCAAGGACCTCATCGACGACGCTTTAGCTGCCACGCGAGCTGCCATTGAAGAAGGCGTTGTGCCTGGTGGTGGAGTTGCTCTGCTGCGTTCGGCAAAAGCTTTGGACAGTCTGAAACTCAAGGGTGACGAGGCTCTGGGCATCGATCTGGTACGAGACGTACTGGAAATGCCGTTGCGAATGATTGCAGAAAACGCAGGTCAGGAAGGATCTGTTGTTGCTAATCGTGTCCGTAAGGAAAAGAAAGCATCTGCCGGCTACGACGCACTAAACGATTGCTACGGCGACATGTTCAGCTTTGGCGTGATTGATCCTGCTAAGGTTGTGCGTTCTTCACTGCAGAATGCCTTCAGCGTAGCTTCACTGTTGCTGACCACCGACTGTATCGTCGTTGATGAACCGGTTGAAGAAACTGACGATCATCATGATGACCACCACCACGATCACGATATGGGTGGCGGAATGGGTGGCGGAATGCCGGGCATGGGCGGAATGGGTGGCGGAATGCCGGGCATGGGCGGAATGGGTGGCGGAATGCCGGGTATGGGTGGAATGCCGGGCATGATGTAGCCCACAGTTTCACGTGAGCCGTCATTGACTTGGCGGCAGCTCAACTGCTCTCATTGCGACAAACTTTAAAACCTCAAATAATCACCGTTTTAGCGGAATCACTAAGGAGTCAATCATGAAAATCAATCCACTCGACGACCGAGTTGTTGTGCGTACCAACGAAGCAGAAGAAACCACTGCCGGCGGAATTGTTCTGCCGGATGCTGCTCAGGAAAAACCTCAGCGAGGTACTGTTCTTGCTGTTGGTCCAGGACGACTTCTGGACAGTGGTCAGCGAGCAGTCGTCAGCGTTGAAGTTGGCGATGAAATTCTGTTCGGTAAGTACGGCGGAACTGATATCGAAGTTGATGGCGAAGAAGTCAAAATTCTTCGTGAAAGCGACATTCTGGCTAAAGTGGTCTAAGTCACCGATCGTTTGTCGTTCATACGATGCCGTTACGATTCTGGCGGCATTTCTTCAAGCCTCATTACCTAACAGCAGCCTCACTAAATACACAGGTGTGCTACAGGAGCAATCACAGTGGCAAAACAACTATTGTTTGACGACCAGGCACGTCTGAAACTGAAAAGCGGTGTCGATACTCTGGCGAAAGCCGTTGCCGTGACAATGGGGCCGACCGGTCGCAATGTTATCATCGACAAAAGCTTTGGTAATCCAGTCGTGACCAAAGATGGTGTCACGGTTAGTAAAGAAGTCGAACTCGACGATCCGTTTGAGCACATGGGTGCCAAGCTGCTCAACGAAGTCGCCAGTAAAACCAGTGACCTGGCCGGAGACGGGACAACCACCGCGACAGTTTTGGCTCGGGCGATTTACGAAGAAGGTCTTCGCAGTATCTCCATGGGTGCCAATCCTACTGTCGTTCGTCGCGGTATTGAAAAGGCTGTTGAAGCTGCCTTGGCAAGTGTTCAAAAGCTGGCTCGCCCGGTGGAATCTAAAGAGCAGGTTGCTCAGGTTGGAGCGATTTCTGCCAACAACGACCGCACGATTGGTGATTTGATCGCCGATGCCATGGAGCAAGTTGGACGCGATGGTGTGATTACTGTCGAAGAAGGCAAAGCCAACGAAACCACTTTGGAATTCGCAGAAGGAATGCAGTTCGATAAGGGCTACATTTCTCCTTACTTCGTGACCGAAGCCGAAGGTATGAAGGCTGTACTGGAGGACTGCCTGATCCTGTTGTTCGAAAAGAAAATTTCAAACCTGCGGGACTTGGTGCCTCTTCTTGAAAAAGCAGCTCAGTCCGGCAAGCCTCTACTGATCGTGGCTGAAGATGTTGACAGCGAAGCTCTGACAGCATTGGTTGTCAACAAGCTACGTGGTGTGCTGAAGATTTGTGCGGTCAAAGCTCCTGGTTTTGGCGATCGTCGCAAATCAATGCTCGGTGACATGGCTGTTCTGACCGGTGGGACGCTAATCTCAGAAGACCTCGGAATTAAGCTGGAAACCGTAGAACTGAGCCAACTGGGCTCGGCCAGACGTATTGAAGTCGGTAAAGACAGCTGCACCATTATCGAAGGTGCTGGCAGTGATGCTGAAATCAAAGCTCGTGTTAAGCAGATTCGTGATCATATCGAAAAGACAGACAGCGACTACGATCGTGAAAAATTCCAGGAACGCCTGGCAAAACTGACTGGTGGTGTTGCTGTAATTTCCGTCGGTGCTTCCACTGAAGCAGAAATGAAGCAGACCAAAGCGAGAATGGAAGATGCTCTCCACGCCACCCGAGCAGCCGTTGAAGAAGGCATCCTGCCAGGTGGCGGAGTCGCTTTGCTCCGTGCTGTGAAGGCAGTGGAAAAGGTTGAAGCCGAAGGCGATGAAGCTATTGGCGTTCAGATTCTGGCTCGATCACTGTCCGCTCCACTACAGCAAATTGCTGACAACCGTGGGGAAGATGGTGCCGTGATTGCAGATGAAGTTAATCAGCTCAAAGGCACGAATGGCTACAATGCGAATTCGGGTGAATTCATTGACATGCTGGCTTCCGGCATTCTGGACCCGGCGAAGGTCGTACGCAGTGCTTTGTCACATGCTGCATCCATTGCCGGCCTGATGCTGACAACTCAGGTTTTGGTTACCAAAACCGACGATGCGGATGGTAAAGCTCAGCCGTCTGTTGAAGGTGCAATTCGCTAGCGCCGTCCCTCTGCGAACGCGGGGGAGGTTGTGAGATGTCCACGGGACACCAGTTTTTGGTGTCCCGTTTTTCTTAGATTCGATTTGATGCCACCGAAATCGGTGGAGGATCCGGACGATGCCGGCACAACGTGACTACTATGAAGTTCTCGCAGTTGCACGTGACGCATCCGCTGGTGATATCAAGAAGGCCTACCGCAAAATCGCATTGAAGAATCATCCGGACCGTAATCCGGGTGACGAAAATGCGATCGAACTGTTCAAGGAAGCTTCTGAGGCTTACGACGTCCTCAGCGACAATAGCAAACGATCACGCTATGATCAGTTTGGCCATGCTGGTGTATCCGGATCGGGTGGCGGAAACGGTGGTTTTCAGGATGTTGGCGACATCTTCAGCGCATTCGGTGACATCTTCGAAAACTTCGGGTTTGGTGGTGGTAGCGCTAGCGGTGGTCGGACACGTGGTCGTCGCGGATCTTCACTGCAGGCCAGTGCTGAAATCGACTTGACGGAAGCCGCAACCGGTTGTACTCGCGAGCTGCATATTGCCCGGCACGAATCCTGTGACACCTGCGATGGTTCCGGGGCCAGACCGGGCAGCAAGTCAACGACCTGCTCTACCTGCGGTGGACATGGTCAGGTGATTCAGGCTCAGGGAATGTTCCGAGTCCAGACCACCTGTCCGGCGTGTCGAGGAGAAGGAAAGTCAGTTTCCAATCCCTGCGTCGACTGCAGCGGCAGCGGACGTACGATGCAGGATGTTGTCCGCGAAGTTAAAATTCCGGCCGGAATCGACAACGGAATGCAATTGTGTCTTCGAGGCGAAGGAGAAGCGGGAACCAAAGGGGCCGGTCGAGGCGACTTGTATGTGGACATCGAAGTCAAGGCCCATGCGTTGTTTGAGCGAGACGGAATGGATCTGATGTGCCGTGTTCCTGTAACGTATTCGCAGGCAGTCCTTGGTGCAGAACTTGAAATCCCGACGCTCAACGGACCATACCACTTCACTCTGGCGTCAGGGACTCAACCTGGCAGTGTGACTCGACTGCGTGGCAAGGGAATGCCGGATCCACGCAGTGGTCGACGAGTCGGCGACCTGCTGGTTGAAATTCAGGTGGAAGTCCCGAGGGAAACCAGCGGACGACAGGAAGAACTGCTGAGGGAACTGGCAGAAATCGAAGAGACAGCTGTAATGCCGGAACGTAAATCTTTCTTTGGCCAGGTCAAAGAGTTTTTCAGCGGCAATGAGGAAGACGAACCATAAGCATCAGCCAAGGTGAGCGTGAGCAGGACAATTCACGAGTAAGCTCTCTCAGTGAAGTGATTTGAAACCATGACAGACGAAACCGTAAACGAAGAAGCACTGCCGGAAAACGATGCCAATGTGGCTGAAGAATCAGCAGTGCCTGAAATCAAATCGACTCCCGCCAGCCCGGCGGAGCTACAGGACAAAATCAGTCAGCTTCAGGATCAGTTGCTGCGAGCCCAGGCAGAGCTTGAGAACTTCCGCCGACGCTCGCAGCGTGAAATGGCTGACGTTCGCAAATACCAGTCGTTGCCCGTTGTACGCGATCTTTTGCCTGCGATGGATAATCTAAATCGGGCAGTGCAGGCGGCTGAACAGACCGGTGACGTTACAAATCTGCTTGCAGGAATTCGCATGGTTGTACAGCAGCTGGCGGATACGCTCAAAACAAACGCCGCTCAGCTGATCGACGCTGAAGGGCAATCTTTTGACCCAAATCTCCACGAAGCACTCAGTCAGGTCCCAACTTCTGATCACCCACCAATGACCGTAATTCAGGTCGTGGAGTCCGGCTACGTAATGCATGATCGAGTTGTAAGACCGGCTAAGGTCATTGTCAGTTCCGCCCCACCGGAACCCGCTACAGAAGTCGAACCTACTGAAGAATAGAACAGATCCATGCCAACTTACGAATACTGTTGCAAAATCTGCCCGCACACCTGGGAAGAATTTCAGTCAATCAAAGCCAAGCCATCTCGAAAATGCCCTGAATGCGGGAAGCTGAAAGCTAAACGTATCATCAGTGCAGGGGGTGGAATCATTTTCAAGGGTTCGGGCTTCTATCAGACGGACTACCGCAGTGAGTCCTACAAGAAAGGCGAAAAGGCCGATAAACAATCTCGGAGTGCTTCTTCAGGCGACAGTAAGAAGTCTGGTGATGCCAAATCGGGTGGATCGAAGTCCGACAGTTCATCGGAATAGAAGTCATAACTGACCGATTGAAGCGTGCAGTTTGAAGTCTTCTATGTCAGACTGGTGGGTCCCGTCTTTCCGTCAGGTAAGAGCTGACTTCCAACAACCGCCTTAGCCAATAGATCCGGCTCCATGCATCCGACCCTCCTCCCCGCTGTTGAACAGGTAATTCGTGGACACGATTTGTCAGCAAATGAGATGCGGGACTGCATTGGGGCGATCATGGATGGTGAATGCGACACGATCGATGTGGCATCACTCTTAACGGCGATCTGCTGCAAAGGACCAGCTGCGATCGAGATCGTGGGTGCGGCCCAGGCAATGCGAGACCGTGCAGCCCGAATTGCGACTCGACGTCGGCCTCTGCTTGACACCTGTGGAACCGGCGGCGACCAACTGCACACATTCAATATCAGTACGGCCACCGCGATTGTGGCTGCTGCTTGTGGTGTTGCTGTCGCCAAACACGGAAACCGCAGTGTTTCCAGCAGCAGCGGATCAGCCGATGTTCTGGAAGCACTGGGAGTGAATATTCGGCTGACCCCCGATCAGTCAGCTCAATGCCTGGACGACATCGGCATTACTTTCTGTTTCGCTCAACTGGTTCATGGAGCGATGAAACACGCAGCACCGATTCGCAAGGCTCTTGGCTTTCCAACAATCTTCAATTTACTGGGACCGCTTACCAATCCTGCCGGAGCTGAATATCAGCTGCTTGGAGCCAGCGGTATCCGGCGAGCGAAATTGATTGCTGCAGCGCTGAGCGTGCTGGGATGTCGAAAGGCTTTGGTCGTTTGTGGTAACAACGAACTGGATGAAGTCTGTTTGTGGGGGCCAACAGCAGTCTTTGAAGTTCAGGGCGGCAGAGTGAATCGGACGCAGTGGACACCAGAGGACTTTGGTCTGCCGGAATGCGATGTTCGATCATTGCGAGTGCGTTCAGCTTTGGAAAGTGCTGCGTTTGTTCGATCTGCCCTGGGCGGTGAAGATTCGCCGGGGACTGGAATTGTGACGGCCAATGCGGCGGCCGCTCTTTTGGCAGCCGAACGCTGCACCGATCTCAAAGAGGCCGTTAGTCAGGTACAGGCAGTGCTGAAATCGGGTAAAGGTATTGAGAAGCTGGAACAACTGGTAAGCTGGACACAAGCAAATGCTTAGAGCGATTCGACGACATGGGTAGAGTTTGTCGCATGCGTAGGCATCGGTTTTCACATAGTGCAGTCTGCTACAAAACCAATGAAATCGCCCTAATTGCTCGTTGTGCAAAGACTGTCGTATAAGAGACTTAGTGATCACACTGGTCTTTCAATCGGTGCGGTCGCCACTATTTTGTGCCTGAGTCCGTCTGCGATTTCCTGATTGCCGGATGTTGAGTAAATCAACCAAACTTCTGTAGCATGCTGAACGGACTTCGGTACTCTGTAAACAGATATGAGCCTTTGAAGTTTACACAGCTTCGATTTGATTCGGCCAGCGGGCCGACGCAGGAGCTGCATTTTAGTTGCAGCGAAATTCCTACGGGCTCACAAGCGGCAGGTCTTCCTTTCGGACTCCCGGACAATTTTCCGGAGCATCCAACACCGTATTGGTGAACGAAGCAGCGTCGCTTTCTGTGTATTTCAGAATTCGATGCGTACGCCCAATTGCCGTCGCTCTTGACGCTCACGCAACGGCCACCGCCGTTTGACCATCGCAGTGCGCACTCACCTGTCGGAAAAATATCCAATGTCTGATCGTCCAGCTTACCCACAGCTGCCAGCTGATTCTGCGCCCCAGCCTTCTCAAACGAACGCCTACGGTGTCAATGAGACAGTCGTTCCATTCAAAGACAGAGATTTTCGCTCCGCAACCAGGAAGACTGCGGCAAAATCGATTCCAGCATCTCCGATCAAATTGAAATCGGCTGCCGAACCGTCTGTCTACACGGAACTTCCTCCGGCCGTTCCCGTTCAGGCAGTGCAGCCTGAACCTGCCGCCGCTCCAATTGCTGAAGTTCCAACTGTGTTTGCAGAAGCGACACCTGTTGATGCTGTTGTGGTTCCCACAACGTTACCAGTACAACCCGATCCGGTTCTGGTGCCACCAACTGCCATGCGCCCCGTGCAGACTCCTCCTGTTGAACCACCACCAGCGGAAGTACAGGCCACGGAGACCCACGTAGCTGCTAAAGCAGTGAATATTGACCCGGTTTTGATGCCGCCCGTTCCGGTTGCCGAAATTCCAGCTCCGATTGCACCCGTTGAGATTGCTCCCGTACCGACTCCTGTGGCTCCACCAACGCCCGTTCAGGTAGCTGCGGTTCAACCAGTTCCAGTGGTGGCACCAGTCGCTGAAATCCAAGCTCCTATTGCACCCGTTGAGATTGCTCCCGTACCGACTCCTGTGGCTCCACCAACGCCCGTTCAAGTAGCTGCGGTTCAGCCAGTTCCAGTGGTGGCACCAGTCGCTGAAATCCCAGCTCCGATTGCACCCGTTGAGATTGCTCCCGTATCGACTCCTGTGGCTCCACCAACGCCCATTCAGGTTGCTGCGGTTCAGCCAGTTCCAGTGGTGGCACCAATCGCTGACATTCCAGCTCCGATTGCACCCGTTGAAGTTCCTCCGGCACAGATTTCTCCGGCGACAATACCCATTGTCTCGACACCAGCAGCCAATGTTGACAAGATTGAGATGCATGTACAGATTCCGCGTGCAATACCAACTCCCGTTGTTCCACCAGCCCAATCGGAAGTAATCGCTGAAACTGTTCCGGTTCCTGTTGTTACCGAAACGGCAACAACAGATCCAACGGACACTCAAGAGCAGAATGGCTTCGCTCTGCTTTCGCTGAACGAATATGTAATGAAAGCTGTCGTCGCTGGGGGCTATACACAGCCAACTCCGATTCAGTCTCAGATCATCCCACACGTTCTCGCCGGGCAGGACGTCCTCGCCCAATCGCAGACAGGCAGTGGAAAGACCGCTGCATTTGCTTTGCCAATTCTTTCATTGATCGACACCGGAAAAAATGCATCCCGCAATCCGCAAGTCCTTGTGTTAGCGCCAACTCGTGAACTGGCCATTCAGGTCTCGACATCCTTCTCAACTTACGGTGCGTATCTTCCCGGATTCACAGTGACCACAATTTACGGTGGCCAGAGTTACGACTCTCAATTCCGACAGCTTAAGCGAGGAGTCAATGTGGTTGTTGGAACACCGGGACGCGTGATTGATCACATCAAACGAGGGACTCTCAACCTCAACGAACTCGGCTGCCTGGTACTCGATGAAGCCGACGAAATGCTCAACATGGGCTTCCTTGATGATGTCAAATTCGTCCTTGAGCATACTCCCGAAGAACGCCAGGTTGCTCTGTTTTCAGCCACACTGCCAGCACCGATTCGTACGATCGCCGAAAAGTACCTCGATAATCCGGCTCGAGTGACCATCAAGCAGAAAACGGCTACTGCTGATTCCATTCGACAGCGGGCTCTGTTCGTAACTCCTCGCAACAAGATCGATGCACTCAAACGCGTTCTTGAGGCCGAAGAAACCGACGGCGTCATCATTTTCACAAAGACCAGAGACGCCACCGTCACTGTCGCGGATCAGCTCAAACGTGAAGGGCTTTCCACCGTAGCACTCAACGGTGATATGCCTCAACGCGTTCGTGAACGTACGATCGAACAGCTCAAATCG
>Ga0315315_10002259_pt1 | contig 17634 bp, 29 predicted proteins | sample M140m3416metaG_FD_203699 | JGI IMG/M metagenome (GOLD analysis project Ga0315315, IMG submission 203699) | Ammonia-oxidizing marine archaeal communities from Monterey Bay, California, United States - M1 40m 3416 | ecosystem: Environmental > Aquatic > Marine > Intertidal zone | place: USA... | reverse complement strand
TAATTTCAGAGTTCAATATATGTACTGTAGGTGGCATAAAGTTTTCTTTGGGTGGCTTAAATAGCGTATTCCCAAAGTAATCTCTAAAAACTACATGCTTTCCATCCTTTCTCTCAATAGTTCCCGATAAACCTATTTTATACCTAGCATAGCTAGTATCAATTATTTTCGAAAACGTTGGAGACGAGACATGATGCATTTCGTCCAAGATAACTGTGCCAAATACTTTCCGTATAGCTGGAATGTTACGATAAAGAGTTTGAGTATTGCCAATAACAATAGAACCAGAAAGGTCCATGCTACCACTTCCAATAATGCTTGGCTTAAATCCATAAACTTTCTCTACTTCCTTTGCCCATTGATTACGCAAAGGAACTGTGTGGGTTACCACAAGTGTTTTCTGTCCTAACTTGCCAGCAATTGCAAGTCCTGTAAAAGTTTTGCCCCAGCTTACCCAAGCATTGATAATAGCATTATCTTCTAGCTTACTGTAAACTTCCTGCTGACTCTCTCTAAGATCAAACTTGAACTCAGGAAAGTCAACAGGATGGCACTCTCTTTTGTCGACTATTTCATAGTCATCAGGAATTAAGTCTGTTCTACCAACAGGAATACTTACTAAATCTGTACGCACCCTTGCCATGTTTTTTATCACCATGGGAGGATCAGTAGGGTTGTAAGAAGGTATAGTATATGTCAACTCTTTATCTAAAAAGTTTTTATACTCTTCTTCTACTTGTAAGTATATTCTATTGCTTATTACAGCTTTCATGCAGCACTTAATTCTTTTTGTTTTGTAAAATGATTATTCTGTCTAGGAGTGACATACCTTAGATTATCGAGCCTAGGATTCTTTGGATCATCGTCTATATGATCTACATTCATTAAAGTTCTAACAAAGACTAGTGCATTTTCATCTAAGCCAAAGCCTTGTAAAGCCTCTGGTAATGTTTCCTCTGTAAGAGGAAGAAATGCATTTGCAACTAGAACATGAACGTCTGCTTTTTGACGCACATTTCTCCCAGGCTGAGTAATAGTAACTGCAGCATAGTGCTTTATTGACTTTTTACTCCTAACTTGCCATTTTAAACGATATCCGCCAGGGCCTTTTACTCCCCCGTAGTTTGATACAATATATGAATTAGACAACTCATTCTGGTAAATAACAGGTCGCCACTTTTCTCCTGGTAGATCTTCATCTCCTAGGTACTGCTCTGGAAAGTCGTTGTTTGGTTCTCTAATCATAGTCCTAAATCTGTTTTTGCTGTTATATAATCTCTTACAAAATCACTTCTTACAATATCTTTTATCTCAAAGTCAATAAGATCAAACTGATCCATTGCCTTTAATACTTTGATAAAGTCTTTTAGTCCGTTTCTTTGTAAATCCGCCTGTCTAAAGTCTCCGCAAAAAATAACTCTACAGTTAGTTCCCACACGAGTTACTATCGAGTCTAGTTCATGGAATGACATATTCTGACACTCATCAACTATGATTACAGCATCTTTGAGGGTAATTCCTCTTAGATAAGAAGTAGTCATAAAATGTACTAGACTCTTCGTTTTTAGAATCTCATAGGCATCACCCCTCTGAAACAGCTCTACTGCAATATCTTTGTAGGGCTCTTCATAAACTGATGCCTTCTCTTTTTCAGAGCCAGGCAGAAATCCTATATCTCTCGTAGGGACAGCACTTCTTAGTATAATAAGCTGCTTATATATCCCCTTTGTCATATCGTCGAAAGCAAGATAACAAGATATAAATGTTTTACCTGTTCCTGCAACTCCGTGTAATACTAAGTTTCTTTCGCTTTCAAATGCCAGAACTTGATTTCTAGTTAGTGGCTCTATTTCATGTAATGTAAGACTAGCTGCTGCTAGAGTTTTATTTTTTCTGTTTCCCATAGATAATTATACTTTTCTTCGAGTGTCGGAGTGTTTAGTTGCCGAATACTCATAAAGCATCCACGGTAGTCCCGCGATATGCAAAACACCCACCCATTGTAAATCATTTACTGGAGGGCGGGGTATTTTGAAAGGAAAGTTTATTCCTTTCAACCACAACACGGAAGCAGAGTTTTTAAGCTCTATCTTTCGTATCTTGTAGTACCTTAAGGAACTCCAAGTAGTTTTTTCATATATAAATGGAGTCCCTTCTGCATCAATAAAAGAACTTATTCTATCTTGCTTTATAATGCCTAAAGAGCTACTTATAGAGCGTTTCAAGGGTAATATATTCTTCATTGGTGTCTGTAGTCGTCGCATTCCAAGGGTTTTTCCTGACATATTTTTGTCATCTACTAACTTATTATCAACGTATAGTAAACCATCAATCTCTTCCCAGTTAGAAGATGGCAGTATATAAACAGGAAACTTTACGTCACTGAATTTCTTGTAATTTATGACCATACATTTTCTCGAACTTACCTAAGGAATAGTCGTCATGTACATCAAAATCACAGCCAACAGGAGCACCTGGGATAGAAATACCCCTATCCAATTGAATATATCTTTGTAAGGCTTCATTGTATTCCTCCACCTCTTCTTCTGGCACCTCTGCAAGTATTGAGTCATGTACAAGTGCAAATATACGAGACTTCATCTTTTTGGCTTTAATATGCGCGTGCATATCAATTGCTCCTAGAAGATTAATGTCCGAAGCAGGTGACTGTACGAGAAAATTAAGGCCAGAACGAACAGTATGACTCCGAATACCAGCATCCTCAGATAGTACGTTTGGTAGTCTTCGTTTTCGTCCAAAAAACGAATATACGAACCCATTCTGTTCAATAAATTTTTGATTATCTTCCAACCACGACTTAAGGTGGTGAAAGGAGTTAAAATAGTCATCAATAACTTCTTTAGCTTCTGATACACTGAATAATTTTCCTGAGTCTTTCGTAACCTGTTCGCTGATCTTTTTGGGGCCAGCGCCGTACATAATACCGAAGGTTACGGCTTTTGCTGCTTGTCTTTGAGTTCCGTATAATTCTGCTACATCTTCTACTTCGCAGGGCAGGCGAAACACTGTTTTAGCAATTGTACTATGGAAGTTTCCGCCGCTGCGGAATACATCCATAAGTGCCTTATCATCTGCCAGTTTTGCAGCAACATATACTTCTGCAGTGGTTAAGTCCATTGCAACAATTTTATTACCAGGTGCAGCTTTGATACATCCCTTTACTATGGGATTGTCACGAGGCAGTTGTTGCATATTAAGTTTCCCACTAGAAGAAAGACGACCGGATGTAGTACCATGCAAATTAAAATTAGTTCGCAAACGTGAGTCTCTGTCCAACTGAGGAATGATCTTATCAAGATATGTATTCTTGATCTTACTTTTCTGTCGAATGTTGAGAATATGCTTGGGAACCTCATGAGTTTCGCCAAGCTGTTGTAGTACTTCTGCGTCCGTCGAGTTTGCACCTGTGCCTGTCTTTTTACCTGTCGGTTGTAGTCCGATGTAATCAAACAGCAATGAACGTAATTGTACTGTGCTGTTTGGGTTAAACTGCTTGCCTTGAACTGTTTCAAATCTTTTTATTTCATCTACTTCGTACAAGGCTTGGATAGCTTCATCAATATCATCTTGCATTAAGCCTTGTGACACAAGCAGTCTCTGTCTATCAAAAGGTACTCCGTTATCCTGCGCTTCAGTCAGGAAGCGGCAGCCAGGAATAAGAATGTTGTCATATACCCACTTGAGTTTATGGTTTTCTTTAATTTTCTTGAACTTTTGATAGAGCAGAAAAGTACACACAGCATCCATAGCTGCGTATGTTTTCATAATCTCAAATGGAATCATATCCCAAGAGAAGCTCTCCTGGTTGAGTCCGTTAGCACGCTTGTATTGGTCAATCCAGTCATACATAGGCTTTTCATAGTCACCATATGGAGTGAACTTGATTGATAACTGTTTGAGGCCATGCCCTCCGGGATTCTCGTCTATGAGGTAATGGAGCAACATGGTGTCTTCAAAGTTAGGAAACTCAAATCCAAAATGATACTGGAAGAAGGCCATATCAAACTTAGCGTTGTGAAAGATTACTCTTCTTTTTAGAAATAGCTCATGTAGCATAGTCTCTATTTCTTCATCAAAACACTCTGTGTCAATATAGATACCGTCCTGCCCATTGTAAGACATAGAAATACCAATCATATGTCCATTACGAGGGTATAGTCCGTTTGTCTCCGAGTCAAGTGCAATATAGTCCCCCGTATGTGCTAAAGCACCACGAATCCATTCTTTTGCTACTTCTGTATCTTGTGTACCCATTGCGATGCTTTCATCAATAATGACATCTTCAATCTCACCGTTGATGTAAGCAATAATATTTTGTTTTGAATCATCCCAGGTACGTCTAGCTTCTGGTTTGAAAGCCAACATAGATGGATTGATTACAGGCAGGAACTTACCCTCTACTTTCTTGCCAGAGTATTCTGTTACTGAATTAATTTTTGTAAAGTACTTCAAAGCATCACTACCTACTAGGACTATCCAGTCATAGGCATCTGTATCAATAGAGATATCACAGTCTCGCTTGAGTACTTTCTTAATTGTAGGGTCAGAGCAGAGTTGATATTGATCAAATTCAAAAGCACCGTCAAACTCTCTGCTGAAGTTTGTACGGCTCGGTTTAGTTTCTACTAATGCAACTTTAGGCATATAATTTATTCTCCAGTTTTCTAACTTGGGATTCGGTAAGTGCACCAGGATCTAAGTCTTTTAGATAGACATTCCTGGTAATGAGACCAACTTTCTCGCACATTACCTGTATATTTGTAGCAGCTTTTTGGCCTGCTTCATCGCCATCAAGAAAGATAGCTACTCTACTAATGCCCTGCATCTGTAGCATAGCCAGCTTATCTTCATTTATATTGTTTGTGCCAAAACAGCACATAGCATTCTCGATACCTTTGTCATGTAAATTAATTACATCATAGATACCCTCTACAAGTATTACCTCTCCAAGTCGGGGAGATACTTGTGGAAAGAGAGGAAGCTTTGCTCCTGGTGGTGTAAACTTATACTTTGGTGTACCACCAGCGGTGTGTCTACCTTGAAAAGCTACTATCTTTCCAGAAATATCCCGTACGGGAAAGTTTATTCGACTAATGTAGTCATTTGCTGTATGTTCAAATGCTTCAAACTTTCTGTAAGTTTTTGGAGATATATTTCTCCAGTTTCCTACATATGGCATAGAGTTTGTAGGCAGGGATAGCCCTACATTTTCTGCACGTTTAGTTTGTATCTTTCGCTTTACAACTTCTCTTTTCATCTGCATAGCGGAAGCTTTTTCTCCGAAATGTACGAAGATGCTGCCCTTGAAACCACAAGAAAAGCAGTTGAATCGACCATCAATCTGGTCGATTCTCATGCTTGGGTTTCTGTCATCATGTTCCGGATTTAGACAACGAACTAAAAAGTCCTTGCCCTTAGGAATATAGTATACAGATTTTTGATCAAGAAGTTCTTGTACGTTCATTACCAAACTATCATTATTACAAAAAATACGAAGAAACCACCTATAATGGCCCAGGTTTCTCCATCTTTCCAAACTCCGTCCCAGCTAAACTCTTCTTTATCAAAGACAAAGTCTAGCTGTTCTGTTATTTGTTTATTTTCCAATGTGCTTTACATCTTCATTCGAGATGACTTGATAATTGCCTTTGTTATATGCAATACTTACGGTATATTTACCGCTTACTTCTTTCTTGTAAGAGTCATCAATCTTACGAGGCACATAAGGTTTGAAAGGAGCAGACTTGTACTCTTTCTTAGTATCAACCCACCATGCGGGGGTAAAAGACGCTTTTGACCTTTCTAAGGGTACAAACTCTGGTTGCTTCTTTCTAGAAGATTTTAACTTCTTTTTCTTTCTACCTGAGTAGGTATGATGAATACTACCTTGAATAACCATATACTTCTCCGTGAAATTGAACTATATATTATACTCGATTTCAACAAATTTGTCAACAGTTATTTTTTGAATAGTAGCAATATTTCCTCTAGTGAAATAGATGTTTGGAGTATTCGGGCATCACGAACGTTTAACTGGAGCAGTAAATCTAATCTATGGTGTCCATCAATTATTTTATAGGTTGAATCCACAATCAGAGGTTTGTAAGCATTTCTCATTACCTTCAAATATCTGTCCTCTGTTTGTGGTCTCAAATCCTTCTGAGTCGGACTAAGTTCCCACGGACGAACAACCTTTCTAGTAAAAGGTATTCCTGCATCAACTAACATAATCTCATTTAGCTGAGGCAGATCTTTCCGCTTATAGATCATCTATGTCCTCTCCAGTTTTGTGTTCGGACTGCTCTCGTTCGGAAGGTGTCATGGCAGACTCGGGACCAATTTTCATAGTTTCCCAGTTTACTGTAGACGTAAAAGATCGCATAGCGGCTGAACGCATTTTAGTACAGTTGAATGTGATGGCTGCATCCTCTTGGTCATAAGTCTCAAGAGCATAGGCAGCGTCTGCAGCATCCAATATACCTTTTGCAAAACGCGCTTCACCGCTAGCGTCTGTTTGATATGGCGTAACAACAGTACATTCATACTCTTGTGCCATAGATTTGAGGGCTTTGCTCACCTCTATTTGTTCTGTCCAATCGTACTGTCCCATACGAGATGGCACAGAAGAACGCTTAACCTGGTTGATATAGTCTACAAGAACCACCGCAACATTAAGTGATTTCACTTTCTTGTCCATTTCTGCTTTGATTTTTGCAAGAGTCAAAGCTGGATCATAAATAACATCAACTTGCTGAGTCGGGAGAAGCTCGCATGTTGTTGTAAGATTATGATGAAATTTCTCAAAATCACGATGTTCCTTGTATTCTAATAATCTATCCTGGCCTTGCTGGAAGCGATTGGCCCACCAGCCTGCAACCTGTTCCCACTCTATCACACTCAGATTCTTTGTGCGAAGTCGTGAGAAAGGTATGCCGGTGGCAATAGAACAGATGCGTTGAAGAATGGATCTACTATCCATCTCGATAGTGAAATACATAGCAGACTTGCCATCTTCAAACACACTGTGAGCAATATTTGCACAAGTAAGTGATTTACCGGCCCCGCGACGACCCCCGATAAGAACAAGGTCTCTCGGAGAGAATTGGATCTCATGATCATATTCTGCGTTTAGTCCCAGTGCCAGATACTTACCAATCTCATCATCATCTTCAAATAAAGCTATGCGCTGCATACTTTCTTGAGGTGCTTGTAGATCGACCTTCTTTTCAACGTCGAGTACAATCTGATGTAGATGTGCAACTGACTCTTCTGCATCTTCAAAAGCTACAGAGTTGTCAATATACGTTTCAAGAGAATCAAGGATCTCTTTCTGCGTATACTCATTCTTGAGGTACTGCAGTAACATGAAAGCATCTGCTTCCACTTCGATACTCTCTATTGCAAAGAGTTTCTCTACTGTTGCAGTGTCTCGTACCTCAAACTTTAGATCTTCGAATGTGGGAAGTGTATGAAACTTATCACAATGTCTATCTACAACATCAAAGATGGTGTGGTATTCATTGGGTAGATAATCCTTGCGAACGGACGTCCAGGTTTCAAAATCCTGCAGCGTCAAGACTTGCTTGATTAAAGCACTCGCAATATTCAATACTTCCCCCGAAGATAAATGAGGCAGGGTACAAGGATTTGCATTGTCCAAGCATCCGGTTGAGGCCCCCTGTTGCCAAAGGGCCGTGCCTCACAGTAAAATTAACCTGCTGCTTTTTCTTTACGAGCAGCGCCATCATAGTCCTCTGCAACAAGGCCACGACGAGTTAACATAGTTTTAACACCACGGGCAGTTTTGCCAATGGCTTCTGCAATTTCTTCAACGGTCATCGAAGAAATGTCGCCTAGGTCTGCCAAAGGATCTTCTTTGGTTGAGCCCTTGGTGTGCTCCTGTCGAGGAATAGCGTCAATATGACCAGAGCGTAGCAAGCTAAGAGCTTTACCACGAACACTGTTTACTTCTCGACCGAGAGCTTCAGCGATAGCTTCTACGTAGGCTCCATCGTTTACCATGGTGATAAAGGTAGCCTCTTCATCTTCGCTGTAAGTTCGCACTGCTTCTACTTTAGGAGCAGGCTTGACATGACCAGTCAATTCCATGGAAAGAATCTTACCTTGGATTTGCTTGGCGTCAAATGCACCATCTTCGAAGTGCTCGGCAATTTGAGCATAGGTGTAGTCGCCGCTATTGTCAGAGACAAAAGCAGCAAGAGTAGCTTCTTGGTCTTCGCTAAAAGCACGAGAAGCTGAAGCAGAAGCAAGTTCTACTTCGAAGCCCATCTTTCGCAGTTTGCTAGAGATTGAGCGAGTTGATGTCTCAAGCTGTTCTGCGGCTTCTGCCACGGTAGCTTGAGAGATCGGTGATTCGTCACCGACAAAGTTTGTCAGAGCGTCGGTACGCTCGTCTGTCCACTTAGGCAATGCCATTCGTTTCTCCTAAAAAGTCTAATAAATTTTCGACTATTGTTATGCCATCTTTTCTGGCTTTCTGTGTTTTGGTTGACTCAATACCACTCTCATTAACAAGTATCGTTACGTCTTTCGTGACACTACTTTTTACTGTGTAGCCATACTTTTGTAACTCTTGAGCGGCTTCAGCCTTTGTTTTGAAACTCGTAAGTTTACCACTGATACACACGACCCCGGTCACTTCCTTTTTAGGTTTAGGTATGTCAAACTCCATAGTATGTGGAAGATTCAATAGTAGATTGAGTTCTTCCTCAATAAAACCGAGCAGACTATCAGTAGCCGCTGGGCCTAGACCTGCTTGTGCGCAAACTTCTGCATTAATTTCAATAAGAGATTTACATACAACAGAAAGTTTGTCGGTAGCTGTCCTGCCGATCAACCGGATACTAAGTGCTGGAAGTAGTGTGTTCAAGGGAGCACCCCTTGAGTTTTCTATTTCTGCATACAATTTCTCAGCAAGCCTCTCTGAATTAAGAGACTTGGCAATATCATTTTCTGTAAGGGTATAAATATCAACTACAGAACCCAAACCCAGTTTAGTAATTGCAGCTGGGCCAAGTCCTTTGATTTTCAAGGTCTTGGCAAAGTGCTCAATCTTCTTTTGGGATTGGCTGCCACAATTGTCATTGCGGCAGAAAAGGATGTGGTTATTCCACTCCAGAAACTCCCCACAACTGGGACAGTTACTTGGCGCGAGAATCTTCTCCACTAAAATTGCTCCTTTGAAATTGAACGTATATTATACGAAAAAATAAGATGTTTGTCAAGAATTATTTTTTGACAGGTGGTCGGAATCAACACGTCGTAAAATTCGAGGTATAATCTCACCGCTACGAATCACTTCTACTTCGCAGCCAATTTCGAGATTTAGACCTCGTATATATTCAATGTTGTGTAGGGTGGCCCTGCTGACTTCTGCATCACCAATTTTCACTGGCTCCAGAAGGGCAACAGGACTCACCTCTCCACTTTTACCGACTTGCCACTTGACATCAAGAAGTCGTGTTACTACTCCTTCTTTTTGCTCCTTGAGAGCAAATGCTCCTTTTGGATGATGTGCGGTGTACCCCATATTTTCGTATGTAGCGTAGCTGTTCACACGAAAGACTTCGCCGTCTGTAGGGTAGGTATCCTTCTGTACGGAGTCTACTGTTGCAAACCCGTTGAACATAAGGATTTTCATAGCTGTAGTCCAGTTATTAGCAATAGCGGGTTGGGCATCATATGCTACAAAGTTGATATTCCTTTCGAGAAACTCGCCTTCATCTTTTAGATTTAGAGCACCTGATGCATAGTTTCTAGCATTAGGTATTTCTATAGGGGCAACAACTTCTCCAGTGATTTGAAGAACATCATTGCTATCAAACTGTATTGTGCCTGGCACAAGATGCCGCATTTTGCTAGTAATATCTTTACCCAGCTTGCCGTCTCCTCTAGTCAGAGCCTGCTGTAGTTTACCAGAAACATATAGCAAAGACACTGCTGCACCATCAAGTTTTGGCGTATTTACATACAAGCCAAGGTCAGGCGCATCTTCTATAGAAAAGAATTTTTGAAGAGATCGCATTGGAAAATAGTGAGCAACACCATCGGTTACACGATAGCCTACATCATGAAATTTGTAGACAGAAACAAGAGCATCGAACTGTTCATCCGAAATGATAGGTTGCCCTTCATAATACTTCTTGCTGGCATGTCTCAAAAAATCTTGCATAGCTTCCTCACTAAATTATCCAACTATTATACAAGGATTCAGCAATATTGTCAAGAACTATTTGTACATTTCGTCAATTTGTTCTTTGAAGAATTCTTCTAGTATGGATTTAGACTCTGCAAGAGATAATATCTCTACTAGTCCAGAAAAAAGTTCTCTGGAGTTATTAAAGTCTAGTTCCATAGCAATTCCGTCGGCAGAGGGCATCCATATTTCTTCAAATCCTAAATAGTATTTGCGAATATGTAAATACTCTATGCCACGAAATGTATTTACTGTTAACCTAATTTGAGTTTCTTTATCTTCGTTATAGTGTATAATTTTTTCATATACAGGCGCTGGTTCATGAAGCTCCATTAGGATCTCCATTTCTCAGAATAGAAGATAGAGGAACTACGCTAGTAACGTTTTCAGGCTTTAACAGTCTATAAGAATCTGTATCCCAACAAAAGAGCAAAAGAGTCCGGTCAGACTCCTTTGCCCGATTCTTCTTGTCTTGTATATATGGGGTACTAAAGTCAAGTGTGCATACGTTGTACTTTAGTTTTTTGGAGTTTTCACTTCGGTAGGTAATGATTGCATCGCCGTACTCAGTTACTAACTTTGCTAAATCCTCTTTTTTCATTTCTCTCCTTAGGTAGGTTAGCAAAAGTTTTTTAGCTGTCCTAACTCAAAGGGGAATGTATGCCCCCGAGGGGGCATAAGGATTAACTGTTTGCTTGCGACGTCTCTACAACGTTGGCAATTACTCCAGCAAAGTACTGAGCTGCTTTACCAGTCAGTTTTTCTACAATATCATTGTCAATGTCTGCACCGACATCGGTAAGTGCTGCAATCAAGGCTTCTTGTGCTGCTACTTTTGACACTCGTCCGCTACCACCACCGGAGGATGTACCAGAGCCACTCGCAGGGGTCTTTTTTACATATACACCCGCTTTGCTGAGTACCATTCGTACACCATTTGCTGATTCGTCGAACTCATCTGCAATATCCTTTACAATCTCCATTGAAGTCTCAGGAGTAGGATTTGCTTCTTCATATGCTGCGATTACCGCAGCTTTTTTGTCATCATCCCAGGCCACTCTACGTTTCCTCTTAGTTGTTGATTTATACCCTGGGCAAGTACCCAGAGCGTCCAGTTGCTGTTGATAAAATCGGTCGCCCATTGGTTTCCTCAATTTTGTGAATACTATTATAGGCGATTTTAACGAATATGTCAAGAACTTTTTTTGTCAAGCTCTCGATAATACTCTAATGATTCCTCCCATGACACAAATTTTTGTGCAGGATAAATCCAGAACTTTCCCTGATAAATAGGGTGCTTCTCTTCTTCGTCTCCACACCAGTTACAGGGTTCGTTTTCTTCTATTCCCATTATATCTTTCTCCACTTCACAATAATGTTCCCACATTCTAGCTATCACCATCCGGTACTCCCATAAAGTGAGTAATTGTACTCACTCTAATATCTTGCCATTTTTCATTCTCTACATCCCACGCTACAATAGTATCTGAATTAATAGACTGATTTTTTACTCTGCCTTTATTTTTAAGGGTATAAACCCCTTTATGTACTTTATTAGAGGTAAGACTCTGAAACTCGACTTGCACTTTTGATGATATTGATAAAATTTTTAATATTACGCCCGCTTGTACACTCATAACTTTGTTAAATCAATTCCATACTCTTCTAAATGAGAGAGCTTGCCCAAGTCATATGCAAGAGCGTAACTATAAAACCCCGCTATACCAGCAGAGCTATAGAAATCTTCTAAATCTCCTCCTGGCTTTTGTCTAACATAAATAGAATAGCAATCAGAGCTATACCTATCATTATAGTCTTCAGTCACTACTCCTGGCTTGGAGTCTTGATACTCTTTTGTATATCTTTTCACAACCTGAGCAGGAGCATGATTTGTGGCTGACCATACTATCTCCCCCTCTGCAAACTCTGTAGATACACACGCTTCTGGTAAATACATAGGAGCTTTTCTATCTTCGACATTTACGGGTCGCTGTGGAACTCCTACTTTTTCCAAAATGTTTTTTACAAAAGAGTTAGATCTATACAATCCTTTTGAGATACTACTTATGTTTTCTCCCGATAAATAATCGGTTATTACTTCTTTTATCTCATCTGGTCTTGCTGATCTACCTCTATTTTGTGCAACACGCCTTGCACGATATTCTTTTTGCTCGCGAAACTCTTCTATAATCCTATCTAGCCGAACCGTACTATACGAAATGTTTAGTATTGAACAGGCTTCTTTTTTAGTTATAGCTTTTATCGATGAGTCTGTCGGATTCAGCAGACTGATCACATGCTGAATATTTTTTGACGTTAGATTCTCGTGACTCTTTCTCTTTACTCTTGGCATCTTCTAATTCAATCTCCAACTTAAATAATAAACAACAAATGGCATGTGCTATATGAGACACATTTGACTCGCTGTCGAGATCCTCACCATCCATATGTGCAAATATGTGCCTAAGAGCCCCGCTAGTATAACGAGACTGTAAATTTTCCAGTTTTTTCCAATTTTCTTCATCATACTTGTTTGCTCCAAATGTAAGTACTTTTGCTACTTCAATTATAGCTTTGGGAGGGAGCAAATGCATTCGAGGTTTTTCGCCGTCATACTTAATTCCTTCAGGCATTTGGATCATAAGCTCCATCTACGAATTCCAAAATCATTGGAAATACTCCAGACAGGGCTTCTGCACACTCTACTGCAACTTTTTGATGCTCTAGTTGTGTGCCATTTCCACTTCGTAACTCTACGAAATGTATCCAACTTCTTATACTTCCTGACATATATAGTCTGGAAGGAGTAATACCTTCAGGCAATACAGCACGGGCTTGCTCTTTTGCAATACCTTGCTCAAGTGCCCAATCATACGCTGTCTTGGCTGCTTCCCACGCATTTCTCTGTTTGGCTAACCACTCATTATGCAAAGGGCCGTCAGGTAATCTTACTGAGTTCTGGCGATTCTTAAGGTCTTGACCCCGCGCCTCCCTGAAGACAGGATTACCGAGTCCGTCTACTTCTGCGTATCGTTGGCTGAATTCTTGAAACGAAAAAGAACGATGCCTCAACATTTGTCTTGCAATATCCCTTGTAGTCTCAATTTCTAGCGTTGCAGATACCATTTCAAAAGGAGACCAATGCCCCTCTCGTATTAGATATCTTACTAGTTTTTCAGATGTTTTTGTATTATTTTGATTTGCTGGATTTGATACTCTTGCTGTAAATGCTATTTCATCTAGCATACTTTCACTAGAAGCATTTACAAGTCTTACACTACTCATACTGGCTGTCTTCATGCTACACACTCACATAACATTTTGCTTCCATACTGTGTACAGATTTTGTGATCTCTCCCATAGCACTGAACGTGCTGTGGCTCCATATATTTAAACTTATTAATGCCTTCAGTATTACTACAACCGAAGCACCCATAAGCAATTAAGAGAATAATTAATACTCCTCTCATCGTGTTATTCGCTCCTTATAGTCTGCTTGTTCTTCGTTCCACCAGGGAGGCTTCTCTCGAAACTTCCATGATGCAAAAGTTGCTTTGTCCTTGTGATAAAATCTTCGATATGCCTCTACTGCATCTTCTCCTTTAAGTTCGTCCGGCATTGCAAGTGCAAAAGGAGTAAGTTGTCTTGAAGGAACATGTACTGGGTCTGGGAGTTTAAGTATGACGTCATGCACTGATTTGTGGCTTTTGCCAAATCTATATCTGTACTCTTCGTTGAGAGCCACAGCATAGCAATGTAACCATTCAAAGTTGTCCAGGCTAGCACGAGCCCAAATAGTACAAGGATGGTTATGCATTGTCGGAAGGTAAGGGAAGTCCCTTGGTTCATTTTTCTTTATTTCCCGCAACTCTGCAAGCTGCTCTTTACTGAGTTTTTCAGGTACATACCCAAAGTATTTATCTATCCACATATTTGTGCAGAGCATTTGTGCTGCCTCAAGGGGCATCTTTACAATATGTTTGTCTACGTGATACTCTGCACAAAGGTCTATATCTTCATCAAGTATAAATATATTCATAAGACATATTATACTCGTTTAAAGAAAAATTGTCAATATATATTTTCTCGTTAACACGTAACATTTTCGAGCCGTGACATCAGTCGTTCGGCGCGATTTGTTACTTGTCTGTACCATCGGGAATCCCTTCCCTCCTTTGCTGCTTCTTTCCAGTCATCGTTATTAAGAGCTGCGTGCATCTTCTTGAACTGTGACAATCGAGGACGACCTAAATTAAACATCATGTTTACTAGGATCTCTTGTACTTCGTCTGGGAAGTCTTCAAAGTAAGACTCTCCGTACAGAACATAGCACTCTCTGATTGCAGTGTTACAATCTTCTTTGAAGCACTCTGTTACTCTTTCTTCAGACACAGAAGTACCTACAGGATGCAGATACTCTGGGTCACTTTCTTTTACAAGATGACCCACACCAAAAGTATGATAGCCAAGATGATCATGATATATCTCATATATCACACCTTCGTCAATTTTCAACTGTTCATACAATCTCTTAAAGTTCATAGTTTCCCTTCACTTTTGCACAATCTTCTGCCGCGCTAGGCAGATCATCGTCCATACTTGTAGCATCTGCTTCATCAGCAAATCCATACCAATTCCACCGGCCGTCTTCTTGTTGCTGTTGTTTTATCGTCTCACGATCATGACGGTTAAAGCACATAGACATTTTCTTCCAAAGATTTATTCTTTGCCTTCGTGTCATAGTAAACCGGTATTACTATGGGCGTCTGCCCACTCCATTGCTGCGGCTTGAGTATCAAACTCTTTAGTCTCTACCAGGTCTCCATTGGTGTAAGTTTTGCCTTCAAACTTACCGTTTTCTTTTTCTTCTACAGTGCCTTTGTACTTGCCGTCAAGACTATCATAAGAAATCATCATTTTTAAGTTCTCCTTATTTCTCTCTCGCAATCCCTTTTGCTTTTTCGTAGGATCGCATACCTCCCAGTCCTAACATTCCTAGAAGGACTGGCATCATTGTTTCTAATTCGATCAGTGGAACTACCACTGGACTTTCTGCTAGTGCTAGAGCAAAGTTTGTCATAGGCACTATAATAAAGTTAGAAAGCATACCTAATCCACAGATCCAACCAATAGCTGGTCTCCAGCCTGCTACGAAGAGCGACTTATGAGCAGCCTCTTGTTTATTTACTTCCACTTGGGCCATCACTTCTGCGTGATGTTGTTTCTCCGCTAACGTGGAGATCTCATGTGCAAGTCTGTTTGCTTCATCTTTATCTTCGATGAACTCGGATACTAGCCCTGTTACTGGGCCAACTAACTCTTTTATAAAACCTAAAGCCATACTTTTCTCCTAGATCAAAGGGCGGGTATAACCCCGCCCACCCTGATTAATGAACGAATGCTGCGACACACAGTGTTCCCCAGAACACCGCATTGGCCCAAAAAGCCTCGCAGAACAAACAGTCGTCCTTCAGGAACCGTTTGATCTCTGTCATTTTTTACTCGATAGTTATCACCTTGGGTCTATCTTCCTCCGGAATAATCTCATCCAGATCAATACACAATAGTCCCCTGTTCATGTAAGCTTTTGTGAGTTGTACATGCTTGTGTAACGTAAACGTTCGCACAAACTCTTTCCCACTAAGTCCTTTGTACATATATGACTCGCCTTCTTTTTCCGTTTGCTTACATAAACCTTTTACGGTAAGAACATCCTTGTGCAGTGATATTTCGATATCAGATTTGTTCCACCCTGGAACCGCAACCTCTACCCTATACCCTGCAGATGTTTTTACTACGTTATATCGAGGATAAGTCCCATCAATATTTGGGTTTACATTCTCAAAACGGTCAAACCCCAAAAAGAACTTTGGGAAGTCTGCCACATTCAATCTTGCTAGATTGGTCATTACTTTTCTCCTTGTGCCCTTTCGGTGCACTACTTTGGGTCCTCTCGGCACCCGTTTCAGTCTTCGTCAAATACTATGACGCCTTCTGCCTCAAGATAGTCCAGTGCAGATACTATACCTGCCTGCTGCCCTATTTTGAAACTCGTATATCCACAGCCTATCATACAGACTGCTACTATAATATAATGTAGCTCTAACATGGTAACCCATTCCATAACTTAATTCCTTAAGGCTGTTTTTATCACAATCATATATTATACACGCTGACACTTCCTATGTCAAGAATTATTTTTACGAACACAGAAATAAAAAATAGTACTTGACATCAAAGGTTAATTCAATTATAATAATACGATGAAAAATTATAGTAAGCAACCTTGGTCTCAAGCCGAGAGGAACTTATTGTGCGAGAAATATCATTTTTCAAACGCAAAAGAGTTACAGGAGTTGTTTCCAAACAGAACCTATAATGCTTGTGTAAAGCAGGCTAAATACCTAAAGGATCGAGGATGGAGATTAAAAAGACCTTGATTGTAATGGGAGCAATCCTATACGCAGGTGAAGTCCAAGGACAGGACAACAATAAAGATAGATTCGAGGACATGTACTGTCTTGCAAAGAATATCTACTTTGAGAGTAGAAATCAACCAGATATTGGTAAGATTGCAGTAGCACAGGTTGTCATGAATCGAGTAAAATCAGAACAGTTTCCCGACTCTATATGTGAAGTAGTACAGCAGGGCGGTGAACGAAGACACAAATGTCAGTTTAGCTGGTATTGTGATGGTAAGTCAGACGAACCAACAGATATGCTCTCATGGGATCATAGCGTCTATGTATCACTACTTGTTTATGGTGGTCAGATAGGCGACATAACAGATGGAGCAATGTGGTATCATGCTGATTATGTTAAGCCTTCTTGGTCTTACAACTTAACTAAAACAATCCGAATAAACGATCACATTTTTTATAAATAAGGAGATAGATATGGACCCAGAACAACTGGATCTTAATTTTGACGAAGACGAGTGGGATACCTTTGATGATTGGGACTTTGACGGTGAAAGCGACCGTGAAGCCCTGGCATCAGCAGGTTTTGGTACTGATGAGGATTATGGTGGCTATGGCGATCATAATGAGATGATTTGAGAATAGCCGTTCGAAACAATAATGTGGAGAGTGCTCTACGGATTCTCAAGCGTAAAACAAAGGAGGGACTCATGGATCTTCGAGAGAAAGAGTACTATGACAAACCATCCTCGAAACGTAATAAAGCGAAAAAAGCGGCTAAAACCCGCGAAACCAAGAGACAGAAAGATGAAAATAAGAACTCACGCAGTAAGAAACACTAACTTTGAATCGGTTGGAGACTTCATGGAAGCCTTTGGACAGAAGGTAGAAGTAGAACCTACCTGGCCTGATTTTAGTACTCGAGAGCTTCGATTAGAACTCATATCAGAAGAGTTCAGTGAACTTTGTCAGGCTGTA
>Ga0315315_10002258_pt1 | contig 17636 bp, 14 predicted proteins | sample M140m3416metaG_FD_203699 | JGI IMG/M metagenome (GOLD analysis project Ga0315315, IMG submission 203699) | Ammonia-oxidizing marine archaeal communities from Monterey Bay, California, United States - M1 40m 3416 | ecosystem: Environmental > Aquatic > Marine > Intertidal zone | place: USA... | reverse complement strand
TTTACTTGAGGGAGATCCCGATCTTAAATACTTAAGAGAAGTAAATCAAACTTATGGCTCGAAAGATTTTCTTGTTTTAACGTACACTCCAGTTTCAAGTTTTACTGAAAAAGAAACCATTCTCAATCTGCAACTTCTTAAATCAAAAATTGAAAAATTAACTTGGGTAGATAGTGTAATTACAGTTATCGATGTTCCTCTTTTAAAGAGCACTGATGAAGGGTTAATGGATAGGCTTAAAAATTATAAAACTTTAGCTTATCCAGAAATTGATAGGGAAAGAGGTTTTGATGAAATTATTAACAGTCCTATTTATAAAAATTATGTAATTAGTGAAGATGGTAAGACTTCCGGAATCGTAGTTTATCTAAAAAAAGATGAAAGATTGGCAGAATACATAAAAATCAAAGATAAATATTTTGATCAAGCTGTTGAAACAGGTTTATCAAAAGAAGAAAAGAATAACTATAAGGAATTTATTAGAGAATACGAGAAATATAAAAATTTATATAATATTAGAAATCATCAAAACATAACTGAAATAAGAGATGTGATAGGTAAATATGGAGAAAACGCCAAAATTCATCTTGGCGGTATTCCCATGATAGCTGATGATATGATGAGTTACATCAAAAGTGATATTGTGGTTTTTGGAATTGGAGTTTTTATTTTTATAGTTTTAACTCTTTGGTTTATCTTCAGAAATATTAAGTGGGTAGTAATGCCATTATTGGGATGTGCAACCTCAGTGGTTATAATGATTGGGTTGTTAGGTTTAATTGGCTGGAAAGTAACTGTAATTTCTTCAAACTTTATAGCTTTAATGCTTATTTTAAACATGGCAATGAATATTCACCTAACTGTTAGATTTTTACAAATAAAAAAGGAATTTCCAGAACTTTTAAAAAGTGACGCTATATTTGAAGCGAGTAAAAAAATGATGCTTCCAATTCTTTATACTGTTCTCACAACAATTTGTGCATTTCTTTCTTTGGTATTCAGCGGTATTAAGCCTATTATTGGTTGGATGATGACTTTAGGATTAATTGTTTCATTGTTAGTGACATTTTTATTATTACCTTCTTTAATAAACTTGCTTGCAACAGATAATGAAGTTGGAATAAAAGATACAGAAAAATCTTTAATAACATCTGCGTTGGGCTCTTTTACAAAAAAAAATGAGATTTTAATTTTTGGATCTACTTTATTAATAATAATATTTAGCGTAGTTGGGATATTTAAGCTTGAAGTTGAAAATAGTTTTATAAATTATTTTGATAAAGAAACAGAAATTTATAAAGGAATGAAAAAAATTGATGAAGATTTAGGTGGTACAACCCCATTAAATATAATCCTTAAATTTCCTTCAACATCAGAAAAAAATAAGAAAGAGGAAGATGAATTTGACGAATGGGAAGAAAATGAAACTGATGAGGATAAAGCCAAATATTGGTTTACACGGGATAAAATGGATAAGATTATCAAAGTGCATGATTATTTGGACTCCCTGCCTGAAATTGGAAAAGTTCTCTCTTTTGGATCTATTTTAAGAGTTGCAGAAGACTTAAATAATAAAGAATTACAAAGTTTAGAAATTGCAGTTTTATATAGTAAAATACCTGAAACAATTAAAAGCGAGATAGTTTCACCTTATATTTCTGTTGACAAAGACGAAGCGAGAATAAGTGTTAGAATAAAAGACTCGCTTGAAGACTTAAGAAGAAACGACCTTATCAATAAAATTAATTCTGATTTAAATGCTAAGTTAGGATTTAAAAAAGATGAATATAAATTGGCTGGTGTTCTTATCTTATTTAATAATTTGCTTCAAAGTTTATTTAAATCTCAAATTCTCACTTTGGGTGTGGTTATTTTAGGAATTTTTATCATGTTTTTTATTTTATTTAGAAATATTTTGCTCTCCTTGATTGGCGTTGTACCAAATTTTATCGCTGCTTTTTTTATCTTGGGTATTATTGGTTCACTTGGAATTCCTCTTGATATGATGACAATAACTATAGCAGCAATTACTATTGGTATAGCTGTAGATAATAGTATTCATTATATTTATAGATTTAGGGAAGAGTTTAAAAAGATAAAAAATTATAATAAAACTTTAGATAAATGCCATAGCACTGTGGGTATAGCAATTTTAAATACCTCTATAACGATCGTATTTGGTTTTTCAATTTTAGTTTTATCTAATTTTATTCCTACTATTTATTTTGGTGTATTTACTGGTATAGCGATGTTGTTGGCTATGCTTTCAGTTTTAACTTTACTACCAAAATTAATATTAACACTTAAGCCGTTTGGCGCAGGATTAAATGATATTGCATGATAATAGATTTTTTTGAAAACTTATTGGAAACAATAAATTTATTTGATTTATTTTTCTTGATTATTTTATCTTACTCAGTGATTCAATGTTTTCTAAAAGGTTTTTCTCTGAGTTTAATTTCATTTATGAAATGGATTTTATCTTTGGTAATTACTATAATTACTGTCCCAAAATTACAACCAGTAGTAGGTGAATATATACAGTCAGAGTTTATTAACAAAATTGGAATAGGTGTAACAGTTTTTATTTTTACACTTTTTATAGTAATACTTATTGGAAAAACTTTAAGTAAAGCAGTAGTTTGGACAGGTGTTGGGCCAATTGATAAAGGTTTTGGTTTTCTATTTGGTTTTTTTAAAGGTTACATTGTGTCTGTTTGTTTGTTTTCCATTTTAAATTGGTTTTATCCTTATCAAAATTGGGGTATATCAGCAGAAGATGCAATTTCATTTAATTTAATTAACAAAGGCAGTGAAATACTTATAGAGGAATTTCCTTCAAGTGATGATTTCATTGACACAAAAGAAAAAATTGAAAAAATATAAATTAGATAAATTAAGAGAAGAATGTGGGATTTTTGGAATTTCCGAACACGAAGATGCAGCTGCAATGGTTGCTTTGGGACTGCATGCTTTACAGCATAGAGGGCAAGAAGGTTGTGGGATAGTGTCTTTTGATGGAAAAAATTATCATTCTGAAAAAAGACAAGGTTTAGTTGGAGATCATTTTACTGATCGTTCAATTATTAAAAGACTTCCTGGAAAATTTGCTATTGGCCACAATAGATACTCAACAACTGGCGAGACCTCGATGAGAAATATTCAACCTTTTTTTGCAGACTTGCACATGGGAGGGTTAAGTATTGCTCATAATGGAAATTTAACTAATGCTCTTATTTTGAGAGAAAGTTTGGTTAAAGATGGTGCTATTTTTAGAACAACAAGTGACACAGAAACTATAGTGCAACTTATAGCTAAATCGAAAAGGGAAAAATTTTTAGATAAACTGATTGATGCTCTTTTTCAGATACAAGGTGGTTATTCTTTAGTTTTAATGACTAATAAAAAACTTGTAGGAGCAAGAGATCCTTTTGGGATCAGACCTTTGGTGATAGGTAAATTAAAAGGATCTTATATTTTTGCTTCTGAAACTTGTGCATTAGATATAGTTGGAGCGAATTTTGTAAGAGAAGTTGAAAATGGTGAAATAGTATTTATAGAAAAGAATGAACTTAAATCTATTAAACCTTTCCCAAAACAAAAAGCTCGGCCTTGCGTGTTTGAATATATTTATTTTGCCAGACCTGATAGTTTGATAAATGATAAGTGCGCTTATGAATACAGAAAAAAACTTGGGTCAGAGTTAGCTAAAGAAACTGATTTAGATTCAGATCTTGTTGTGCCAGTTCCTGACTCTGGTGTGCCTGCTGCTTTAGGTTATGCAGAAAAATCAAAAAAAAAATTTGAATTAGGTTTAATAAGAAATCATTATGTGGGTAGAACTTTTATTGAGCCTACTCAAAGTATTAGAAGTTTAGGAGTAAAATTGAAATTAAACTCATCAAAAACAATCATAAAAAATAAATCTATAATATTAATTGATGACTCTTTGGTTCGAGGTACAACTTGTCATAAAATTGTTAAAATGCTTTTTGAAAATGGCGCTAAAGAGGTTCATGTAAGAATAGCATGTCCTGAAATAAAATATCCTGACTTTTATGGTGTAGACATGCCTTCTAAAAAAGAATTACTAGCTTATGGAAAAAATAATAAGGAGATGTGTGATTATATAAAGGCTACAAGTTTAAAATTTTTAAGTTTAGATGGCCTTTATAATGCACTTATACAGGATAAAAGAAACTCGTCTTATCCTCAATTTAGCGATCATTATTTTACTGGCGACTATCCTATAGAACCAAGAGATAATATTGAAGAAATAAAAATTAAGCAACTATCTTTACTAAGCGGTAAGTCAAATAATTAGTCAACTATTACCAATTTTTTTTTATGATTAAGATATAATAGTGAATTATCTATTACAATTGGAAAGCTTTTTATTTTTGAGGGTAGTTTTTTTAATTCTTTTATTCTTCCATTTATCTCAAAAACTAGTAAATAAGAATTTTTCAGAAATATAAATATTTCTCCATTTAACAACATAAATTTACTTAACACTAAATTTTTTTCCTTTGTATCTAAATAATCAGCAACTATTTCATTCAATTTATATGAATAAATGATTTTATTTTTTTTAATATCGTAAGACAAAATTATATTTTTTTTAGTAATAAAAAAAACATAATCATTATGTAATATTGGTTTCAAATTTGAAGAAAAATTAAATTTGCTCAAAATTGCTCCTGTTTCTGCTTCAACGATATATGTATAAGTGTTTGAAGAAATGATAATTCTTTCTTCGTCATTAATTATCTGGTTCCCTAAAAAAAGATTGCTCGTATTTAAATCAGAAGATTGATTTAAATTTATAAACCAATTAATTCTCATTGTTTCTAGGTCTATTGAATATAAAGAACCATAGGAATTTAAATAAAAGAGACCATAATTTTCACTAATCGACAAATTATTTACAAACTCGTTCTTAAGAATATTTTCCTCTGTTGGTACTAGGTTGAGCAAATTACCGTTATTTTTATTAATAAAGTAAAGATCATTGTTTTGACTGGCCGCTATTAATTTATTTTTTGAAATTTTTAAATTAGATCTGAAAGGTATTTTAAAATTTTTAGCCCATAAAATTTTTTGAATTTTATAATTATAAGCGTATGAGTATCCTAAATTATCAGTTACATAAATTATATTCTCATTTACTAATAAATTAAGGTTTTTATGAAATTTTTTATATCTCTTTTTATAAAAATTAAATTTAGAAACTATTCGATCCTCTGTAATAGAATAAATAATTATATTTCCCTTACTATCATTTAATATTAGGTTATTATTTTCAAATAATAAAAAATTACTAGTCTTATATTTAGAAAGTTTTTTACTTTTAAAAACTATTTGATTAAGATTATTGTAACTGAAATTTTTTAAATTATTATTGTTATTGTAAAAAATATCTTTCCATTTTGAGTTACCTGCTGCTTTTTTTATTTTGAAGGTAAAACTTTTATCTATAGGGATTATTTCTTCAAAAGAATTTTGTAATAATGAAATTTTTTTAAATTCTTTAAATACATTATTTTTTTCAATATCCTCTAGGTCATTGTTTTCATTTTTCCATATTCCTGATTTATTATCAAAAGAACACCCAAAAAATATTATTGAAATCAATAAGGCGTATAATAATTTCATTACTCTATTCAGAGATTATTTCTTGAACTATAGATTTAAATTTTGAGTCTTTGTCTATAAGCTTTTTAAATAAATTATTTGCAGTTTCAATATCAGATTGTTTTAAAAAGTATAAAGCTTTTTTAAGAGAGATAAGTTCTTCGCTCTCTTCTGGATAGTCTAAACTTTCTAAAATTTTGAAATATTCAATTACCTTACTCTTATCTTCAACTAAATTTTTTTCTAATATTACATTTAATGATAATATCGAATAGAACTTATTTTTACTTAAAATTATATCCTCATACAATTTTTGAGCTTCACCTGCTTTTCCAGAGGCTATTAACAAACCTGCCTGAACATATTTTTCAGAAGTTATCTTATTATTCTTTTTTTTATTTTCATCTAAAAAAAGAAATATTGCCACTGCTAAAAGAAGTATAAAAATAACAAGATAAAATTTAAATTTATGCTTATTATATAAAGAGATTAACTTATCTTTAACTTCAATTTTTTTGTCTAAACTTTGGTCCATTTAAAAAATTATTTTTTGACGGAAATTTTTTTAATTTAACTTCTCTAGTATATTTTTTTACAGCTTTTTCAATTGTTCTATTTAGGTTAGCATATTTTTTGACGAATTTTGGATAAAATCCGCTTAAACCAAGCATATCATCCGTAACCAATATTTGCCCGTCACAATGTGAGGATGATCCAATTCCGATTGTAGGAATTTTTAGTTTTTTAGATATAATTTTTGCTGAATGAGGTGATAAACATTCAAGTACAATTGAAAAAGCGCCAGCTTTTTCTATTAACTTTGCCTCTTTGATTAACCTTTCTGTTTCAGCCTTGGTTTGTCCTTCTATTTTAAATTTACTTTTGTATTGCGGTGTATAGCCAATATGACCCATCACTGGTATTTTTTTATTAATTAATTTTTTAATAATTTTATAATTATTTTTATTGTTCTCTAATTTCACTGCATCACAGCCGGTTTTACTTATAATCTTTTTAGCGTTTTTTTCAGCTGAAAATGGATCGTCATAAGTTCCTTTAGGCATATCTACAACAAGTAATGATTTTTTTACACCTTGCCTTACGCTTAAAGAGTGTTGAATTATAGTATCTAAATTTATCTTATGTGTATTTTTGTGTCCATATAACACATTAGCCAATGAGTCTCCCACTAAAATAATATCACAAAACTTATCTAAAATTAGTGCCATAGTTTTTGAATAAGCTGTCAAACTTACAATTTGAGATTTATTTTTTTTTAACAATATTTTTTTTATTTTTTTATACATTATTCTAATTCAATGGTGCTAGGTGGTTTAGATGTAATATCATAAACAACTCTATTAATTCCTTTTACATTATTAATAATTTTATTCGATATACTATTTAAAAATTTCTCTGAGAAATTAAAATAATCTGCTGTCATTCCATCCTCTGAAGTTACAGCTCTGAGTAAACAAATATTTTCGTAAGTTCTAGCGTCTCCCATAACACCAACTGTTTTAATAGGCAATAGTGCAGCATAAGCTTGCCATATTTTATTATAAAGCTGATGCTTGATTAGTTGGTTAATATAAATATGGTCGGCTTCTTGTAATATTTTTATTCTATCAGGTGTAATATTACCTATTATTCTAATTCCCAAACCAGGTCCAGGAAAAGGATGTTTGAAATTAATACTATTAATTAAACCCAGAGATTTTCCTAGAACTCTAACTTCATCTTTAAAAAATTCTCTTAAAGGCTCCAACAACTTTAAATTCATTCTTTTTGGTAATCCTCCGACGTTATGGTGAGACTTAATTTTTACAGTCTTGCTTCCAGACACTGATTTGCTTTCAATAATATCTGGATATAAGGTGCCTTGAGCTAAATATTTAATATTTTTCTGTTTTTTTGAAAATTTTTCAAAAACCTTAATAAATAGGTTTCCAATAATTTTTCTTTTTTTTTCAGGATTGGAAATATTTTTTAATTTTTTTAAGAATAGATTTGAAGCATTAATCAATTTTATATTTAAATGATACTTATCCTTAAAAATTTTATAAGTATATTTAAACTCATCTTTTCTCATTAAACCTGTGTCAACCATCACACAAACTAAGTTTTTTCCAATTGCTTTATTTACCAATAATGCAACCACACTACTGTCTACCCCGCCAGATAAAGCACATATAACTTTATCCTTTTTTACTATTTCTTTTATTTCATTGATTAACCGCTTTTTTTGAGAGGAAACATTCCATTTTTTTCTCATTTTACATATTTTAAAAAGAAAATTTTTAAAAATTTTTTTTCCATTATCGGTGTGAGTAACTTCTGGGTGAAATTGTACACCATAAATTTTTTTTTGGGAATTTTCTATGATGGTAAATTTTGAGTCATTCGTTGATGCAATAGTTTTAAAATTTTTCGGTAAATTTACAACTGCATCTTGATGACTCATCCAAACAGATTTTTTTGAATTAAAGTAGTTGTTTGTTAAAAGTGATGATTGCCTTTTAATTAAAAAAGCTCTCCCAAATTCTCTTCTTTTTTTTGATTGTTTAATTTTGCCACCAAAGAGTTTAGTGATTAGCTGTAAACCATAGCATATTCCTAAAACTGGTATTTTTTTAAAAAATATTTCTTTAGGAATGGTTTGAAATTTTTTATTAGTAACTGTAGATGGCCCTCCAGATAAAATTATCCCTTTAATATTTTGATATTTTTTTATTCTAATGATATCTTTTGGTATAATTATTTCAGAGTAAACACCTTGCTCTCTTACTCTTCTAGCTATCAACTTTGTTAACTGTGAGCCAAAATCAACGATTATTATTTTTTCTTTTTCTTTTTGAAATTGCATTTACTTTTTAGATAAATTTTCAATCTCAATTTTTAATCTATTACTTTGGTCACAGAAATTATTGCAAATAGAACTTAGTCTTTCGTTTAATTCTTTACTTTTTTCATAGTCTGACTCACTCAATTTAAGTTTAGCTAAATTGTAAATTGCTTCTTCATTTTTTGGGTTTATTACCATTACCGTTATTAAATTTTGTTCTTCTAAATCCTTTTTATTTTGTTTTTTGAATATTTTAGATAGGTATAAATATGATAACTCACTCTTAGGATTAAAAACTATATCTTGCTCAAACTTAAATTTAGCATCTTCTAATTTATTATCTTTATAAAAATTAACTCCAGCCAGAAAAAAATCAGATTTAGCATATAAAAATGCTGGTGCTAAAAGAAAAATAACTAATAAGTAAAAAAACTTTTTCCTCATATTTATAATTTATAATTTATTGTTTTTTGAGTCATTTCAACACTATGAACCATACTCTCGTAAAATCCAGCTTTTGTAATTTTAATAAATTTTGCTTTTTTATTAATTTCTTCTAAATTTTTTGCCCCAATATATCCCATTGACGACCTCAATCCACCTTGAAGCTGATAAATTATTTTTGATACTTTTCCTTTATATTCTACTCTACCTTCAACCCCCTCGGGTACAAACTTGGATTTATCTTTAAAATTTTTTTGAAAATATCTATTAGCAGATCCAGCTGACATGGCGCCGATTGAACCCATTCCTCTATATTGTTTATATGTTTTTCCTTTTATTTTAAATTTTTTTCCTGGACTTTCGTCAGTCCCAGCAAAGATTGATCCCATCATTATTGCATCTGCTCCAGCTGCTAATGCTTTTGCTATATCTCCAGAAAATTTTATACCCCCATCAGATATAATCTTTATTTTTTTTTTGTGTAATGTTTTTTTTACTTCTAATATTGCTGAAATTTGTGGGACTCCTATACCTGCTACCATTCTTGTTGTGCAAATAGATCCCGGTCCAATACCAACTTTTATTATATCTGCGCCCGCATTATATAGTTTTCTCGCTGCTTCTCCCGTTGCTATATTGCCAACACAAATAGGTACATCTTTAATAATTTTTTTAATTTTAGATAAAATTTTTAACACTTTTTCACTATGTCCATGAGCCGTATCTATAACTATGAGGTCAACACCATTTGAAATTAATGATCTCGCTCTATCTAAATCTTCTTTACTCGTTCCTATCGCAGCTCCAACGAGTAATTTTTTATATTTTACTTTCTTAACTTCATTAGATTGTCTTTTTATATTTAAATTTCTATGAATAATACCCATGCCACCCTCTTTAGCAATAGCAATCGCCATTTTTGACTCGGTTACAGTATCCATTGCGGATGTAAGGAAAGGAACTTTTAAAGTTATTTTTTTTGTTAATTTTAGTAAAATATTTGTATTTACAGGTAAGACATTTGAATACTTTGGTAGTAATAAAACATCATCAAAGGTGAGAGCTTCTTTAATTGTTTGCATATAAACTTATATACAATTATTAAAATTTATAAAGACTTTAAAAGTTCGCAGTGTAAATAAGTTTCTTTTGACTCTTTTCTGCTAGACTCTGGTTTAAAAAAGTTAACTTTTTTAAAGATCGATTTAGCAAGGTTTTTAACTTCTATAAAATCCTTGCCCATAAAAAGCTTGGATACTAATACACCTTTAGGTTTAAGAATATCTTTTGAAAAATTAATTGTGTCAGTGCAAAGCTGGTTTGTTCTTATTGAGTCTAATGATTGGCTTCCTGTAGTATCTGCTGCCATATCTGAAATAATTACATCTAATTTAGTCTTAAAAAGCTTTATAATCTCACTTTTTATTTGATCATTTAAGATATTACCTTTCAAAAATTTAACATTTTTAATTGGAGCCATTTCTTTTATGTCTATAGATACTATTTTTCCTGTAACAATTATTTGACTTGCAACCTGCGCCCACCCTCCTGGACAAGAGCCTAAATCAATTAAATTTGTGTCTTTTTTTATGAATTTATATTTTTTGTTAAGTTCTATTAATTTAAATGATGCTCTAGATCGGTATCCTAAGGTTTTCGACTTTTTAAAAAATTGATCTCTATGCTGTTTAATTTTCCAAGAATTACTTTTTTTAATTCTTTTTGATTTTTTCATTATAAAATATCTTCATGACTTTCATCAGATATTTTTTCTAAATTTTTTTTATTGAGACTTCTATAGAATAAAATACTCACAGGTATTGAAAGCAAATAAACAATTCCAAAAACTAAGAGGGTTTCTAGTGTGTAAAATAAAAGTGCAATGAAAACTATACCGATTCCTAACAATAAAAAAACTGTAGCTTTTGGTGAGATAGAAATTTTTTTTAGAGCTAATGTAGGAATTTTGCTTACTAATAAAATAGCAATTAACACAGTTAGGTATGGTGTAAAACTTTTTATATTTAAGTCATATTTTAAATCTGTTAATTCATAAATTAGAGGCATCAAAATTAATAAACCACCTGCTGGAGATGGTATTCCTTCAAAAAAATTATTTTTCCATTTTTGACTTTCTTCTATTTTAGTTAGATTGAATCTGGCTAATCTTAAAACACAGCAAACTGAATAAATTAATGTTATTGCCCAACCTAATTTTCCGTAATTATTTAATTCCCAAAAATATAATATAAAAACTGGTGCTATCCCAAAACTTACAAAATCAGTAAGAGAGTCTAATTCTTTTCCGAATTCTGACGTGCCTTTAATTAATCTTGCAATCCTTCCGTCAAGTGCATCTAATATTGCGGCAAAAAGAATTAAAGTAACAGCTAAGCTAAAATTGCCATCAATTGAAAATTTAATTGAGCTTATTCCTAAACAAACACCTGCAAGTGTTAAAATATTTGGAAGAAGATATCTTGTTTTTTTTGATGAAACTAATTTAAATTTTTTATTTTCTTCCATTAGTCACTAGCTATTAAGCTTTCTCCTGCTACAACGTTTTGACCAAGTTTAGCCAAAACTTTTTTATTTTTGAAAAAAATATCAACTCTACTCCCGAATCTGATCATTCCAATTCTATCACCTTGTTTTAATTCTTGGTCTTGTTCAACCTCACAAACAATTCTTCTGGCAATAAGTCCTGCGATTTGTACTATAATAATTTCTTCACCATTGTTTAATTTTATTTTATAATAATTTCTTTCATTTTCTTCACTTGCTTTATCTAAAGATGCATTTAAAAATTTTCCAGGTTTGTAAAAAATCTCCTCTACTCTCCCAGAGGTTGGTGTTCTATTTACGTGGCAGTTAAATACATTCATAAATACACTTACCCTAGTATAAGAAGTGTTCTCTAGTCTTAATTCTTCTGGACCAGATTTTTCTGAAATATCTGTAATCAGGCCATCAGCTGGACTTACTAGATAACTATCATTATTTATTGGATATCTTTCTGGATCTCTAAAAAAATAGTAAACCCAAAATGTTATCAAGATTAATAAAGCGCCTAGAAATTTTGAAAAAAACAAAACAATAAAGGTAGCTAAAATAGAAATAGCTAAAAACTTATACCCTTCTTTGTGTATTTTTGGAAAAATTGTATTAAACATAATTAATAGTTTGATAATTTTTTCTTAATATGTATAAAAATCACAGTTAATCAATCTATATTTTATGGCAAAAATTAAAGTTAAAAATCCAATAGTAGAGTTAGATGGCGACGAAATGACTAGAATTATATGGTCTTTCATTAAAGAGAAGTTGATCAAACCTTACCTAGAAGTAGATCTAAAGTACTATGATTTAGGGATGGAAAGCCGAGACAAAACTGATGATCAGATTACAATTGACGCTGCTAACGCCATTAAGCAGTTTGGTGTTGGCGTAAAATGTGCAACTATTACTCCCGATGAAGCTAGAGTTGAAGAATTTAAACTTAAAAAAATGTGGAGATCACCTAACGGAACTATTCGAAATATATTAGGTGGAACGGTTTTTAGAGAACCGATTATTTGTAAAAATGTTCCAAAATTAGTTCCAGGTTGGACACAACCAATTGTAATAGGCAGACACGCATTTGGAGATCAATATCGTGCAACTGACTTCCTAATACCAGGTGAAGGTAAAATGGAAGTAAAATGGACTTCAAAAGATGGAAAAAATAAAAAAGAATTTCAAGTTTTTGATTTTACTGGACCAGGTACGGCATTAGCGATGTATAACTTGGATGACTCAATTAAAAATTTTGCAAGAGCATGTATGAACTATGGTTTAGAGAGAAAATGGCCAGTCTACTTATCAACTAAAAATACAATATTAAAAGCATACGACGGTCGTTTTAAAGATTTGTTTCAAGAAGTATTTGAAAAGGAATTTAAAAATAAATTTGACTCTGCTAAAATTACTTATGAACATAGATTGATAGATGACATGGTAGCGTGTGCAATGAAATGGAATGGTGGATATGTTTGGGCCTGCAAAAATTATGACGGCGATGTTCAATCTGATACTGTAGCTCAAGGATTTGGGTCATTAGGATTAATGACAAGTGTATTAATGACTCCAGATGGTAGAACAGTTGAGTCTGAAGCTGCACACGGAACAGTTACTAGACACTATAGAATGCATCAAAAAGGCAAAGAAACTTCTACAAATCCTATTGCATCGATATTTGCCTGGACAAGAGGTTTATCTCATAGGGGAAAATTAGATGATAATAATGAATTAATAAAATTTGCAACTTCTTTGGAGCAGGTATGTGTGGAGACAGTTGAGAGTGGATTTATGACTAAAGATCTGGCAATCTTAATTAATAAATCATCAAAATTTTTAACTACAAATCAATTTTTAGAAACGATAGACGGTAATCTTAAAAAGAAACTTAATTAATTTTTTTTAATACAGCTTTAAAAGCATCTTCAATTTTATTTTTCTCAACACCTCCTGCTTGAGCAAAGTCTTTTCTGCCTCCACCACCTTTACCGCCTAAAATCTCTGAGGCAACTTTAGCTAAATAAACTGCGTCATATTCTGAAGTAAGATTTTTAGATACTCCGACTGCTACACCTACTTTTTCTTCAAATGTTGAAATAGCTATTATAATACCTGACTTAATCTCTTTTTTTCCTTGATCGATAACACTTCTTAATTCTTTTGAAGGAAAGTCTTTCAAGCTTTGTTGTCTAATTAACATATTGCCAATTTTTTTATCTTTAATGATATTTTTATTTGTATCTTTTTTAATTAGTTCAATTTTTATTTTATTTAATTGTTTGCTTAAAATTTTTAAGTTTTCAGATAAATCTAAATTGTCTTTATAATCAGGCTTTATTTTTAGATTTTGTAACTCTTTTTTAACATGTTCTATTTCCTCTTTAAGATTAGTATCTTTTAAAGTTTGGTCTTGTTCTTGATTTTTTTCGTACTCTTCCAATTGTTTATCTCTTAAAGCTTCGACTCTTCTTACTCCTGAGGCAATGGATGATTGGCTAATAATTTTAAATTTACCAACGTCTTTAGTATTTTTAACGTGAGTTCCTCCACATAATTCAGTTGAAAAAAATCCATTATTTTCTTTTCCCATGAAAACTACTCTTACCTCTTCACCGTATTTTTCTCCAAATAATGCCAAAGCACCCATGCTTACTGCCTCTTTTGGAGTCATTATTCTTGTCTGAACATCAGACGAGCCTTCAACTATATCATTGACTATTTTATTTATTTTAACCAACTCTCCTTTTTCAATTGGTTTATTGTGACTAAAATCAAATCTCAACCTTTCAGGAGAAACTAGCGACCCTTTTTGAGTAACATGTTTTCCTAAAGTTCTTCTTAATGACTCATGTAATAAATGAGTAGCGGAATGATAAGCTTTAGAATTATTTCTTTTTGTATTATCAATTTCTAAATTAATATTTTGTCCAACCGATACTGATCCTTTTTCAACTTTACCATAATGAACAAAAAGGTCCCCCATTTTTTTTTGGGTGTCAATTATTTTTATTTTGCAATCTGAATTAAAAATATAACCTTGGTCACCTACTTGACCGCCTGACTCTCCATAAAATGGAGTTTGATTTGTTATAATCTCAATTTCATCTCCAGTATTTGCCGAGTTAACAAAATTATTTTTTTTTAAAATTTTCAATATTACACCTTCAGCTTTGTCAAATTCATAGCCTAAAAATTCTGTTGGATTAAGTTCTTCTCTTATTTTAAACCACCTTTCCTCTACAGATTTGTCCCCTGATCCTTTCCAGTTAGCTCGCGCCAAAACTTTGCTCTTACTCATTTCCTTGTCAAATCCATCATTATCTACTTGAATATCTTTTCCTCTTAAAATATCTGCTGTTAAATCTAGTGGAAAACCATAAGTATCATATAGTTTAAATGCTGTAGATCCTGGAAGGGTTTTATTTTTAACTTTGCTAAGATTTTCATCTAAAATTTTCATTCCACGTTCGAGAAGAGAAGAAAATTTTTCCTCTTCATTTTTGAGTGTTTCAATTATTAATTCTTTAGCATTACTTAATTCTGGATAGCTATTCTTCATTTCATTTAACAAAACATCAAAAAGTTTATAAAAAACAGGATTTTTACTTCCTAATGAGTGTGCATGTCTCATTCCTCTTCGCATAATCCTTCTTAAAACGTATCCTCTACCCTCATTTGAAGGCAATATACCCTCAGCAATTAAAAAACTACTTGCTCTTAGGTGATCGGCTATTACTCTGTGGCTTGCAATTGATTTATTATTTATCGGTGTGTTTGTAATATCAGATGATGCTGCCATTATTTTTTGAAAGTGATCAATTTTATAATTATCATGAGTGCCTTGAAGAACTGCAGTCATTCTTTCGAGACCCATTCCAGTATCAACCGAGGGCTTTGGTAATTCAATTCTTTTTTCTTTTGAAATTTGTTCGTATTGCATAAATACAAGATTCCAAATTTCTATAAATCTATCACCATCTTCGTCCGAACTCCCAGGAGGGCCACCTTTTAATTTATCACCATGATCATAAAAAATTTCAGAGCATGGTCCACAAGGACCTGTGTCTCCCATTGACCAAAAATTGTCTGATGTTGATATTTTTATAATTTTATTTTCGCTTAATCCTCCTATTTTTTTCCATAAGTTAAAAGCGTCATTATCTTCATGAAAAACTGTAACTAGTAACTTTTCTTTGGATATCCCAAAATCTTTGGTTAATAAATTCCATGCGTGAATAATAGCTTGTTCTTTAAAATAGTCTCCGAAAGAGAAATTTCCTAACATCTCAAAAAAAGTGTGATGTCTTGGCGTGTACCCTACATTTTCTAAATCATTATGCTTTCCTCCTGCTCTCACACATTTTTGAGACGTTGTAGCTGTTTCGTATTCTCTTTTTTCTAAACCTGTAAACACATTTTTAAATTGAACCATGCCTGAATTTGTAAACATCAAAGTTGGGTCATTGTTTGGAACTAAGTTGCTAGAGTCTACAATCTTATGATTATTCTTTTTAAAATAGTTTAAGAATTTCTTTCTAACATCAGTAAGTAAAATTTGGCCCATATTTAATTAAATACAGATATTTTAGAACTTGTCTATAAAGAGATTAATTTGAAGCTTTTTTATCGTTATCTACTACTACACAAATTTCAGATCTCGTTAAAAATCTTTGCCCTGTTCCATTATCTAGAGAAAACATACCACCAATCCCTTTAACGGCATCGATAGTCAAATCCGTATTTTTCCACTTCTCGTATTGATCTTCATTCATATAAAAAGGTGTACCGTCTATATCTCCTAATTTCACATCACTACTTCCAACCTGATATTCTTTAGCAGGAAAACACATTGGTGCACTACCGTCGCAGCACCCACCTGATTGATGAAATAGTAGATCGCTTCCATGAACTTCCTTAAGTTCACTTAATAATTTTTTAGCGGATAGTGTAGCTTTTACTTTCATATTATATGGCCCGTGGGACTCACGGGCCATTATATTAAATATTTTAAAAGAAGCCTAATTTTTTCTCACTGTAAGACACATGTAAATTTTTCACCTGCCTATAATGATTTAACATCATTTTGTGAGTTTCTCTTCCAATACCAGACTGTTTATAACCGCCGAATGCAGCGTGAGCTGGATATGCGTGGTAACAGTTCGTCCAAACTCTACCTGCTTGTATACCTCTACCCATTCTGTAAGCGACATTACCATCTCTAGTCCAAACACCTGCTCCTAATCCGTAAAGAGTATCATTAGCTATTTCTAATGCTTCTTTTTCATCTTTAAACTTAGTAACTGATACTACAGGTCCAAAGATTTCCTCTTGGAATATTCGCATGTTGTTTTTGCCTTCAAAGATAGTTGGTTGGATATAGTTTCCTTTTTCTAATCCGCTATTAATTTTAGCTGCGCTACCACCACATAGAACTTTGGCGCCTTCTTTCTTACCTAAATCTAAGTAAGATTTAATTTTTTCCATTTGTTCTAGTGAAGCTTGAGCTCCAATCATAGTTTCCATTTTTAAAGGATTGTCTTGTTTTACAGCTTTTGTTCTTGCAATAGCTCTCTCCATGAATTTATCGTAAATAGACTCCTGAATTAAAGCTCTGCTTGGACAAGTACAAACTTCTCCTTGGTTAAGCGTAAACATGGCAAAACCTTCTAAACATTTGTCAAAGAAGTCGTCATCTTTAGCCAAAACATCTTCAAAGAAAATGTTTGGTGATTTACCACCTAATTCTAAAGTAATTGGAATTAAGTTTTGAGATGCGTACTGCATAATCAAACGTCCAGTTGTAGTTTCACCGGTAAAAGCTATCTTCTTTATTCTTTTTGAAGAAGCTAGTGGTTTACCTGCTTCGAGACCATATCCGCTAACAACATTTACAACACCTGCAGGTAATAGATCTCCAATTAATTCCATTAACAGCATAATTGATGCTGGTGTTTGTTCAGCTGGTTTTAACACTACACAGTTTCCTGCAGCCAAAGCCGGCGCAAGTTTCCATGTTGCCATTAATAATGGGAAGTTCCATGGTATGATCTGACCAACTACACCTAATGGCTCAGGTATGTGGTAAGAATATTCACTGTTGCTTATTTCAGCAACTGAACCTTCCTCTGCTCTTATTACTCCTGCAAAATATCTCCAA
>Ga0315315_10002257_pt1 | contig 17640 bp, 15 predicted proteins | sample M140m3416metaG_FD_203699 | JGI IMG/M metagenome (GOLD analysis project Ga0315315, IMG submission 203699) | Ammonia-oxidizing marine archaeal communities from Monterey Bay, California, United States - M1 40m 3416 | ecosystem: Environmental > Aquatic > Marine > Intertidal zone | place: USA... | reverse complement strand
GCTCTCCGGATGTTCAATCGGCTTCTATCCATAGACGAAGACAACAAGGAAGTCCTCGACCTTATACGCGGCATGCATGCCGACCTGCCAAGCGGGAAGCGGTTCCCCCGACTGATACCTGTGGCTTCAGCGATCGTGGTCGGTGCCGTACTTGCGACCGTCAGCCTATGGCCTGAACAATCGCCTCCAGCACCCAGCCTCTCAGTCGCTACCGATGCTGATGCTGATGCTGATGATGCAGAGAACACAGACGACGACACACCTCCCGCGGTGGTCGCCCAGCCACCCGACACCCAAGACGAGCCACTGGCCACAGCAGCAGCCGACCTACCGGGCAGCCCCGCACGCAGAACCACCCCAGCCATCCAGCGGGTCAGCGCCACACCTGAGGCGGTAAAGAGCAAGGCTGGCACAGTCATGGTCTTAGTTCCCGGCTCGTGGGGTGATATTTACATTGATGGGGACCTCCAGGGCCGGACAGGGACCGTGGGCGCAATCACAGTGTCCGCAGGCACCCACGACTTAGTCCTCAAGAACGACCATGCGCTCCCCTATCAGAAGACATTCACAGTGGAGCCTGGAGAAGCGAAGGTCATAGAGATCATCGACCTGCAGCGTAAACCGGTCCGGTTTCAGCTCGTAAACGCCCCCTCGGCTGACTGTAAGGTGGGTGTCGACGGAATTGAGCGGGGAACGATTGAGAGCCTTTCTCAGGTAATTAGAGTTCGATCTCCAGAGAAGCCTCACCAACTGACCGTAAATTGCCCGGGTGGACCCACAGTGATCAGAGACCTCAGCCCCGCAGCGCCAGGTTCTTTGGTTAAGGTAGACGTTGGCACACCGTGACACCACTGTCGCGCTTCCGCCCTACTGACTCGAGAGACCACCAATCAAACCCTTTGATTTCAAATACATAGGAGCATGGCACACGGTTTGCATCTGCACAGTGATGCAGGGCTGCTTCTTTTGGTTGCCCCTCGAAGAGGAGCCACCCAATGAACCACCGGTCATCGAGTATTCCAGCCCTGAGGCCGACGAGGTCTTCCGGATTGATACCCAACAAGGCGGGGTTGCTTGGGTATCTGTGTACGACCCCGATGAGGGCGATGTGATGGATTATCTCTGGTCAATTAATGGCCTTGGACCACAAGGTTCAGCACAGACATTCGTGAGCGGCAACTATCAAGGAAGCTCCATTCAGCTGCCGCAAGATCCAGACCTCAATGGGCGGGTACTCACCTGTACTGTTTATGACCTCTCTGGGGCCACTGATCGGCGCAACTGGAGCATCGAGGTTGAGGTCGGCTCATGAAACTAAGCGCCCTCACCCTGCTCACCTGCCTTGCTGCAGCGTGCTCCAATGCAAGCGAAGACACGGTCACATCGACAGCCGATGCCGGCGGTGCTGAGCTCGACGTGACGCTCAACCAGCTGCGTGTGGACATCTATCCCGGACAGACCACGCCCCAGATTGATGCCCAATCCTGGATCGCAGAGAGTGACACAGACTGGAGTAATCTCGAGGTCGACGTACTTCCCTCAGTCTCTGTCTCGGGAACGGTCCTCGGATATCTCGCCAGCCCAATGAACGCGGACGTGCCTGGAGCTGCCCTCTCGCCCATCTCAGCGCAGATCTCTGTGGTCCGTGTCGGAACCATCACCGGTGTGTCGGCGCAGACGGATATTAATGGCGACTTTAGCCTCAAAGTTCCGCCTGGCCGTGGCTACAGGCTGAGCATCGTGCCTGACGGCGCTCAGGCCGTGCCATTCCAGGTTGCAGAGTCCACCAGTATCCTCGAGGACGTTGACCTCGGCACCATCGACCTCGGATATGGGCTGCCGGTTTACGGCCAAATCTACGACGCAACTGGGGCCTCAGTCTCAGGCGCCTCAGTCCACCTCGTGGACGAAGCCAGCGGTATTGCCGGCGCGCCTGTCGAGACAGATGCCCAGGGCCACTATCTCTTACGGGCCGAACCAGGAGACTACACGCTCGAGGTCACGGGGCGGGCTGGGCAAGCGTTCCCCAGAATCAGTCAGGCCGCTACACTCCTCAACGAGGATGGCCTTGAGCTCGATGTAGACCTCGGGGACCTCACCACGGCATCGGTATCAGGACAGGTCTTCCGTAGTGAGACCTCTTCTACCGTTCGGGATGTCAAGGTGAGACTCAGGTCCGAGCAGCTGGCCCACAGTGATGGGTTCCTCTCAATTGAGACCGAGACAGATGGGGACGGCCTCTTCAGTCGTACGCTGTTGCCCGGCAATTGGGTCGCCGAATTGATTCCCGAATTTGATAGTCCGCTGAGCGCGATGGAGGTCACCTTTAGCATCGGAACTGAAGACACAAGTGTCAGCCTCGGGAGCCTCAGACTGTCCGACCGAATTGCATTCTCGTCGTCCGTGTTCGGCCCGAGCGGCGAGCCCATAGGTGGCGCCGCAGTGAACGCCAGACAAGTAGGCTTCGATAACTATATCTACTCGTCAACCACTGATGATGACGGCGCCTTTGACCTCGATCTCCCGACCCAACCGGTCACAATGATGGTCTCTCCCCCAACGTCGAGTCTTGCAGTAAGTCATGTCTACATTGAACCAGAGTCTGATCGCGGGTCGGTCTACCTCTCGAAGGGAGAGCCAGTGAGCGGCGTGGTTCTGAGTAACGGACAGCCCGTAGACTTCGCATTGGTGGAGATTCGGTCCAGTGTCGGTGAACTGCTCGCGACCACGCTGACAGACCGGTCTGGAAATTTCAACGTTCGGATAGAAGCCCGCTAGCCGAGCGCACGCCCCAGCAATTCTATGTGGGTCACCTCGCCACGATCCGCACGCTTGGCCTTCGCTGCGGCCTCGGTGATATCAGCTGCAATGACCACGAAGGACACCCGACCGATGACAACCCGGTAGCCTCGGGGGCCAGCAGCCCTCGGTGCAGCCAGTCCTCCGGAGCGGCCTCCTTTCTTTCTGGGGCGGCCTCGAGTTGAGGATGCTTGTATGTTGTGGCGCTTGCGGTAGTTGGTCACCGCGCTGACGGTCACCCCAGCCAGTTCGGCAATCTCCCTATCGACAACGCTCCCCATCTGTTGCTGAAACTTATCAAGCACAGACCTCCGTCCAGGCCGTTTGGCTGAACCTGCTGAACGACGCTTAGCCCGCGGACCAGCAGGCGCAGAGCGACGCTTGATCCCATTACGCTTGAGTGCATTCGCGATGGCCGCTGGGGATGCACCAAAACGCTCAGACAGCTCTCGAAGAGACAGATCGTCTTTGTTTTCTAAAAGCTCCGCCCACCACACCTGTTCTTCGAGACGCTTCATATAGACCCACCCAATGCTGACCTAAATTAACATAAATCAACCCAAAGCGTTCAACTCGGCACAGCCCTGCTTGCCGTTTGCAAAGCCCCAGCGTACCCTCGACAATAATGAGCCCATTTGGAATCATCACAGCACTTCTATTTTCTGGTTCCGCCGAGGCGACGGAACCGGCGACGAACCAGCAAGCCAATGCAGCGCACAGCGATGCAGAGGCGGCTGAACAGACGCCAGAACAAAGGCTGAGTGCGGCCGTGCGACTTCACCAGACTGGGTATCCAGACCAAGCAGCTATCTTGCTCGCCTCGATCGCAAACCAGTCGGACCTCGACGACGAGGGGATCCGACAGAGTGCACGAATCTATCTCGGAGAAGTTCACTATCTTCAGCAGAACAAAGAGGAAGCCAGACGCCTGTTCGAGGCAGTCCTCCTTCGAGAGCCCGATTACGTCATGGACCCCTTTGCCCATCCGCCCGATGTCTGTGGCTTCTTTGAGACCATCAGAGCATACATTCGGCCTGCATCAACCCCACAGCCCGCACCAGCGCCCCTCACCGCTGCGCCACGACCACCTGCGAGCGCCTACATGGGCTTTGGAATCTACCAGTTCCAGCATGGCAACAGACCTCTCGGCGCAGTGATGGCGGTCGGCCAAGCTGCCTTTGCAGCGGTCAGTATCGCCAGCTTTGTCGGACTCTTGGACAACCGGTCCTGGGGAACAGATGACGAGTTGACCCGACTGCAGACACAGCGGGCCGTGCAGTGGACCTCAACGGCTGGCTTCTATGGCCTGTGGCTCTGGTCTTCGATTGACGCGCACCGACACTGGAGAGCCAATGTTCGGCTCCAGGGTGAACCTTCTCGTGCAGGCAGGGCTACAGAATACCCTCAGCGCATCCTCCTTGAGGTCTCCTTTCCAACTCGGTGATATGGCCGTTATACTCAGCGGCATCAGAGGACTACATGGCTTATTTGCGCTGCACGGACTCGGTTCGACAGACATCCAAAGACATCACCCTCCGCAAGCCATTGGTCACCATTGGGCGGATTGCGGGAAACGATGTTGTCCTCGATGACCCAGCTGTGGGCGCGACCCACGCCAACCTGCTCATAAAGGGAACATCAGTCACACTCAACGCGGTAGACCCGAAGGCTGAGATCTATGTGAACGGGAAGAAGGTCAGGACCTCAGTCATCGGTGACGGAGACAGGGTACTCATTGGGCGCTTTGAGCTCATCCTCCACGACGGTAATGCTCCCGTCGCTGGGCCCACGTTCGAGGAGAGCACAGAGAGCCTTCAAAAACTCGTAAGCTTCGCCGCTCAGCTGATGCATGAGGAGTCTCCAGAGAAGCTATTCGGGCAGCTCTTAGAGGCAGTAGTTGAGCTTACAGGAGCAGAGAAAGGCTTTGTCATTGTTCTGCGCAATGGCGATCGCGAGCTGGCAGCCGCTCACAACGTTGTTGACGACCAGTCCGACGTCAGCCGTGTGTCGGATACCATCATCGACCAGGTCATTGAGAACCGACGCTCCGTCATTGTGAGCGACGCCATGAAGGACCGTAAGTTCGGCCAGAGCCGTTCGGTGGTCGACCTCAAGCTCTCAAGCGTCATGTGCGTACCCCTGATGTTCAGAAACGAGCTCCTCGGGGTGCTCTACCTTGGAAACGATGCCGTGACTGGGCTCTTCACAGAGAGTGACCTGTCTCTCCTGCAGGTCTGGGCAGCCCAAGCTTCGGTCACTGTACATGCTGCCCTGCTCCTAAACGAGCTCAAGACCACAAACAAGAACCTCAGAGAACAGCTCCGTCGCACCTCCCAGGGAGACATCATCGGGACATCCCCCCCCATGAAAGCCGTCTTCCGGATGATCCGACGAATCTCTCCAACCGACATCTCGGCACTCATTCTCGGAGAGACCGGTACAGGCAAGGAGCTCGTCGCCAAAGAAATCCATCGACTGAGTCCACGCAGCAAGCAGCCTTTCGTCTCCATTAACTGTGGAGCCATTCCCGAGAATCTCCTTGAGAGCGAACTGTTTGGGCACCGTAAAGGCGCCTTCACCGGAGCTGTCACAGACAAGGTCGGAAAGTTTGAGAGCGCTCACGGCGGCACACTCTTTCTTGATGAGATCGGCGAGATGCCGATGAACCTCCAGGTGAAGCTCCTGCGAGTCCTCCAAGAGCGCGTCATTGAGCGGGTCGGCGACCTCACCCCACGTCCCGTCGACATTCGGGTAATTGCGGCCACCAATAAAGACCTGGATGCTGAGATAGAGAGCGGTCGCTTCAGAGAAGACCTGGTGTATCGACTCAACGAAATCACCGTTGATTTGCCACCCCTCAGGGACCGCGGCGACGACATCCATCAGCTAGCGAAGTTCTTTCTCAATAAGTTCGCCGAGCAGTACTCTAGCAAATGTCGAGGCTTCAACAATGACGCCGTGGTCGCGATGCGAAACTACTACTGGCCTGGCAATGTCCGCCAGCTTGAAAACAGAATCAAGAAGTCGGTGATCATGACGGACCGAGCGCTCATCAATGCCGAAGACATGGGCCTCGAGGACACTGGAAAGAAGCACATAATACCACTCAGTGATGCTGAAGAAGCGTTTAAACTCAAGCACATACGTGAAGCGCTTGAGCTAAACAATTGGAACAAAGCTCAGGCTGCGAGAGACCTCGGAGTCGATCCCCGGACTATCTTTAGGTACATCGAGAAGCTTGATGAGTAAGCCTCTGCTGGCTGCCCTTCTGCTGTGGTCAAACTGTGCGCTCGGCGTCGGCACAATACCGAACTCCCCAGTCAAGCAAGACACCTCGAGTTTGCGCTATGCAAATGACCTGGACAGCGCAGACGCCAACATCAGACTGTACGCAGCCCGCGTCCTTCGCAATCGAGTGAAGGAGGCATGGAGAATTGGAAACCGGGAGTCCACCGATATTCGCGTCCTGGAGGCTCGACAGACACTGTCTGACTTCGACCACATGGTTGCACCGCGGTGCATGCGCCTACTCGACACACGCAATGTTGCGGGACCTTGCGCCCGCATCCTCGGCCTCCTCGAGACCAAGGCGGCCATGACTCCACTGGAGAGACTTCTCGCCAGTGAGCCGGCGATGTGTGTACGGCATGCGGCCCGAAAGGCACTCAAGCGGATCGAGGGGGCTCAATGATTGTGGGGCTCACTGGCGGCATCGCTACCGGGAAGAGCAGCGTTGGAGGCATCCTCAGCGACCTCGGCGCGCGCGTGATTGACGCAGACCATGTCGCGAAGGCGGTCGTAAGCCCAGGAACAGAGTGCCTCTCTGCCATCCGTGACGCCTTTGGTGATGAAGTCTTCCTCGACAACGGCGCCCTGAACCGTGAGGCACTTGGCACGCGGGTCATGGGCAATCCTGAAGAACGAAAACGCTTGGAAGCCATTACCCACCCACGGATTCGGGCCGAGATCGCACAGCGGGTCCAGGCTGCGTTGGAACAGGGCGTGGAGGCCGTCTTTGTGGAGGCCGCACTGCTCGTAGAAACCGGGAGCGCCAAGCTGTATCCGCACCTCTGGGTGGTCACCTGTGAACATGAGACACAAGTCACTCGGCTCATGGCAAGGAAGGGATGCTCTAGAGAGACCGCGGAGACATGGATCGGCGCCCAGATACCAGTCCGCGAAAAGGAGCTCCACGCCACGCAAGTCATTGACAATAATGGATCTGCAGCGGAGCTTAGAGACACCGTTACTGAGGCCTACGAGACCCTCAAGGTGCAGCGGCAGGATCCGGACTGAGCGGTTCATCGCTGGACCACCCCATCACGTTCATGGGGATGAGGCTGAAGCTTCGGCGATAGTCAGCATTGTGTGGCGCGAGCTCTACCGCCCGCTGAAGAAAGTATCGTGCGCGCTCCGCGTCCCCCCTGATTGCTGCCTCGACGCCCGCTGCGTTGGCGAGTCGCGCATGACGAGGGAAGCGACGCGCAGCCTCAGTGCACACCCGAGCAATCGGGCTGAGTACCGTCCCGGGCGTATATGAGGCCTCATCCACACCAAACCGGGTCTCCAACACACAGCGGCGGACCAGTAACCAATCACCCTGCTCTGAGTCCGGGTCTGCGATTGCCGCCAAGTGAGGAAGGGCACGCTTGTCGTTACCTATCTCAAACCAGGCCTGAATCGCGCCGATGTGTGCCTTATAGCGCTGCGAATCGCTCGTACTTGGGCCGGTGGCACTCAGCACCTGCCCCATCAACCCTACAGCCATCGTCGGATTCGTGGCGATGAGTCGCTGACCATACTCGAGAGATACCATTGCATCCCCGGGCAGTGCCCGGTGTGATTCTGCCCACAGTCCGATGGGATCCTTCCACACCCCGACCCTGCTGAGGGTCAGGACAAAGAACAAGGGCACCAATGTCCACGAAGCCACCCTCGATGTATGCCGTGAAGCCAGCATCCAGGAGAGCCCAACGATAGGAAGGGCCAACCGGCCCTCACCGTACCCAGGCACCACGCTGACCAGCCCCCCAGCGGCGAGTAGAGCGAGAAGCACACAGCACAGACCGGCGGCAAAGCCAGGCCCGACTGGCTCTATTCGAGGCTTTTTGGATCGTAAACTCACCCAGAGAACAGTGAGGAGACCAACCCAGGCAAGACCTGTCCACGGGGATAAAAATTCCGGAGCACTCCGAGCGAAGACAGGCGCGATTGGCAGCAGCAATCGTCCCGCGTAAAACCAGACCTGTGCCGCAGAGTGAGAGACCCCTTCTAGGGTTGGAATACTGATGGCATCGCGCCCGATTACCCCCGCAGTCTCGAGCACGAAGAGCAAGAGCCACCAGGCCAGAACGCCAAGCGCTGGACGGGTCCACCGCTCATCCCCCCGCTTTTCTCCCTTCGCGTCTACACGGAAGCCCATAGCAATAAACGGAATGATCGCAGCAGCTTCGTGCGCGCCCATCGCGGCCATTGTCCAAAAAATAGGCGCACGCCCTGTCGTGGTCACAGCCAACACAGCACAAACCGCCATCAAGAGGGACGGCAGCGCGAGGACATCCAGCACCGCAGCACTCATCATCGGGTGGAGGACAACCAACATGAGCACGAGATCGCGGCCGCGGGAACGGCCCAGCATCTTCCGTGAGGACCAACCAAGGACTACCAGGCTCGTGAGAGCCAAGAGGCGAAATGCCCACGCATCCCCTTGGCCAATCCAACCAGCGAAAAGGTAGGCAACATTTACGGACGGGCGCCACAGTCCACTCAGGCCACCGTCGCCGTCCCCGACCCGCGCGAGGTTCATGAAGATGCCGTTCCAGATGCCGGCGAGGTCCACAACACCCACAGCCTCGGCAAGCTGAGTCTCCTCGACACGGGCAAACCCGAACCCAAGAGCTCGGCCATAGACCAGCGCCACCAGAAGAAAGCTTGCTAAGAGGCCACGCACTTCAGTAATTAACGATGCTCTCGACCGGAATTCCACCGAGCGCATCACGCCCAGCAAGGAAGCCCAGTTCGATAACGAAGCAGTTCGCTACCACATCAGCCCCGAGCTTCTTGATGAGCGAATTCGTCGCGGCGGCCGTCCCGCCGGTAGCCAACAGATCGTCCACAACAAGGACCTTGTCTCCTGGCCCAACAGCGTCGGAGTGCATCTCTAAGCGTGCAGTCCCGTACTCCAGAGCGTAGTCGACACCAACACTGTCATAGGGAAGCTTCCCGGGCTTTCTCGCCGGTACGAAGGCACAACCAAGGCGCATGGCCAGAGGTGCTCCGAAGATAAAGCCGCGAGACTCCATGCCGACCACAGCCGTGACCCCCGCCCCACCAAACCGCTCAACCATCCAAGCGACAACGTCATTCATCAGGTCGGGGTCGGACAGAATTGGCGTGATGTCTTTGAACAATATCCCTGGCTTTGGAAAGTCTGGTATGTCCCGAATTGTGGCCGTCAGCCTGGACTCAAGTTCACTCATGTCACTCTCCGGCGAGGTCCCTGTGGGCCCAGCGCTCAATGGTTTTCAGGAAATCAAGCTTTGTATTGTTGAGCCCCAAGGGCGTCACCGTTGCATAACCTTGAGAAATCAGCCGGCCGTCCGTGCCTTCCGGCATCTGTGATGCCACCGGTGACCCACCAATCCAGTAGTAAGCCTTTCCTCGTGGATCAACGCGCTCTTCGACCAGCGGTTCGTAGTGGCGACGCCCGAGGGCGCAGACGCGCACACCCTTGACCTCTGCCAACGGAATATTTGGCACATTTAGGTTCAGGTAGACGCCATCTGGCAGCGGATTCTCCATGAGTCCTCGTGCGACCTTTTCCAGGACTGCCGAGGCTGTTGTAAAGTGCCGCTCTGGCAGCTGTGGACCGGATGAGAGATCCAGGCTCACAGCGAGCGCCTGAAGGCCGTTGAGCGCAGCCTCACGGGCCGCTCCTACTGTCCCAGAATAAAAGACATCATCGCCCAGATTGGCACCTTTATTGATTCCAGAAATCACGAGGTCCGGGGTTCCGTCAAACAGCTTGTGAAGCGCCACATAGACGCAGTCAACAGGTGTCCCCGAGCAGGCCCAGCGACCGTCCCCGTGAGCGACAACCCGGAGCGGCTCGTGCATGGTGAGGGAGTGACCGGCACCTGACCGCTCACGCGATGGCGCCACCACAGTCACCTGCCCGAGTGCTGCACTTTTGGCCTCGAGCTCAGCCAAGCCTGGAGCATCGATGCCGTCATCATTGGTCAGAAGGATTCTCATTCGCGGCCAGACAGTAACCGATCGGTTATCTGGGCCACGAACCCACCACCATGGTCGTTCCACTCATGCGCGCTCGCTACGCTGACCTTTTTGAAGCCCTCAAGGACCCAGATCCGGTCCGGTCTGACAAGGCGTTCGACGATATTTTATTTGATCGTGGGAACGCGCTGCCCGACCTCATTGAGGCCTACGGGATGCAGCGCGAAGAGTATGTGGTTCGTTACTACATCGTTCAATTGATGGGCTTTACCGAGGACCCTCGCGCAATTCCGACCGTGATGGAGGCACTCGATGACCCCCATCCGGATGTGCGGGCTGAGGCCTGTCGAGCCCTCGAGGACCTCCGCGCAAGGGACGCACTCCCTAATCTTCACTCGCGGTTGGAAGATATGGACTCTAAGGTTCGTCTTGCAGCTGAAGAAACAATCCGTGCGCTCGGAGGCTGGCGCAGCTGAGCACGCGATCACCAAGCAGAAACCACCACACTGAGAGGCATATATGTCCCGGTTTGAAGCAATCGATTTCTACAACATTGACGCGCAGCTCTCCGATGAAGAGCGAATGGTACGCGATGCCGTGAGGGATTGGGTGTCGGACCAAGTGATTCCAATCATTGAGGAGCACTGCCGAAACTCAACGTTTCCCAGGGAGCTTGTCCCCCAGATGGCCGAGATGGGCCTCTTGGGTGTGAACCTTGACGGCTATGGGTGCGCTGGAATGTCCAACGTCGCCTACGGTCTCGTCTGCCAGGAGCTCGAGCGTGGCGACTCCGGTATCCGCAGCTTCGCATCCGTCCAGGGCTCTCTCTGCATGTACCCAATACATGCTCACGGTACGGAAGAACAAAAACAGAAGTACCTGCCGGGCATGGCAGCTGGTGAGCTCATTGGCTGCTTCGGACTCACTGAGCCTGACTTCGGGTCAAACCCAGGCGGCATGCTCACCACCGCAGTTGATGATGGGGACAGCTACATCATCAATGGTGCCAAGATGTGGATCACCAACGGGACAATTGCTGACTTAGCAATCGTCTGGGCCAAGCTCGATGGCAAGATCCGTGGCTTCATTGTGGAGAAGGACGACGGAGGCTTCACCGCCCCCGAGATGAAGGGCAAGCACTCACTGCGAGCCAGCATCACCAGCGAGCTGGTTTTCCAAGACTGTAGAATTCCTAAGGATCGCCTCCTACCCAATGTTCAGGGCCTACGCGGCCCGTTCAGCTGCCTGAACAACGCCCGCTTTGGAATCTCTTGGGGTGCTCTTGGTGCTGCAATGGCCTGCTTCGACTCCGCACGACAATACGTCGGCGAGCGAATTCAGTTCGATAAGCCACTCGCTAGCTACCAGTTGGTTCAAAACAAGCTGGCGTGGATGATGCGCGAGATCACCAAGGGACAGCTTTTGGCTCTACACCTCGGACGCATGAAGGACGACGGCAGCATCATTCCAGAGCACGTTTCGCTCGCGAAGATGAACAACGTCGACATCGCCCTCGAGATCGCACGGATGTCCCGCGATATGCACGGTGCGAACGGGATTCTTGACGAATACCCGGTGATGCGTCACATGGCGAATCTAGAGTCAGTCAAGACCTACGAAGGTACACACGACATCCACAACCTGATTCTGGGTCGCTGGATTACTGGAATCCAGGCGTTCTTGTAGACCCCTCGAGAGGGTTCAGCCTGGATAGACAGCCCGGCTGAACTCGGTCTCGTGGACCACGACCTTCGAGATACCGTCGATCGTAGAAAGCTTCCGAAAGATCCAGATGGCAATGTTCTCCGCCGTCGGGTTCTCAAGGCCCTCAACCGTGTTGAGCACCTGGTGATCAAGGGCTGCCATTACGGGCTCGAAGGCGTCGTCGACGTCGAAGAAGTCGATGACCATTCCCGAGTACTCATCTACTGGGGCGGTGATGTGTACATCTACCCGGTAGGAGTGACCATGCATGTTCTTGCAGCGATGTGTGTCCGGCACATTTGGTAGATAGTGCGCGGATTCAAACCGGAAGCCTTGGACAACCTCAACGATGGACATCTGACCCTCCCGCAGCATCGGTATCCCCTCCAGCCTCTGGGTGCACGGAACGCCGCTCCCACCCTGAGTCCGTTCGGATCAGTTCGACGAGTGGCCAGTACTCCGTGTCTGCCTCCATCGTGATCATTCGCTTGCGCCCCTTGAGGTCCACTGTCGTGACACGAACTGCCTCTCCAGACCGCTTTCCTACGACTGCATCACTGAAGGAATCGAGGTCTGGAGTGGGAATGCCATCGACGGATATCACTCGCCTCTGAGGTCGGAGCCCGAAGCGCCCGGCAGGCGAGCCATGCCAGCGGTAGCACACGTAGACGCCATCAAGAGGCTGGCCCCGCTGCTCAGCCACAGCACGGTAGGGGGCCTGAAACATCGCCCCTCCCCACTTGAGGGCACGAACTGCTGGAGCTGAGGACAGGAACCTGGGTGTGATCGAAAATGACTGCTCCGACGCGCCCCGGAACACGACCAGATCGACAACAGAGCCCGTTAGCGCATTATTCCAGTCACTCATCCGAGTGGCGGGTGAGCCGTTGACGCTGAGGATGATGTCTCCGGGCTCGAGGACACCGTAGGCAGGCCCATCACGCGTGACTCTGGTGACGAAGAGCACCTGGCGCTTTTCTTTGTCATGAGACTCAAGCTCCTGCGCCCGTGCGTCGCTTATCCCACGCTCTCTCGCGGCGACTAAGCGCTCCACACCCAGCTCCACACCAACCCGCTTCACCCCAGATGGATCCTCGAGGAAAGCGTTGACCACTTCAGCCGGAATGGCCCGCGCGTAGTGCCCTCCCTCCTCGCCATGCATTGGGAATGCCGCAACAAACCCCGTCGGACGGCCCCGCTTATCTGCCAAGACGCCCCCGAAGTAGGACCAGGATCCCTTGATTGTGAGGTAGTCGAGATTGACCTGCCGGAAGAACGGCGTCGACGCCATCGGGAAAGCCCAGCTCTGTGTTCCAGCAACAGTGACCTCTCCTACCGCGACAGTCTCATCGCCAGTGATCCCAATGTGTAGGACCTTGTCGTCTGCCTTCGGGGGCTTCCCATCAAACAAGACCTCAGACACGGGTGTATCCCCAATCGATTTTGGGTCATATCGGACCAATGCCAGATTGTGCTGAGGATGGAGGGCTACAACCTCAGCGTCAACCTCCAGAGAAGAAGCAAACCGCATGTTTACATCCCCCAGCCCAGCTGTGACGGTGTCACGGTCGACGAGGACCAGCCCCTCTTCGGCATCGACAATGACGCCAACGCCACGCATTATCTTTTCGTAGGCTCCGTGAGTTTTGTAGGGAATGCGAAATCTCACCAAGACAAAACCGTTTGCGATGCGCCGAGCCAATTTGTTCTGGACAAGCTTCGGGGTGGCCGTCACCGGCGACACAGGAGACGCTTCAGGGGCCTCCTTGAGGGGCTCACATGCCCAAGCTCGCTCACCATCAACCCGCTCGCACCTCTGCGCTGGAAACCAACGCCTATCCATCTTGACCGTGCTTATGCGCGGGCGCTCTGGCTCCGAGAGCTTTATGCTGTGGACCCGGAAGATCTCGCGGTCAGCGAGAGCCTCGACCGCGGTAATCAGGGAATCCAGATTGACGATCTGCGCTCCATTGATGTGGGTAATGACCTCACCACGCTCCACCTTGGAGTTGAAGAGGAAGCCAGCCTTAGCCACGTAGGCTCCGACGATAGGCATCTCGTAGTGCCGTGCCGTCTGGTACGACGTCGTGTGTAGAATTGAGTCTCCCATCTCGAGATAAGCGGACGGCGTGACCGCATGGAGATCACCGACCTGCAGAGCGACCGTCTGCTCAACGCCGCCTCGAAGGATCCGAGCGAAGACCATCTTGCCGACGTTTCCGTCCAGGTGGGCCTCTACCGGTACGAATTCGGTCATCAACTCGCCACCGAGGGATAACAAGATGTCGCCAGGTTCAAGCCGTTCCCAGGCAGCGCCGAGGTGCTGGACGCGCTCAACAGTGAGGACGCCCTTAGCGTCTGGCCGAGCCTCCCTGATCGTCGCCTCCACGTCCGCGCTGAGCCCGAATCTGACTGCCTCATCGAAGGTCTTGTGGACGAGTGTCGTGTGAATTGTTCCCCGCGGGACCGGCTCGGCGGCCTGAATCAACTTGAGTGCCCGTGAGACACGATCTAGCGGAAGGAAGAAACTCGAAGCGGCTCGACGGTTGGAGCCCGCATTGAGCGCCACGACATATCCATTCACATCCAAGACAGGAGAGCCAGACGACCCGCCCGAGCTGCTCGATGCCGCCTGAAAGTAGAATGTGTTGAAGTCATTGTAGCGACCGATGCCGTACGAGGGCGCCTCTCGATCAAGCCTAGCCAAGGTACCAGCCAGGATGCTTATCTTTTCACCTGCGTCGGACCCCGCGAGGCGGATCTCTGTCCCCTGCCGAGCGTTCTCAGGCTTCAGAACCAGCGGCTCCATCTCATGGAAGCGAATTGCCTCCGGGTCGTACTTAAAGAATCCAAAGTCATGAACAGGATCCCTGTAGAGGGGCGCCAGCGGGAGCTCTTCGTTGTTGAGGAGAATGGCCTCAGCAACAACGGGGCCTGGTCGCACAACATGGCGGTTCGTGAGGATAATTCCACGCTCGGCATCAACCACAAAGCCTGTGGCATAGCTGCTCCCTGCAGTCGTCCCATCGAAGCTGCGAGGGGCGTAGCTCCGAATCATCACAATGGACGGCATCGCCTTGTCCAGGGTTCGCTCCCAAGTGTCGGCTAAACTCACGGAGGCGATCAAAAAGAGGAACGTTGTGAACATGGGCTGCATTGAACACGCCAGGGCAGCCCAGGTCAAGCTTGCGTGCTACGGTTCCGTGTTGCGATGGAGGTAACCCTTGGCCCAGGAAAGCCGAACTCTTGCGGATGGCCGCTACGAGCTATTCGAGGCCATCGGGTCTGGAGGGATGGCGACCGTCTATCGGGGTCACGATCATCGCCTCGGTGTCGACAGGGCAATCAAGGTACTGCTCCCCTCCTATGCAGAAAAACAGAGGGTCCGAGCGCGCTTTGAGGCAGAGGCCCGAACCATGGCGGTTCTCGACCATCCGAGCATTGTCAGGGTTTACGATGTCGGATCCAACGATGAGACAGCCTGGATCGTCATGGAGTTGGTCGAAGGTGGCACCTTGCTCGATCGCATCGGCGCGATGGGTATCCCTGTCGAGGACTGCCTGCGGTTCACTGCCAAGGTCTTAGAGGCGCTGATAGTCGCCCACACTCACGGCGTTGTTCATCGCGACATCAAGCCCCACAACATCCTCCTCAACGCGGAAGGCAACGCACGGATCACGGACTTTGGGATCGCTCGAAGTGCGGGCCACTCCGAAGAGTCGTTCACCAAGACAGGAACCGTCATGGGTACCTGGGCCTTCATGGCACCAGAGCAGCGGGTCAACGCCAAGGGAGTGGACCACACGGCGGACATCTACGGCATGGGCGCCACCTTGTTTGCTATGGCCACTGGCCAGACACCGATGGACCTCTTTGCCGCAGACCTCGACCCTGAGATGCTCAGAAATGTGCCTGAGGCGCTCGTTCCGCTGATCCGCCGGTCCACACGCTACCAGCGAGAAGAGCGGTACCCTCACGCCACAACAATGCTCGAAGAGGTACAAGCCGCCAGGGAACACCTGGGTACCCTCACAGAGCCAATACGGACGCCACCTCCACAGACGAGACCAGCTGAGACTGCCCCTGCTCGACCGCTCGCTGAGGCCTCATCGAACATCACCTATGTCCCAGAGGGTCTCGAGCCACCTGCTGAGGTTGGAGGTCTCGGTGGTCCGGCTACGGACACCCCACTTCCCTTCAGGCCTCCGCCTGATCCAGAACCCGTGAGAGGCGAGACAGCGGAGGCCGAGCAGGCGCAGATTGCGTCAGTGCCTGCACCACAGGGCGGACGAGAGCGCACCGTCGTCGTCCTTGTCTTGATTCTGCTGCTCATCGTGGGCGGCACAATCAGGCGTGCACTGAAGGAATCAGCCCCAGGGGCGCCCAAGATCAATCAGGTCCAGCCTGAGCCTGATGTTGTCACGCCACAGGCCCTACCGCCAGAGGTCACGCCACCCGCAGCGCCCGCAGCGCCCGCAGCTGAGGCACAGCCCGAGCCCGAGAGGACTCCTGAGCCCGCTCCTGATCTCCAACCCAAGCCCGCGACAGAGCCTGAGGTCGCGCCTGAGGCCCCGCCTGAGGCCCCGCCCGAGCCTGAGCCTGAGCCTGAGCCCGAGGTAGATACACCAAGCGCCACGCTTCCAGCCGCAATCAGTCATGCCCCTGCGACCGTTGCGCGCATGGGCGGCTACCTTCCGATCCAAGTTCGTCTGCAGAACCTACGGCCAATCCAAATCCGGACGTACGACATCACCGTCTACTACCGACCCGCAGGCACGGCCGCTTATCGCCGAACCAAGCTCACCCGAGACCGCAGCACTTGGACTGGGAACGTCCAGATCAGCACTGAGATGGAGGCCGGTATGGAGTACTTCATCAAGGCAAAGTCTTCAGACCTCAGCAGCAACCTGGGGCCGCTCAACAGCGGCTCGAACACAAAGCCTCATCGTGTCCGCGTCTCAAGCCCCTGACAGGACAGACCACGCGGTCTTTATTGCCCTGATGGTGATGTCAGCACAGGTCCTGTCTCTGCTGCAGCCGGGTGCCATTCCTTTTGATCACGAAGAACTGTACAACGCCGCACACGCACGGCTGATCCAGCTTGAGCATGCCAGCCGGTGGCTCGACCTCCAGTATCGCGGTCACTGTGGCGGCTGCACACAGCATGCTCTGCTTGGGGCCGGCCTCTTCAGGTTGCTCGGGCACAGCCTGTTTGTCTGGAAGCTGATTCCCGTCTTCTATATCGGCGTGATGACGTTCTTCGGTGCCCGCTACCTCAGGCGAGAGGTTGGCCTTGCTGCAGCGGTGTTCCTCGGCCTCCTACTCACCTTCCCATCACCAACCTTCCTGGAGCTCTCGCTGACCGCCTGGGGAAATCACTTTGAGTCCGGTGTGGCCGCAGTGGTTGTCCTCGCCACCGCGGGTCGATTCCTGAGGCAGCCCGCAATGATATCTGGGCTGGCTCTCGGCGTGACTACAGCATGGGCGATGTGGATTGGTTTTTCGTCGACCTTTGTCCTCGTCGCACTCTCCATACTCCTCTGGCGCCGCATTAATCTCAGCCAAGGGTTCGCCTTTACTGTCGGACTCAGTCTCCTGGGGCTCATCTGGACACTGCAGATACAGACCGCACCGAGTACACCTTTTGAGACGATTTATTATAGCGGTGAGTCCCTACCGAGCTTGACGCGGATTCCGGAGAAACTCTGGAGCCTGTTTGCCCCGAGACAGCTCATTGCACTGTACGGATCCACAGATGGACCCCTGGGGTACACCCTGGGAATCCTCACAGCCTCTGTGTTTATGGCGAGTGCATGGCTCGGTCGGCGCTCAGACGCAGCCCGCCCAGTCATCATCTTCCTGTTTGCCTTTCTGGCCGTCTATTCCACGGTTCGCTTTACCGTC
>Ga0315315_10002256_pt1 | contig 17640 bp, 7 predicted proteins | sample M140m3416metaG_FD_203699 | JGI IMG/M metagenome (GOLD analysis project Ga0315315, IMG submission 203699) | Ammonia-oxidizing marine archaeal communities from Monterey Bay, California, United States - M1 40m 3416 | ecosystem: Environmental > Aquatic > Marine > Intertidal zone | place: USA... | reverse complement strand
GCTTCCTTACCCCGAGACGGTCAAGTACGCCACAGTTCCCGACCTCGTCGAGTGGCTCAAGCTCATCGTTCAGTATCATGGACTTGACGTCCCTGTCAAGCGCGATGCGTGCAGCATGATTTACAAGCTCGGTAATCTCAACGACTTGGAGATGTGGAAGGACCACTACAATGATCTGTGCACCAAGTTTGACATTCCAGTTCTTCCGACATCGGACACCACATTCGGAGACGCGCTTTCATTCTTGGACGCGGCAGTCGATTCTGAAAGCGCAGAGTACTCTCGCATCAAGGAATACGTGTACCGCAAGTGCTACACTCTGATGCCAATGTTTGGGCTTCGCGTCTACCCTCTCACATTGCACGTTTGCGAACCAAAGCGAGAGTGCAAGCGCATCGTCCCGCAGTCGGCGCACTCGAATTCGAGGCCGAGAGCTGGCATTCAAAAGGGGCCTACACGGGCGAGCGGCGCACGCGGCTACAATTTGCAGCACAATGGTCGTTCTTTCTTTGTGACTCAAAATGTGATGAAGTGGATCAAGAGTCTTGATACGTACTACGACTTGGTCAACCACAACACCGGCAATTACTACAACGTCTACAAGAGCGGTACGCTGTACTTTTTCTCGCTTCGCATCAACGACAGAGTTCGCAACACTGGAAAAACCAGTACCTCCAAGTACAGGTCCGAGGCAAAGTACACAAATTCCACTACAGCGGCGATTGCGCAGTTTGAATTCGTAAAGGAATTGCAGGAGCTCTATGAGAGCACGCATTGAGAGGAACCTAATTAATCCTCGTTCCTCTCGACGCGTGGAAACATCCATTTGTGATACTGCTTGAGATTTTCGTACTGTGCTCCAAGAGAGGACAGTCCACCCGTTTTCGTGTTGCGCGTGACGAGAACTGTGTGTTGTTTGGATTTGACATAGTGTTGTCCCGCCTTTCCGGAGCGGAGTAGTGCCGTCGTTGTCTTGTCCATTTCTGAGAGCTCCTCGTCCGTGTACTTGACCGGGCGACAGAGCTTCATTCGCTTGATGGTTTCGAGTTGGTGATTGAGGCGTCCAGAATGTGAATCGCACTCAAGTGCAATTTCCTCTGGTTTGCGTTTGCCAAGCATGGGGGTTAGTGAGCTGGAGCACCGAATGGAAGAAGCGAGTAGTAGTTGTGCATGCAGTAGGTTGACGTCGTCCAATGGTATAGATCGAATATGTGCCCCGGGTTTAAATTGTTTGTTGGACGTAAAGTGTCCACACGACACTTCGCAATACGTTCCGTGACAACAAATGTCTGGCACACCAGGCACAATCGGAGTTGCCGAATGGTGCAGAGGACATGTTGCGTGAGGCACGCCAGGAGCCTCCTTTTGCAGCTTCTTTCCGCACATGGATATACTCATTGTCACATTCGACCCAGTGAACGTGTGACCAGGAAAACGTTTATGAATCGGTTGCATGTTGTGAAGTGCGCAAATACAGGAAGCAGCTGACTCATGAAGCGAACCTCTTAGCACCGCCCTATTCATACCAGGCTTGTCTCCAGATGTGGTCAGGGACACATTTGCAAAGCAGAGTGTCCTGTTTGAGGCACTATCTGCAGGCTGGCACGCTATGACAAGAGGTGAAGCCCTCAATTCGCTGTTCCAAAACTCTGCAAACCTGCGCTGTATGTCAAATGTGATTTGGGTTGGAGTTTTAGGAAGCAAACACAACTCTCGATTTACCACGATTTCGTCTTTTGAGAACATGGTTGAGTGAAAAGAATTGTTGTTTGGCGATACAGTAAACTCCTTTTTGCACCCATTGAAAGACATAATAGTAATCTTGATGCCGATCCTATCCTTTTGATCTTCCATTTCAAAGGCACGGATTTCGACTTGGGCGTTTCGCTTCACCCCATCAACAATTTTAAACTTGTTCATGTCAAAGTTCATCAATATGAGTGGTTTTGGGAGCATGCCCAATGGCCAGTTCAAAATGGTTTGGTTTGAACTCCCCCTCACTGAAAAGGTGTGCTTTCTCTCCTGCTCTGTTTGATGAGAATCCATGAGACTGTAGTGTATCGATACTGTGTTTGGTGCAACAAGCCTGCATACTGGATGGCATTTTGATTCATCTTCGGTTATGCTGCTGCGAATGAGGCTTACCAATTTGACCTCGCCGTGAAGCGAACCTGCTATAGCCTTCGAAATCCTTTCGACACCGGAATTTGTTGAATCATCCATCATGTCCCATAACATTCTCAAACGCGGTAGAAGCACGAGGGCGTCGTCCCTCTGCGCACCTTCTCCAAACGGTTCCAGAAAGTCCCGAGGATATGCTAATAACCTCGACAAATCTCCGTTCTGAAACATTTTCAAAAAAGTTTTCCTAGTTTGGTGAACTGTGATTGCGCCTGCTATGATGTGTGTAGCGGAGTGAGGAAGACCGTGGCTACCGACATTACACGTGTGTTCTTTGAAATAAGATGGTAAACTGTGCGTGGCTACGTGAGCTTTGGGTCTTGTGCTTTTGGTGGTCGGCGTGGAGCCTGGCCGATGCATACTTGTTGAAATATACGCCATTCAGTGAGATTGCTGTTATGTCATTGTGCGCATTAACCCTGAGCGTGAGCAGTGCTCTGGATTCTCTGAATACCTTTCGCGCTGTGCGCGAGCGTCGTTTCAAGAGTTTGAACTCAATTGACGCTCGACCAGAGCGTCGTCTTCATGATTCCAATGAAACGCTCGTTGATCAGGCGCTCGGCGCGAGCGCCGCAAACGTGTTATAAACATATAGTCTTGTAACCGTAGAAGTAGAAACAGTGTATGTACATAGAATGAAGAGGGAGGAGGAAGAGGACAAGGGTGGTGTTTTGACGAGCGCGTCATATAGGAACGTTTGGGCAAACGCGCCGCAGTCGCTTTTCGACACCCAAAGTATATAAGCACACAAACAATCTTTCTAATTAAGAACTGTATTGATAGTCTTGAGGCTATGAGCGCGCGTTTGGTAGGCTGTACAAGTACAGCCGTTGACATACCAAAGAATGGAGACAGTTCTTATTCGGATACTTTGAATATGAAACGCATTGAATATGAGATACGACGTTTCACATTGGACTCTCAAAGCGAAGCCGACACGAGTGCCCACATGCTCGATGCCACGGGAGCAAAGGCAATGTAAGATTATTCGCCTACCCGATCGAGCCGTGCTACCAACGCATGTCACCTTTCCACGTGCTTGCTTTTTAGAAACGTTTGTCAAACGTTCAAGTTTGCATGTTTGAGTAAAATTGACAACTCCTACTTTGCGCTTGCCTTTCTCAGGTCCACACCATCCGTCGGTATGGATTCCGGCGAAAGCCCCAACCCTCTTGCAATAGTGCCCGGACAACAAGACGCGTCTCCTCAAGACATGGAGTTGGTGGAGGAGGAAGATTTGGATCCAATGTTGTTCCCATACAGCAAACTCTTGGATCTTGCCCAGCAAGAAGCTGAAAGGTTGGGAGGCGCAAAGAGTTGGAATTCAAGCGACCAGTTTTATTCGCTGCCTTGCGACTTTCAAATCGCTGTTGTGACCTACTACACTCTGCGATTCGCAAAGAAAGAAGAATTCACTGGCGTCGATGGCTTTAAAATGTCAATGGAAGATGACGGTCTCTCCCAAGAGAGTTTAGACAGGTGGAGAAGCATCTTTCTGGAGAGCAGATCTATGGAAGTAGCTCCAACTTTCAACCCTCCAAGGCATGGAATCTATCCATCAGTCAAAGACATTTATCCGACTCTTGTGACGAGATACGGCACGAGCAATTTCACCCTATTCGACTTGAAGCTCATGTACTCGGTTTTCGCCAAGCGACGTTCAGAACTCGAGTCCAAGTGCATGAGGCTAGGCCTTTCTTGCCTGCAAACGGATGATGAACACTTTGTCATGAACCCTATGCAGTTTCACTTCAACCCAGGATCGGATTCAGACCGTCAACCCTATCAGCTGTACCACTTTCTTCCTGGATGGGCATTGATCGCACACGAACTCGGATTCATCTGGAACACCTTTACGGAAGGATACAATCCAACTGTAGAAGAAGAAGAAGAAACGGTTGGATACCCCGACGACTCTGAATACACTCGTCCCAAGTCCAAACTGGATTTGGACTTTAAGCGTGAGTTCGCCAGGTTGGATCCTAACGCCAGGTTGGATCCATTATCCTACACGTTTGATGTATCGAAGAAGAATTACGAGAAGGTCGACGACATCTTCGTTTTCCTTCAGAAACTCCTTTCGTACAATCCGAGTTCGGAGGTGCTGTCGAATTGGATTGAGCTTATCAAGCAGTACAAGAATGAAGGAGAGGTTGACTACTCTACTTACAATTTCCTTGCGCGGTATGCCATGCAGAATGGACTGTACCAACACACCTCAGGCAACAGACCGATGTGGAAATTCTTCTACGGTATCAAACCGATCGGTCCAGCGTGCTGTATATTGGACTTGCAGAAGTTTGACTTTCAAGTCCTGGACAAGGTTGACATGATTCTTGGCGACTTTGCATACGGCGGCAAGTCCGACACCCTGGCGATGAGCAAATTGTCTTACAGGATCAAAAGGACTGCGGCCACCATGTTGGCAGTCGAACAGGACTTGTATCTGACTTGGAACAGCAAGGTTGATGCCTGGTCCTCAGCAAAGATGCCAGTTCCTCAGTGGTTTGTGGATGCGCGTACGTCTCTCTTCCATCTCACATACGTATTTGACAATGGGAGACTCACCGGAGTGCATTCGTCACGCCAACGGGAAGAGCTTAAGGGTTGGCGTTCTGCACTTTTGCAGGACATTGTCAACTTGAACGTGTATCTCTACCCGGAATACGATAGTACACCTGATTCAACGTGGAGAATGGATTTCATTTGGGTCGAGACAAAGTACTATTCCATCTCCCAGCTACTGGCTTTTGAAAACGTGAACTACAACCACCGCATACGTTTAGCCGAGGTGGTTGGCCCCGACTCTCGCATTCAAGTCTTGAAGTACATTGAATACAAGTCCGAGTCAGGAATGTGTTTGGTTCGAGCTGATGCCCAGGTGTCCGAAATCATGCAAGAGGTTCCTGAGAACGGCTACGGCATGTCCAAGCACAGAAACCCAATCGGGTTGTCAACCTACTCCAATTACGATTCAATCTACGGGCACCGCAAAACCGACTACTTCAATAATGTCATGCGGGACCTTGCGCCTGGTGTGACTAACGTAGACGCCATGAAGCGTAAACTGTACGCCATCGTGAATGAGAAACTCAGAATGTTGGAGGCGCACTCCATACAGCATCCCAGATATGGATTTCCAAACGCGGTCAACGAAGTGAGACTCACCTACAAGGTTGTCAAGGGTTCAGCAGACAGGGACAAATTCCAGCGTGAGAGTGGATACATGGAAGGTGATTCCATCAAGTGCATCGCAGTCAACCCGATACGCCAGTCTGAAGATGCATGTGCTTACTATGCTATCCAAAGACGCAAGAAGTACATTGACATTATAGTGGGGCATCACAAGTTCATGGTTAATGAAGCTCTTCCAACGTGCATTGAATTCTGGGAGTATGTGCGGACAACAAAACAATCCTTGGGCGCCAGCCTGATAAACACTCAGCAAGGACTTCAAACTGCGTTGCAAACTATTGTTCGGTTCAACGAATCTCAAGAATATGACAAATTCAAAAGATTGAACATTGCGTTTAGCAGACGCAGCTTTGACATGGTGGACTTCCTCCCATATGAATCAATAAAGTCCAATCAAACGTTTGTATTGATCGAAGAGCGATCAGATCTGAAGAGAGCGCTCCAGAAGCTCAGTGCCCTGTTCAGCAATGCCAACGAAGTCATTGCAGTTTTTTCTGAGGTTGAAACTGCACTCTTCAACAAGATGACGGCTACTGCTGATTTCTCTTCCGGTAGAGTGAAGCATATGATTCATGTTTACGACATGGCTTTGGTAGACGATGTTGATTTAGACATTGTTGCGAGATTCAATTGGATCGTCGAAACAATGAGCGCATCACTCACACTGGCAGTCGACAGAATGAAGGTTGAAAAGTTCAGATACGCCAAAACGATCACCACCGCATCATTGCCCAAGGATCCTTTCTTAAATGTGGACAAAGCAAATGGCTCTATGCTGGCCGCCGTGAAGCAGTTTCCCGGAAATCGTTCCATATACAATGATTTGTACCATCACCTTTGCGTCGGGGACGAGTATACCGGAGATGCACTATGCAGCGCTGTATTCGATATCAGAAAACCTGACACGCGCATCACCATGGAAGAACTCGTAAACCAATTCGAAGCATTCGAAAGGCACTTCAATCAGTCTACATCTCCCGGTTCGGTCGAGGCATTTTTGGGTAGGAGGTATACATTGCATATCAACCAACCTTCAACTTCAAGTCTGGAACTCAACGAACACATCAGAAAGTACAGAAACGAGATACAAAAACCAAAGCAGTCATACGAAAAGAAGTTGGAATTCCTTTTGAGGATCTTGAACGAGTACAACGAGTTGTTGGCAAAGAAAAAAGGAACTGCAACAATGACAAACGCGGAGTTCGGTGCTTTGAAAAAACAGATTGAGGATGAAGGCGTTGCAGAGAGGCGCAAGGGCCACATACCTCGCAGGAATCCACAGGGTAACGACACAAGTGTTTATCCCTGCTGGGAGACGTTGAATTCAAGTCTGAAGACGACATCTTACGTCGAGCTTGGCGTAGTCGATGCAACTCTCAAGCCTTTTGACGAGGTTTACTATGCAGCCGAGCAGGCACTCAACGATTTGATGAGTTTCAATCTTTCAAAGAGTCAATTTGCACTTTGGGACTTGCTGGTCGCATGGGAAAAGGTCGAGAATGCTATTGAAGCTGTGTTCATTCACACGACGACCCAACGCGTTGTCGAGACAACCAAAAGTGACACTTCACAAAAGGATGATGAAAGGTCCGCTGAAGTGCGCCGACGCGGAATTGAATTCTTTACCACTCGTCAGTCTACTGGACCAAGTACAAACATCATGTCCAAGAAAACTCAAATCGTGAACGACCCCTGTACATCCTTTACCGAGTCCGAGATCAATGATCTGGGTATTGGGCTTACAAAGCGCAATAATACATTCGAGGAAGACCGAACATCCATGTCCTTTCTAGGCATGTACTTTCCAATCATGAGTCCAATTCAAGAGGATGGTGAAAGCAACCTCAAAACAGCAATGAGAAGGTCAAAGGGTAGGGGTTGGAAGTTAGAAGACGGCCAAAACACATGGTTCAACACCTACGAAATGCTTTTGATGCATTCGCTCCAGGTTCTTGGAAACGTCTTCAGATATGGAGGCTACAGATCTGTACGCCCAAGCACGGAATTATTGACGTGGCGATACCCCGACTACTCAAGCGACATTGACCCAACCGTTGACCATCCAAGGAGCAACTACTTCCGCAGAAGCTACGGAAGTATTGTCCACGAAGAGAATCGATTTTATCCTGGGATTTTGGACGACAGGAAGCCGGATGAGCGATCATGGGCCGAGAGAATGCTCGGTGACAAATTCAGTCCTCCGCGTTGGAATACGCGATCACTCAACGGCGAGAACTTTGTTGATTCAAGGAGCGGAGATCCCTACAACGAACAGACCGACTTTTACCGTTACATGGTTTCAGACAGCGATAGCATTCTTGAGACTTTCTGCTCCATTGCCACCTCATGGCTCAGGCTTTTCAATCCGAATGTTGCGAACGACGACGAGTCCGACGATGAGTCCAGCGATTCACCAGATGACGTCTTCCAACGTATCGACGAGCATTTTAAAAGGTTCGAACTTCCAGATAGTCTAGTGGTAGAAGGTCGATTCGAAAACCTCGTCAAGTTTCACCAACACGTAAGCGATTTGAATGGAGTTCTATATGGAGTCATCAGTTCATACAATCCAAAGAAGAGAGGGATTGACATTCTCGAGAGCAGAGAAGAGTTCGAAAAGGATTCGTTCGACATGTACGAGGGGGGAGAGTATCAAAACAAGGTGGTCAATAGCAGTGCATACAAGTCTCTCTTCATGCAGCCACTCTCCAAGGATCTTGATAAGTTCAAAAGCGACTGGAAGCAGGCCATCACTGACTCTCAAATCACGTTGCGAACCCATTTGGATTATAGTCAAGCAATCGAGGAAGAAGAAGACTATGGCACAAACGGAAGAGGAGGTCCTAGATGGGGTGGATCCTACAGCATCGACGCCGACTTTGCGAATCGGTCAGCACCAGACTTGCAAGCGGCTTTGGAGTATCTTGCCAAAACGCAAAGCGGTTCTGGATATGAGCTGTTGTATATGCTTGATGACATTGCTTCCAAAGATGCTGACATGCATATTGAATTTCTGCAAAAGCGTTTCGATGTAAACTACGGCGATCCATCGACTTCATTGATTGAAGATAGGCAAGAACTGGAACGGCGCCAATCTGAGATTGGCGAACGTGAACTGGCTCGCAAGGACAAGAATTCGCTTTACAATGTTGTAAGACATGCAATTCTGCTCAAGGATCTGGATACTCGTCTTTTCGCCGACGAATCGGACAAGCGTACGGAAAAGCTCATGAATGAAGTATCAACCCAGATATCCAATGCCATATTTCAACTCGCAGTTGAAAAGAATGGTACCATCGTCGGAGCATCAGAGTTTGAACAGCTTGTCCAACAAAAGTTGCACGATAGCATAAATGACGCAATCAATGACATCGTTGGTGGTCGTTCCTACAGGCTTGCACAACAAAAAACCCAGGAATTCTTCTACAGAATCAAAGCACAAAAGATGAAGAAAAAGGTTGATGAAGTAGTGCAGTCAATGAACAAGTTGTTTATCAATGACAAAGTCACGTTCAAGGCAGCTACAATTCTACACATGCTCTTGTCAATGAAGTGGGCAGAGGAGACTATCATGCAGCGTGAAGCAATTTCAATGAAGGATGTGTTTGAGCGAGGCGCTCACAAGAAACTCTTCAACGAGCTTTTCCAAACTGTTGTTCGTACCAACTACAAGAATGGCAATAAACAAAAAGACGTTGAAAACAAACTCAAAAGTTACCTATGTCTTCTTTTCGATCTGTACTCGGTTGGTGGCTTTCCTCTCAAAACAGCAGATGCCTTCCCTAGTCAGGAGTTCCACACGTTGTTCAAGCACCAGTTCGATGAGATGCAACAGAATACATGGAATGGACTGTACATTGCTGCCCAGAAGCCAAAGCGCACTACTGCAAACAGCAATTCATCTCGCCTTCCGGATAGAAAAGTGAATGCACAACTCGCTGCTCAGAACGCTGCTCAGAAGGGCGCAAAACGATTAAGAAGTGACAACATGAACGAATTCGAAAACCCGCTGTCCAAAGCAGTGACCGACGTTCGACTTCGCCAATCAATGAAGGAGCTTGCCCGTGATGTTCGACTCTTGGCAGTTGGATTCCAAGATCCATACTTTCCAAACGATACGGCAAAGGAGAGATTTCTCACAAGAATAGGTGCAAGGAAGTCGGACTATAAGAATACTCTCCGTGATCTGAAGATCAAATACCCCGGCATCAATGAGATATTGCGAATAAACGATCCATCTTTTGCGTCTTTGCAACGTTTCGCTTCCGAGTTTTCCAAGCTACTGAAGGAGATTATTGATATCGAAGGTGACGATGATGCTGTCAACCGCGCATTGTACGAAGTCTCGGATCGGATGCGAAAAGCTCCAAACTTTCATTACGAGAAGAACGACAACCTAGCCGCAACGATGGTTGCCAACGACGATGGACTCGTCAACGAGTTTGAAATTGCCTTGAAGGGCCAAGTCGCTTTCCAGTTGTGGATGCCACAAGGGTTATTCAAGTGGTGGTACTTGGACCTGTCACAGCTCCATGCCAAGCCTAACACGCGCATGCACTACAACAAGCTGCGAATTTTGGCCCTCGACACCATGAGTGCGCTGTCAAGGGAGTTTGAGCTATCCACCCGCATTGACACAACATCAAGCGAGATAAACGCTCCACTTCCTTCGTACATCTCGCTGATCGAAACGTTGAATGCAAGAAGGCTGCAGTTTGAAGAGCGTGCATGTTACATGATTAAACAGGTGGTACAGCAAATCACACTTCAGGTGGGATCTCCTGGGTTGATCAAAAGTGAAGTTGAAGAGTTCATGCGGAGCAGCTTCGTTGAGTCTTCTGAACTGTCGGGAATGTTCGGCGAGGTTTTCAATGAGCTGTGTATTGATCTTCAACAAGTTGTTGACTTTGAATCAAGGTGGGACGTAGCCTATAAACACCTTCATGTTCTTCGCATTGAAGACTTGTACAGGCGACTCTCCTCTGGAAGTGCCTATGACACGGCAGACGCCGGATCGCTCTTGGATACAACAATATACGATACATCCGCCGCCGTCGACGGAGAAGACGAATCAGAAGACAGGCATGTGAAATTCAAGCATCGCATCAATGGAGCCGACACTGATACCTTTGCATATATCTTTGGAGTCGATTTGCGTGTGAGTACAAGCTCTCCCGAATGGCAAACCCTGCGTCAGAGGTATGAGTTGAACGAGTCGCAGATCCAGATTGAAAACCAAGAACGTTTTCAATTTGGGCCAATGACAAATGCGATGTATCCGTGGCAAAAGCTTAATCCTCCTACTATTGCAAGTGTGAGAACAGCAATGAACGCACTGCAAAACGAAGCTGGTGGGCGCGACCCCTTTGTCCAGTCAAAACGGCCTCCAATACGTCTCGTGGATCGAATCGAGCACAATTTCTATGCCCATTTTGTAGATGTCCTATGCCTTGCGCACCAGAAACCAGATACGTACATGAAAATGTTGACAGATGCATACGAGATGAAGAACCTCTCCAACGCAAACCCTTTGCTGCAAGACGATTCTCCCATTCATCGCAGGGGACTAAAGCTAAGAAGAATATACAACCCCGATGGCGTCAACTCCACTCCTGAAAATCGGAGTGTGGATACTAGGTCAGATATTGACTTGTTCTATGAGACTTCAAGATTTGTCAGGTCAAGCCTGAAGTATTCACAGATTACTGTTCAAGCAGTGAATGAGATCATTCGCAACTATAGTCTTGTACGACAGCTCCCCTTCCAGGAAGAAGATGTGGATCCAGAGACTGGCAATTTTTCCATCTTTGAGACCGACGACTCTTTGATAAACCGATGGAGACGTGTTCAGCGTAGGCCGATGAATGAAATGGATTTCAAAGCATACGTTCAAGATTTCAAACACAGAGCACGTAAAGGTCTTTCGGCACTGGGCCTTAAGATGGAGGACTTGGACAAGGCCGATAACAGGAATCTAAAGGAGATGTTCAGTGTGCTGAATCAAGGCAATGTTGGAAACAAGTACGAGAATTATGAGGCCGTGATTCAAAACGCAAGTCAGCTGGCAAGAGCTTTGGCTATCCCACTCTATCCAAGACCCAACGAGAAGAGGTTTGCAAACGAGCAGACCTACAGCGAGACCCTCTCTGCCTCAAGGAGAAAATGGCTCAATGCCTCAGCATTGACGATTGAAAGGTCAAACCCTAAAAACTTGTATGACTCCGCCTTTGTAGAACGGCTTGGATTCGACGAGTCTCAACCGGAAGCTGAACCCGAGGGGATCAGCGTTGTTCTTCCCAAAGATGATTTTGCTGGTTTGGACGAAGTTCGCTTCAAAAATGACATCGACAACATAGGGCTTACATTACCGATGCCCAAACGTTCTGCTATGTCTCAACGTTCTGCTATGTCTCAACGTTCTGGACTTGCCAAGGGACGAGGCCTCTCGGCTGGATCTAACAGCCAGCAAACTCTAGAGCAGATAGATGCACAATCAGCATTGGATGCGTACAATGACTGGCTGTTGGTTGACAAGTCTGGGAACGCCGCGAACACAGTGCGACTCAGAACAGTCGACGAGTCTCCGAGGAGCATTGCATGGGTTTCTGCGTGCCCGACCGTCTCAGATGGCAACTGCTTCTACCACTCCATGCTCATCAACATGGGAAGCATTTTCAGGGACAATCAAGAGTGGTTGAACAAGTATTTTGACCCTACATCGCGCGACAAATCCATTCGCCTTCTAAAGACGGATATCATGCGTATCTTAAGCAGAGCGATTGCAGATTGCGGACGCTACCTGGATAGACAGTCGGTGCCAATGGCGGATGACTTTCAATTCAATCCCTTTGCACCGCCTTCGATTGACGACCGAGAGACATACTCTCGTTGGAAGTGCTGCAGCTTCATTTATGAGGAATGTTACACCGTCCACATCTCCCTCTTCCAACCAGATGGTGCTTACACTGAAGATTTTAAGCGGTACACTGAACTCAAGAATCTTTATCGCTTGCCCAACATTGACCAATCGACAGACTTTATTGACATCATGAAAGCGCTCTACGAGTACTTCAATTCGAATTTTGTATATGTCAACTACATCGTGATCGAGATGGCAGCTCAGCTGCTTCGCACCCCGATTGTGTCATTCGATACGCAGAAGCCTCTGTTCAAGACACAGAGCTTTTTGCTGAGTATAGTCCAGAGCAAATATGGGACCAACTGGCGCCCAACGGCTGTAGACTCGCAAACGATTTTGGCGTTGATTGGGGTAGAATTGAGTGGCATGACACCAACGCAACAGTATGAACATTCGGAGACCAAATTGGGAGATTGGAACGTGGCAAAGATTGATGAAATGCTTCAGAATGATGCATTTGTAAAGTTCCCAGTCAGAGATGAGCAGACTTGGCAGTATACCGTCGGAACGGTGGCAGGTAGTGAGTACGCCCAGCCCAATGCTCCGTGCTTCATGCTCTACCACCCAGGCGTTCACTTTGAGGCAGTCTATCCCAGACATCTGGAGGCTTTTGCTACAGAAGCAAGCCAAACAACGTTTCCAATGTTTCAAGGAAACAATGTGCAGCCCTATGTGCAACAAGCAACGGCGCAAGCGCTTGTGGCTGCACCTGAAGCGCCCATATTGATCAACGTGTTTGACAAGAAGATGGCAGAGTTGTCGGAATGAACTTGCATGTGTATGTACACCGAGTCGCTAGTGGTTTGTTACAAGTACCGTATAGGTTTGTGTGTCTTGTAGCTATGGCAAAAGTGTTTGCGCTTGACGAAGATCACTGCGATGCCGAACTTAGATCCGCACTACAAAACGGGTTGAGAGTGTATGACGAATGCGTGGCTCTTCCACAAGCGCACAAGAGCACCGAGACCGGTGCATTCAAAAATGTTGTTCTTAATTTGAATGGAACTGAAACTGAACTCAATCCTGATATTTTTTCTCCAAACTGGTTTTGCGGAGTTTCAGGCATCGAAATTTCAGCAAACGCTGCCGAGTCCATCCTTAAGGATCCTCTCAAGCGTGCGTCTGCTCTCCATGCACTTGTAAGTGCCATACCGACTGAGATGCAAAACGAAGACTATTCAATCGGACCTGAGCTGGACGCCACCGAGGACGATAGAGACGTACAGGACTGGGTTGCTGGATTCGACTCTCCTGGGTGCTGTGTTGGAATATACTCGGCGTCTCAGGCGCGAAGCGTCGATCTATCCAATAATGGGATCTCAAGGCCGCATCGCGTGTACTTTCTGATGTGCAAGGCTGGTGGAGGACTCGCTGCGCAATCCTTCCATTCTCGTCTGAGCGCGTCTTTGAAAAAGGGACTCAGTCTGGACCAAGCTCTTACCGAAGGCAGCTCTCCTGGTGCACAAGCCCTACGCCGTGTTGGCATGGCAGCTCAGAGAAACAGGGGGCGCATTCTGTGCATTGCAGCAGAAGCCCTTGGCATACATGAGATTGACAGACTCAGTGACATGGGCTGTTGTGAAAGCAAAGCACATAGAGTTGCCGTCACTCATTTGAACGTCGTCTCAAACTCTTTGCAAAAAATGTCAACTGGGTTTGGAGTCAGCACGTACCAATACTACTCTGGGTGCGTGGATTCGCAGTTGAGTCAAGGAATCATTAGCTGCAGCAACGCCGGGGAAGGATTCCTGCTGTTTGCTGACCAAGACGGCACTCAAAAGGTCTCAATCAAAAACTCTGCATGCAACGCAATTCCGTTTTCGTCTGTGAGAATCAAGTCAAACAAAAGCGCAGTCTTGGAAGCGGCAGAGACTCTCAAAAGGGAGCGAGAACGCAAGCCAAATATTTCATCTGCTCATGTTGACAGCAAGTGGATATCGGAAAGGTTTTCGTGGAAGGGAAGAGACTTTGGAATCGACTTGGAGCCCCCGCCCTTGCAGGGCACGTACAATTCAGAAACGTTTTCTTCTGTGTGGTGCAGAGAATTGGGATTGAGCAAGTGCAGAGCAGTACGCCTGGAGCCCGAAATCGTGTGTATACCTGCTACCGAACCCGCCAAGCTCAGAGCGGCGGCACGACACGTCATCGGCAGTGCAGCTGCCTCTAAAAAATAAAAATGGTTGTGATGTTCAATCGTGTGCCCGATAGGCGGGTAGGTGAAGAAATGGCTGTCGGACTGTGTGAAGCCCTCCCACTGCAGGGCAGTTTTTCGATTCGGGAGTGTCGCTTTTTTCTAAATCGTTTTAATCGAAACAAGACTCTGTATCTGGAGTATGGATGCGGAGTTTCAACGCTGATCGCAGGATTGAGGGCCAAGAAGGCGATATCTATAGAGGGATCATTAGAGTGGTATCAAAACACAAGCAAGCTTCTTCAACACTACAAGCTCGACAAGACTGTCGAATTGAGACACGCCAACATTGGACCCACTGCTTGGCTCAGCTATCCAATCTTCAACAACGCAACAGCACACAATTACTGCATCAAGTCTCTCAAGGCTGACGAATTGTTCGACCTCATTCTCATCGACGGTCGCTTCAGAGTCGCCTGCGCCGCACACGCCTACCATCGACTCAACCACAAAGGAACGCTCCTTGTTCACGACTACCGTGGACGGCATCACTATTCGGACATCAACAAACTGTTCACTCTCACTGGGTTTGTTCAGACACTTGCCGCCTTCAAACCAAGGCCAAATCGAAGTCCAAGGCCAATTTACGTCAAGCACTTTCATGACGCTGCATGACAATGCAGCGTGCTGTTCAGATGATCAACCCAATTGGAATGTTGGAAGTGCGGAGCTTCTTCTTCGGCTGCTTTTCCATGGTGTCAAACGTCTCCGCAATCTTGGCCGCATCGTCGACGGTGAGAGACGACACGGTGGCGCCTGCCTCCTTGAAAGACTCGTCGTTCAAAGGCTTGGCGCCCTCCGAATTGTCGCTGGCGCACTTGAGTACCTTGTTGGCGAGATCGATGGCGTTCTTGACGTCGTCCGTCCCAAATTCCTTCTGTGGGTCCTTGACCATGAAGATGGACAGCGTGTAAGTCGGGATGCCGCACGTCTCGTCGAGCTCCAAGTCGGTCTGTTGGAAGGGCTGTGCAATGCCCATCTCGCATCCGCGGTGCACCGACGCCGCCTTGCACGTCTCCTTGGGCACAACCGCCGCCACTGCAGCGCCACTGGGAGCATCCCGACAGGAACGGTACTTTGCTACCTCCTCCTCCTCCTCCATTGCCAGTGACGGGGCTGCGAGAGAGCAGTAGTGGGGCTGCTCTTCCTCTTCGTCCATAATGGACTCGTCAACTCCAGCCACCTCTGGGCATGCAGAGAGAAGGTTGCCAAGTGCGGACACGTTGATGGAGCCGGCGGACATGGGTTTCTGCTTGACTCCAATGCACAGGTGACCGACGGCGCACATCTTGGGCATGTTGGGGTGGTCGATGAACTTGACTTCCGCAGAGCGGCCCTTGTCGACCTGCTTCTGCGCCTCCTCGGCGTCCTGCTCTCCCGTCTGCGAGAACATGCGTCCGGCCACAGCCTCGACGCCAATCGCAAAGTTGCGAACCTGGTCGTCGGTTCCGTCGCCCTTCTCCTCCTTGGAGAGTCCCTGCAGAAACATGTCGACTGGCTTGCCGGGAGGGGAGCAGTCCAGGCAGGCGGAGACTCCCTGCGCAGTGAGCATGACATTGACACAACTGGCAGCGTCGGGACGAGACTGGTAGTTGTTCACCGAGACGATGAGGTTGCCCTCCTCGAGCGACTCCTCCGTGTCGCAGCCGAGCTCGAGAATGTGCACTTTGACGCGGAACGTCACCTTGTCAAACGAACCAAGCAGGTTGGTGTCTGGCTTGGCTCCGAGGTGGGCAAAGTGCTTGCCAAAGTCCTTGAGCACGTCGTTGACCTTGGCCATGGCAGCGTCGCCTCCCTTTAAAGAGTCGGTGACGCAGCAAAGCTTGCTCATCGGGCAGATGACCGACTTGTCGGTCAGGTTGTTAGTGCGCACCACAAACGTCCCAGTGCGTTGCTTGGTGGTCGGGTTGTAGAGGAAGGCATACACGTCGTTCATCTTCTTGGCGCACACGCTGATCTTACCAGAAGGCATGACCAGACGCCCCACATCCTCCCATGAAACGTATGTAGTCTTGTAGTCGTATATGTTGAAACGCTCCAACTCTTCGTTAACTTTGGCGCAAAGTTGCGTAACCGACATGGAACTGGAATGCGTGTGAGTGAGGAGCAAGTGTACGAGTGGCACCCGACTGTAGAGAGCAGAGATCACTCTGTAGATTTGTTGACGTTACAAGTACAAACAAGGGAAGGGAACATACCTCTTGGTGTCTCACGACCCAACCTCGCCGACTGGGTTGCTCAACCGCATTTCACCTTTCTGAAACGTTACAACACTTGAAGTTTGAGAAAGGTTTCACTCAATGGAAGGTGATGGTGATGGTGACGCCATTGGAATGTTCGATTCAGAAACGTTTCGGAACTTTCCTCAAGACTTGATTTGCGCCATATGCTACGAACCTTCTACTGACTGGCGCACAAGCGGCTGCACAGACGGACAGCACAGCTACTGCAATGGGTGCTTGACCAATCACGTTCAAAGGTGCGATCACACTGGTCAGCGTCCTCACTGCCCCGGTTGCAGAGGCCACATGTCGTTTTCGAATGCAGAAAGGGCGCTCAAAGTGGACCGAACGCGCAACGAAATTACAAATGCACAGCAAGTCGAGTGCCCTGAGGGATGCGGTGCTACAATGAGCCTTTCCAAGGTGGTGGAGCACCTCAAGGACCAGTGCCCGAATGCAGACGTCAAGTGCAAGATGGCGCCATTCGGTTGCCAGCACACGTGCAAGCGCAAGGACCTGGCAAAGCACATGGAAGAGGAATCGCATGCATCGTACGCCATTCCATTCGTCCTTGAAAAGGTCAAGTGTTTCGCAACCGAGAATGTCGCACTCAAGGAGGAGATTCAAAAACTCACTGGTGTCGTCACGTCCTTGGTTGACGTCGTCAACTCGATGAAGTCTGACATTTCGAATGTGACGCGAGAGCAAGTCCAGGCAAACAGGCTTACTGCGACGGTGAGAGACAACCTCAAAGACTGCATGGACGACGGACAGTTTGGACTCCGCCAAATCGCAGAACAGACAAAGAAGCGTGCGGCAAAGGGAGCGCCGTCCAACAATCCGCGCACCGTCCGTGAGCGCAAGCAAGTCCAAAAGCAAAAGGAAGACTTGGAGTACATGGAAAAGGAATTGGCGGCAGCAAGGAAGGAGGC
>Ga0315315_10002252_pt1 | contig 17672 bp, 18 predicted proteins | sample M140m3416metaG_FD_203699 | JGI IMG/M metagenome (GOLD analysis project Ga0315315, IMG submission 203699) | Ammonia-oxidizing marine archaeal communities from Monterey Bay, California, United States - M1 40m 3416 | ecosystem: Environmental > Aquatic > Marine > Intertidal zone | place: USA... | reverse complement strand
ATATAATAAGTATTTATCAGTAGAATTTTTAAAGTTTATTAGAAAAGAGAAGAAATTTAAAAATGTCAATCAGTTAAAAAATCAAATCAAAACTGATTTAAGCATTGCAAAAAAAACAAAATGAGTAAATCACAAATAAATCTACCAAAAACAGCTTTTTCCATGAAGGCAAATCTACCAGTTAGAGAACCTGAAATTTTAAAATATTGGAATAAAATTAATTTGTATCATGAATTAAGAAGCTCTCGTAAAGGAAAAGAAAAATTTGTTCTTCACGATGGTCCTCCATATGCAAATGGGAATATTCATATGGGTACCGCTCTAAATAAAATTTTAAAAGATATAATAGTAAAATTTCATCAAATGGATGGTAAGGACTCTATATATGTTCCAGGGTGGGATTGTCATGGTTTACCAATTGAATGGAAAATAGAAGAACAATATAAAAAAAATAAAAAAAATAAGAATGAAGTACCAATAGTTGAATTTAGAAAAGAATGCAGGTCATTTGCAGAAAAATGGATTGAAGTTCACAAAGGTCAATTTAAAAGATTAGGTGTTATAGGCGACTGGGAAAATTATTACTCTACAATGAGTTTTGATGCTGAGGCACAAATTGTAAGAGAATTAGGAAAATTTCTTAAAGAAGGAAGTTTATATAGAGGTTTTAAACCAGTTCTATGGTCAACAGTTGAAAAGACTGCGCTTGCAGATGCGGAAGTTGAGTATCAAGATCATAAATCTGATACTATCTATACATCTTTTCCAGTTAAATCTTCAAATATAAAAGAGCTGGTGGGAAGTGAAGTTGTTATTTGGACAACAACTCCCTGGACAATACCAGCTAATAAAGCTCTAGCTTATAATGAATCTCTTGATTATGTATTAATACAATTAAATGATGAAGGCGATTTTAAAAATCGAAAAATAGTTATAGCGGAAGCTTTATTAGAGTCAGTTATTAAAGATTGCTCATTAGAGGATTATCAAGAGATTAAAAAATTTAAAGGTAAAGATTTAAAAGATACAATCTGCAATCATCCTTTCTATAATCTAGGTTATGAATATAATATACCAATGTTGGAAGCAAGATTTGTAACAACAGAACAAGGAACAGGTATTGTTCATTGCGCACCAAGCCATGGACCAGATGATTTTAATTTATGTTTAAATAATGGAATTAAAGCTATTGAAACAGTTGATGGTGACGGAAAATATACTAGCAATGTACATTTATTTGAAGGCAATCACATTTTTAAAGCTAATCCAATTGTTATTGAAAAACTTAAAGAACAAAAAAAATTATTATCTAATGGTAAACTAACTCATTCTTATCCTCATTCTTGGAGATCTAAGGCGCCATTAGTTCACAGAGCAACACCTCAGTGGTTTATCTCGATGGAAAGTCATAAGTTGAGAGAGACGGCACTAAAAGCTCTTGATGAAACAACTTTTTATCCTAGCAAAGGTAAAGAAAGATTAAAATCAATGATCGAAACTAGACCAGACTGGTGTGTTTCTAGACAAAGAGTTTGGGGTGTTCCTCTTCCAATTTTTGTTAATAAAAAAACAAAGGAAATTCTTGTTGATGATGGAGTAAATGAAACTATAGCAAATATTTATGAAAAAGAAGGTTCAGATTGTTGGTTTTCAGATGATCCACAAAGATTCTTAGGTAAAAAATATAAGTCAGAGGATTATGAAAAGTTAAGTGATATTGTTGAAGTATGGTTCGATAGTGGTTCCACTCATTCATTTGTTCTAGAAAAAAGAGAAGAACTAAAATGGCCAGCATCAATGTATTTAGAAGGTTCAGATCAACATAGAGGATGGTTTCATTCATCACTACTCGAGTCATGTGGAACTAGAGGAAGAGCTCCATTTGAGTCGATTTTATCTCATGGTTTTGTTGTTGATGGAAAAGGTTTAAAAATGTCCAAATCACTTGGAAATGTGATTGCCCCAGAAGATATTTTGAAAAAATATGGAGCTGATATTTTAAGAATTTGGGTAGCATCTTCTAACTACGCTGAAGATTTAAGAATTGATCACTCCATTTTAGATCAACACGCCGAGTCTTATAGAAAAATTAGAAATACGTTCAGATATTTGCTAGGTAATCTAAATGATAATTTTGAAAAAATTGATCTACAAAAAATAAATTTATTTGAATTACCCGAACTTGAGCAATTTATGCTTCATAAGATTTATACATTAAACTCTAATTTTAAGAACTACTTTAAAAATTATGATTTTCATAATTTATATAAAGAGTTGTTAAATTTTTGCACCGTAGACTTATCAGCTTTTTATTTTGATATTAGAAAAGATATTTTGTACTGTGATCCATTAGACTCTAAAAAAAGACAATCAACAATTATTTTGTTAAATGTGATTTTAAATTCATTATTAAGATGGTTTGCGCCAATTCTCTCATTTACAACAGAAGAGATTTATAAATTAATTTCTAACAATAATAAAAGTATACATTTAGAACCATTTTTAGATTATCCAGAAAAATTTAAAAATGACCAACTCAATCAAAAATGGCTTGATCTTATTAAGATAAGAAATATATGCAATATTAGTATTGAAGAAAAAAGAGCGACTAAAGAAATCGGATCAAGTTTAGAGGCTAAATTAAAAATTACCTTAGATAAAAAATTATCTGAAATTACTGAAAATATTGATTTTTCAGAATTATGTATCACATCAAGTTCAGAGGTAATTTATAATGAAAATATTGAAACAAGCGCTGAAACAACCAAAGCAAAAGGAACTAAATGTCCAGTATGTTGGAAAATTACTGAGGAAGCTTGTCCAAGACATTCTGAATGATAAATAAGAATTTAACAAAAAATTTTTATATAAATCTATTTATTATATTTTCAATTTTTATAATTGATAGAATTTCAAAAATTTATGTGATTCGTTTAAGTGAAAATAGTTTTAATACAGAATTATTTTCTTCAAAATTTTTAAATATCAAGCTTATTTGGAATGAGGGTATAGCGTTTGGCCTTCTTTCATTAGATCAAAATAATTTATATAATTTACTAACATTAATCATTTCAATTGTAATTTTTGTTATTTTTATAATGATAATAAAAAATAATGGTCTAAAAAAGTATGCTTTAATTGTAATTTTTGGTGGAGCAATTGGAAATATATACGACCGTATTTTTTTTAAGTCTGTGCCTGATTTTATAGATTTTTATGTAGGCGAATTTCACTGGTTTATTTTCAACGTAGCAGATATTTTTATTACGATAGGTGTGATTTTGATGATTTTATTGGAATTAATTGATATTAAGAGGAAAAATCATGAGTAAATTTGTATTATTTATAATAATAAATTTTTTTTTGTTTCTTTCTTCTTGTAATACAGTGAAAGAAGGTTTTACAAATCAAAAGAAAAATAATAGCGATGAATTTTTAGTTGAAAAAAAATCACCTCTTGTTATGCCACCAGATTATGATGCATTACCAGAACCCAAAAAAGACATACTTGAAAAAAATTTATCAGAAAATCAAATTAAAACTTTACTAACATCACAAAAAGATAAGTCTAAAGATTCTGAAATTAAAAAAGATATTAATAAAAATTTTGAAGAGTCATTGTTAGAAAAAATTAAAGATAATTAATGTTAACGACAGGAATTGATTTTTTAAATTTTAAAAAAAAAAATAAAATTTTTTATTTAAAAAAAAAACTTAATTCTATAATTAGAGAAAAAAATCATGTAATTACTTCGTTGACCAAAGATTATAAAAATAGTTTTAATAAAACCAAACTATACAAATATAAAAATTTTTCTAATTATCGAATTATAGGAATGGGAGGATCAACTCTTGGAACACAAGCAATTTATGATTTTTTAAAAAATAAAATTAAGAAAAATTTTTTATTTATTGACAATCTTCAAAGTAACTTAAGAAAAGATAAAAAAAAAAAATTCACAAATTTAGTTGTTTCTAAATCTGGAAATACAATTGAAACAATTATAAATTCAAATATTTTGATAAAAAAAAAGGATAAAAATATTTTTATTACTGAAAACAAAGAAAATTATTTATTTAATTTAGCCAAAAAGCTAAAGGCAGAAGTTATTCATCATAATAATTATATAGGTGGAAGGTACTCAGTTTTATCTGAGGTTGGCATGTTGCCAGCAGAATTAATGGGGTTAAATACAAATGATTTTAGACAACTTAATTCTTTAATAAAAAATAAATCTTTTTTAAATTCATTAGTATCTAATGTTAGTTCAATACTTTATTTTATTAAAAATAAAAAATTTAATTCCATAATAATTAATTATGATGAAAAATCTGAAAATTTATTTAAATGGTATCAACAGTTAGTTGCTGAAAGTTTAGGAAAGAAAAAAAAAGGTTTATTACCAGTTATTTCCAATATGCCAAAAGATAATCATAGTGTAATGCAACTTTATTTAGATGGTTTTCAAAACAATTTTTTCACTTTTTTTTATGTGAATGACAATAAATCATTAAAAATAAATAATAATCTCATATTATCATCTCAAAAATATTTAAAAAATAAAAATATTTCAAATGTTACATTTGCTCAAAAAAAAGCAACAGAATATGTTTTCAAAAAAAAGAATATTCCATTTAGAAGTTTTGAAATTAAAAAAAGGGATGAAAAAACTCTAGGAGAATTATTTTGTTTTTTTATTCTAGAAACAATTTTAATTGGTAAGGCTTTAAATCTAAATCCTTATGATCAACCTGCTGTTGAATTAATTAAAAAAGAAACAAAAAATTTATTAATTTAAAGAAATCAGAAAAAAAATTTTTGATATTCCATATTGTTTTTCTTCAACAATTTTAAAGTTTTTAGGAATTAAATCTTGTTCATTTTTATGCCTGTGAACAATAATAATTCCATTTTTATTTAGGATTTTTTCATTCAGAATATTCACTAGTAGATTTTCCAAGTTTTTATCTTTGTATGGAGGATCTAAAAAAATAATATCAAATTTATTATCTAATTCTAAAAATATATTGCTATTATATATATCTTTTTCAATGATTTTATAATTTTTAATAGATTTTAGATCAAATAAGTTTTTTTTTAATATTTGTAAGACTGAATAATAATTTTCTATAAAAACTACATTTTTTGCACCTCTAGACAAACACTCAATTCCAAATGATCCTACCCCAGAAAATAAATCTAGAATATTAGAATTTTTTAGATTTATATTAATTTTATTTGAATGATTAATTATATTGAATATTGATTCTTTGGTTAAATCTTTTAATGGTCTTGTTTTGATATCTTTTGGTTCAAGAATTTTTTTTCCTCTATAGGATCCAGATATTATTCTCATTACTTTGTTACTTTATATCCAATATCTTTTCTGTAAAAACCACCTAACCAATTTAATTCATTTAGATTACGTATAATATTTTTTTTTGCTAAATTAAAATCTTCTGCAAGTGTTACAAAATTTAAAACTCTCCCACCAATAGCATATATTTTTTTTTCTTTTCTTAATGTTCCTGCATGAAATATATAATCATTATTGTCGAGCATAATATTTTTTAAATTTTCTATTTCTACATTTTTTTTGTAAGAGTCGGGATATCCTTTAGAGCAAATTACAATACATATACTTTTTTTATTTGACCATTCTACATTAATTTCATGAAGTTTTTTATTGCAGCAAGCTATAATAATATCTGTTAAATCAGTTTTAAGTTTTGGAAGGATAGTTTGACACTCAGGATCACCCATTCGTACGTTGTACTCAATTAAAAAAGGTTCATTATTAATTATCATTAAGCCCGCATACAAAAATCCTTTATATTCTGTTCCTAGTTCTGCTAAGCCTTTTAAAGTTGGCTTTATAATCTTATTTATAATTTTTTTTTCTAGATCTTTATTTATTAGTCGTGAAGGTGAATATGCACCCATACCACCAGTATTTTTCCCTTTGTCACCTTCTAAAACCCTTTTATGATCTTGAGCTGTACCAAAATTTTTAAAAGTATTTCCGTCATTGATTGTAAAAAAACTCATTTCTTCACCTTTTAAAAATTCCTCAATCAATAAATTTTCTGCTTTGCCAAACTTGCCATTAAAAATTTCATCGATTGCAATATGAGCTTCATTTTCATTATTGCATATGTAGACTCCTTTGCCTGACGCTAAATTATCTGCCTTTATAACTGTTGGATATTTTGATGTTTTTAAAAATTTTTTTGATTCATCTTTATTTTTAAAAATTCCAAATTTAGCAGTTGGAATTTCAAATTTTTGACAAAGCTGTTTTGTAAATATTTTTGAGCCCTCAAGTTTAGAGGCAATTTTGTTTGGACCAAATACCTTAATATTAAATTTTTCTAAATAATCTACCAAACCATTGACTAAAGGTTTTTCAGGACCGACTATAATTAAATCAATGTTTTCTTTTAAGATGAAATCTTTGACACTTCCAAAATTATCAAAATCTATATTAACATTTTCTGCTATATCTTCTGTTCCTGCATTACCTGGAAAACAATATATTTTATCTATTTTGTTAGAAATTTTTAAACTTTGACAGATTGAATGTTCTCTGCCTCCACTTCCTATTATTCCAACTTTCATATAGAAATATATAAACTAAAAATGACAAAAAAATTAGCAAAAATCAAATATTTGCCAAATAACTTTCAAGTTATAGAGGTAGGCGATTATGTTGAATGTGCTGTATCTGGAAAAAAAATAAATATAGAAAATTTGAATTATTGGAATGTAGAACTACAAGAACCTTACTTTTCATATAAAGAGGCTTTTCAGAAAAGACAACAAATGATTAAAAAATAAAATTTATTTCCAACGATTGTGAGACCAAATCCATTGCTCAGGCTTTTTAATTATCATTTTTTCTAAAACTTGATTTAGTTTATTTGTTATATCTTTTATAGAAGTATCGTTAGAAAAGATTATTGGATTACTTATAGTTACTTTAAAATTAATACCATTAATTCTTTCAATAAAAATTGGCACAACGGGTGTTTTGTATTTTTTAACTAGTTGAGCTGGAATAGTTGTAGTGAAAGCTTTGTGGTTAAAAAAATTTGATTTTATTCCTTGAGAAACTCGCTGATCGATCATTATTGCAATAGAATGATTCTTTTTTTTAAGATTAATAAGTTTTTTCATTCCACCAATACCTTTTTTTACCTGGTTGCTGCAAATGTATTTTATTCTTATTCTTTCCATTATTTTATTAAGAAATATATTATTTAATGGTCTATAAATTGCAGATAATTTTATACCACTTTTATCTATATGCATTGCCATTAACTCAAAATTTCCAAAATGACCAGAAATAAAAACAACAGGTTTATTTTTTTTTTTAATCTCATCCAATATTTCCTGACCTTCTATTTTAATTTTTGAATTAAATTTATCTGATCTAAAATCTTTAATAAAAATATATTCTGCAAAAGTTCTACCATAGTTATTCCACATTAATTTTGTTATTCTATTTAAATTATGAGAATTAATATTTGGAATTGCTTTTTTTATATTATTATGAATTAAATTTTTTGATCTAAATAAAGGACCAACGATTTCAAATAACTTACCTCCAATTTTAGAAGATATTTTTAAACCAAGTACTTTAAAAAATAAAAAAAAAATAATAATAAATAAAAATTGAATAAAATATTTAATTGTTTTCATTTTCTTTTAATATAATATTTATTAATTTTTCTTCATTCATTATTTGTAATTCAGATTTTAAACATTTGATTTTATCAACTTTACTTTCTTCAAATCTCAAATAATCTTTTTCAGTAGTTATAATTTTACAATTTAGATTAGTCGCTTGATCCAAAATTCTGTTGATATCTTCGTTTGTGTAATTATAATGATCTGGAAATTCAATATCTTTAATTACATTTAGTCCACTGTTTTTAACCATCGATACAAATGTTTTGTGATTTCCTATGCCAGAAAAAAGCAAATATCTATCATTTTTATTAAATTCATTAAGGTTAAGTGGATTATATTTTCCTACAAATACATTAACTTTTTGATTCATTTTATGTAAGTATTTTTTTATATTTTCCAAATTTTCCAAGTTTCCATTTAAAAAAACATTTTGGTATTTTTGCAAACTATTGATATTTTCTCTTAATGGCCCTGCAGGAATAGTTAGTCCATTACCAATCCAATTAATATTGTTAAAACATACGAAATTTAAGTCATAATTTATTGATCTATCTTGTAAACCATCATCTAGAATTGCGACTTGATATCCTTCTTTTTCTGCTTGATAAATTGCGTCTGTTCTTTTTGATGACACAAAAAGTTTTCCTTTATTTCTTAAAATTTTTTGCTCATCTACCTGATCTAAATAAAATTTCTTAATAAAACACGATTTGATTTTTTTTTTATTAAGAATTTCCATAATTTTAATACAAAGTGAAGTTTTGCCTGTGCCACCAATATATATATTTCCAACACAGATAGTTTTTATTGTTGAATACTTAAATTTTGATTTTTTCCTTAACAAATTGATTATTTGAAATATAAAAGATATCGGAATTAGGAAATAAGAGTAAATATTTGGGCTTTTATAATCCCAAAATTTTGGTTTTTTTATCTTCATTATTTATAAACTTATCTATTTCATTTATAGTCCTTTTTAAAATTATTCTCCCTTTTTTTTTTATTTTATTTCCTATTTTTTTATTTTTTTGAAAAGAAATATTGGTTACAATTTCTTTAGTATTTCTAATTGAATTTGAGGCTTTTAAGCTTTTTAGTAATCTATATATATCTTTAAAATTATCGACATAAGGTCCGTGTAAAATTTTAGCACCATACCGAACTGCTTCTAAAGGATTTTGACCACCTTTAAAAGTTAATGATTTACCAAGAAAAACAGTTGCTGCCATTTTATAAAATTTTTTGGATTCTCCAAATGTGTCTACAATGTAAATATCAATATTTTTTAAATTTTTAACTTTTGAGCTATGAGTAGTAATTTTTAAATTAAGTTTTTTAAGGTCAGAAATTATTTCATTTACTCTATCAACATGTCTTGGAATAATTATTGTAATTAAATTTTTATTTTTTTTCTTAAGTTCTATATGAACTTTCGCACATATAATTTCTTCTCCACTATGTGTACTTGCTGCAATCCAGGTTTTATATTTTTTAAATTGGATATTTAAATCTTTATTAATTTTATTATATTTGTCATAATTACTATCTATAAATTTTAAATTTCCTAAAAATTTAATTTTTTTTACATTTAATTTTTTAAGATAAATTTCTGACTCTTTATTTTGAGGATATGCATTTGAAATTTTTCTAAAAATAGAAATAGAATATTTTTTAAATTTATTCCATTTAGCAAATGATTTTTTTGTAATTCTGGCATTTAATAATAGTAGAGGAATTTGTTTATTATGTAGGGTCTTGAACATTGTTGGCCAAATTTCAGAGTCAATAAAAATTGCTAAATTAGGTTTCCAAAATTCTATAAATTTATTAGTTAAAAATATATGATCTATAGGATAAAATTGATGAATTGTTTTTTTAAAATTAAATTTTTTTATAATTTTTGAAGAACTCAATGTGCTTGAAGTAATCAGAATATTTTTAATTGTATTCCTCCTTTCATAGTGTTGTACAAGCGGAATTATGCTCATTATCTCACCTACACTGGAACCATGAAACCATATTAAGTTTCCTCCCCCCCTTTTTTTAATTGATGAAAGACAAAATTTTTCTAAGAATCTTTTTTTATCTTCTTTTTTTTTAAAAATTCTTAGAATAATTATTAGTGGTGAGATTAAAATTAATATAGTTAATAATATCTGATATATTAAAAACATACTTATTTTTTTATTTGTCTCTCATAGAAGTTTTTATATAATTTTGACTTCATTAACAGATCTTCATGTTTTCCATTATCAACTACTTTTCCAGAATCTATTACGTAAATATTATTTGAGTTTAAAATCGTGGATAGTCTGTGAGCTATTACAATTGTAGTTCTATTTTTAGTAAGAATTTTTAATGCTTCCTGTATTTTTGACTCAGTTTCGGAGTCTAAGGATGAGGTAGCTTCATCAAGTAATACTATAGAACTTTCTTTCATCATTGCACGAGCAATAGATATTCTTTGTTTTTCTCCTCCAGATAATCTAACTCCATTTTCACCAATTATAGTTTCATATTTATTGGGTAAATTATTTATAAATTCTTCACAATGAGATAGTTTAGCTGCTTCATAAATTTCTTCATCACTAGCATTTGATTTTGCATATTTAATGTTATTTAATATCGTGTCATCAAATAATGTAGTTTCTTGACTAACCAGAGAAATGTTATGTCTTAGAGAACTTAAAGTTGTTTGGTAAATTGACTGATTGTCTATTTGGATGTCTCCTGATTTAGCGTCATAAAATCTTGGAATTAAATTTAATATAGTAGATTTACCCGAACCACTATGACCTACTAATGAAGTCATTTTGCCACCTTCAAATTCTAGATTAACTGATTTTAATATTTCATTTTCATTTTCATCGTATGAAAAATTTACATTAAGGAATTTTATATTAGAAATATTTTTAACTAAAGGAATTGCTTCATTAGAATCATTTATTTTGTTTTTTTCATCAATAATTGGCAATATTCTTGAGGCAGCTGATAATCCTTGATTTACAACCATGTTAACTGTCGAAAGAGCTCGAACTGGTTGATAAGCTAACATCATAGCTGCTAAAAAAGAAAAAAAATTATTTATATCTACTTCACCATTAGAAATAAGTTTTCCAGAATAAAAAATCAATATTGCTATCATGAACCCAGTTAAAGTTTCCATTACAGGAGAGATTCTCACAAAAACAGTTTGGATTTTTTTATTTTTATCTTTTAGCTGATTAAGATATTCATTTGCTCGAATATTTTCATAATCCTCTTTTTGAAAAATTTTTATTAATTTGTGATTCTTAAATAATTCAACAAGAAAAGTAGTAAGGTGACCTGATTTTTCTTGAGCTTGAGTAGTTATTTTACCCATTCTTTTTCCCAGAGTTTTTGCGGATAAACTTGCCAGCGGAATCATTATTATAGAAATAATTGAGAGCTTCCAATTCTGGGTAAACATAACAATTAGCAATCCAATCAATGTTAAAGAGTCCTTAAAAAGAGTTAGTATGGCATTACTTAAAAGGCTAGTTATATGATTTACATCATAAGTAAGATTAGAAATAAATTTACCTGAGTGTTTTTTATCTATAATTTGCGTATCTGTTTTGATTAGTGATTTCACCATATCAAATTGAAGTTTTTTTTTTATTTCTTCTCCAATATTTATCATTATTACTTTAGCAAAATAAAGTGATAGTCCTTTTGTAGTAAAAGCTACAATAATCATAAATGGAATCAAAAATATTAATGATTGATCTTTCTCAATAAATATTTTTTTAATAGCTGGATCTAGCAACCAGGCTATTCCCGAGGTGCTCCCAGCTACTAATATTGAAAAAAAAACAGATAAAATTATTTTGTTTAAATATTTTTTTGTATAATCTTTATAAAGTCTCTTAAAAATTTCAGTTTTTTTCATCATAAAATTTTTACAATTAAAATATTTAAAAAAACAATAAGTCCAAAAATATTATTGCTCTTAAATGCTTTAAGACAGCTTGAAGGATCATTTTTTTTAAAAATTTTCATTTGATAAAAAAATAAATGCATTAGTGGAATTATAGTTATAATGTAATAGATATTATTAAATTTCATATAATATCCTCCAGCTAAAAGTAAGATCGTTAAAAAACCATAACATATTAACAAAAATTTTTTTTCTTTACCTTTAAATTTGATTGAAGTTGATTTTAAACCAATGATTTCATCATCTTTAATATCTTGATATCCATATATCGTATCATATCCCAGTGTCCAAAATATGGCCCCAAGATAAAAGAGAATTGGAGCTATATCTACCTGGCCTTTAATCGCAGTCCAACCAAGTATTAATCCATAATTAAAAGTAATTCCTAAAAATAATTGTGGCCAGTATGTATATCTTTTCATTAAAGGATAGGTAAAAGCGAGTGGCATTGAACAAAGAGCCAAAATAATTGTAAAAGTATTAAAATTTAATAAAATCAATAAAGATAAAAAACATAAAGTTAAGACATAAAAAATTGCTAACTTAATAGAAATTTGATTTGAGGCAATTGGACGATTTTTTGTTCTAAATACTTTTTTATCAAATTCTTTATCTAAAATATCATTTACAATGCAGCCCGCTGATCGCATTAACACAGCACCTAAAAAAAATAATGTTAAGTAAAAAAAATAATTATATAAATTTTTAGAAAAATCATAAGCTAAAGTTAATCCCCATGCGCATGGCCAAAATAAGAGCATAAATCCAATTGGTTTTTTTAATCTTATTAAATTAACGAAAAGTTTTGCTTGGTTCATAATATTTTACTTGTAAATAACAAAGGCTAGTTTCATAATCAAACTGATTCGTATGAATATAGATTACACAGTTACAGCTCTAATGTTTCCAGCTATTCCTCTATTAATAAGTGTTTATAGTAATCGATTTCATTCTTTGAGCATATTAATTAGAGAACTTCATGATGAGCATGTTTACGAAAATCATATTCCTCATGAATGGAAGAAACAATTTATAAACCTAAGTGGACGTATAACCCTTCTTCGTTGGACAATTATGTTTGCTGCTTTTGGTTTTTTATTCAATATGTTGACTGTGCTAGGTCTTTATTTAAATGAAATTTTTATTGCTAGATTAATTTTTGGATCATGTTGTCTATCTATGATCATTTCTATTCTTTTTTTTATTAGAGAAATTCATATATCGACAAATGCACTAAAGCTTCATATGGCTGATATGGATGTGGATGTTAATTAGGAATTATTACTGCAGGTCCTAAGATTTTTCTACCTTCTAAATCTTTATGAGCCTGAACAATATCATCTAATTTATATTTTTTAAAAATCTTTATTTTAACTTTTCCAGAACTTATTTTTTCAAACATTATTTTTGATGCTTCATTTAGCTCTTCTCTTGTTGAAAGATATTGTTGCATAGAGGGTCTTACTAGATAAAGACCTTTTGGTTGAATAACTTTTGGAACATTTATATCAGACAACGGCCCGGATGCATTTCCAAATGAAACCATCATTCCCCTTATTGCCAAACATTCGATAGATCCCTCTAGTGTATCTTTACCAACACCATCGTAAACAACTGGAACACCTTTTCCACCCGTAATTTCAAAAACTTTTTTTGTAAAATCTTCTTTATTATAATTGATTACATGGTCGTAACCATTTTCTTTTGCGATATTTACCTTTTCATCTGATCCAACAGTTCCTATAACTGTACATCCTAAACTTTTTGCCCACTGGCCAAAAATCTGACCAACACCTCCAGCTGCAGCATGGAATAAAATTGTTTGACCTGATTTCACAGGAAAAGTTTTATGTAATAGATAAAAAGTTGTTAAACCTTTTGTCATCAATGTTGCGGCAACTTCTAGGTCAATACCATCAGGCACCTTCACTAGATTTTTTGTAGGATAATTCCTATGTGAAGAATAAGAACCTAAAGGAATACCTGCATAAGAAATTTTATCACCAATCTTAAAGTCTTTTACGTTCTCTCCAATATCAGTAATAATGCCTGCACCCTCTAAACCCAAACCAATAGGTAGATTTAATGGGTACAAACCTGATCTATGGTAAGTGTCAATATAATTTAGACCAATAGCTTTTTGTTCGATTGTTACTTGATCAGGATCTGGTTTATCTAAGGTTATATCTTTAACTTCTAAAACTTCAGGTCCACCAGTTTTATTAATTTCTATAGCTTTCATAAATTATTTTACAAATGTATCATTATGATAATCTTGAACTGCTTGCAAGATTTCAGCTTTAGTATTCATTACAAATGGCCCACCTCTGGCAATTTCCTCATTAATTGGTTTACCTGAAATCACTAAAAACTTTGCGTTTGATTTAGCTTTAATCCTTAAATCTTCGCCTCTAGTCAGTAATATTAAAGTACTATCTATTACTTTATCATGTTTTTCATTTCCAATTTCTATTTCACCATTAATTAAATAAATGAAAGTGTTATGAGTTAAAGGTAATACAAAATTAAACTGCTTGTCTTTGTTTAGCTCAACATCAAAATAAACTGGCTCAATATTATGACCTTTTACTGGTCCTTCAGCTTTCTCAAATTTTCCAGCTATAACTTTAACTTGCTTATTATCATCTTTATGAATACTCATTTTATCTGCATCAATGTAAATATATTCAGGCTTACTCATCTTCAATTTAGCAGGCATGTTGATCCATAATTGAAATCCATGAAGTTTACCTTCTTTCATTGCTGGCATTTCAGAATGAATTATTCCACTACCTGTTTTCATCCACTGAACATCACCTGCAGTCATTCTTCCTTCGCCACCCGTGCTATCTTTATGTTCAAAATCTCCAGCTAACATATAAGTGACTGTTTCAATTCCTCGATGAGGGTGGGGTGGAAAACCTGCAATATAATCTTCACTATTTTCTGATCCAAACTCATCTAACATTAAAAATGGATCAAAGTAGTTTGGCTCAACGCCAATACTTCTTTTTAATTTAACTCCAGCACCATCTGAAGTTGGAATAGGGTCTATAATTTTGCTTACTTGAATATCTGACATTTAATTTCCTAACTTTTTATCAAGACTAAGGTCTTTAGCTCCATTAACAACAAGAAATAAAAATTTTGAAGAAAATAGAATAAGACAATATTTAAAAGTTTTTTTTTACTATCCACACCTATTACAACGAATTGTTGCAAACATTTCATCCCATTCAGATTCTTTTTCCTCAACATAATCCATGAGGCATCTTAATGCTTTTGATGTATCGGGTAGATCATATTTATCTACAATTTGTTCTAACATTTCTTCAGAGTCAGAATATATTTCAAAAGAGATTTCTTTTTTTTCACTCATATTTATTTCCTTTCAGTTTATAAAATATATGTTTATTGAAGCTATTAAATAAGCCAAATGACCGCTTTTAAGCTAAACTTTATTTTTTTGACAGTTCTTATTATTTGTGATTAAATTAATAAGCGCTGATTTAAGTTAAATTGCAGAGCGCTTTAAAAATCCTGCTAAAGCGACACTTCAACCACCGCTTTAGCCGGTGGTTTTTTTTTGAAATTTTCTCAAATTAAAATCGGGTATTTGAACCGTATTGTGCGCCCAGCATTTTGCTAAAGCACTAAAAAGGAGAGAAGAGCTAATTTTTAACCTCTTAGTTTCAATTAGCCTCTTTTCTCCATTAACTTGGAGAAAAAAATGACAACAAATATACTTAAAGAAAGATTAGATGAAGGACCAGTGATTTGCGCTGAAGGTTTTTTATTTGAAATTGAAAGACGAGGATACATGGCCTCTGGAGAATTTGTGCCAATGGTTTCTTTAGATCATCCAGAAGTTTTGGAAAATTTACATAGAGAATTTCAACATGCTGGATCAGATATAGTTGAAGCATTTACCTACAACGGTCATAGAGAAAAAATGAGAGTTATAGGTAAAGAAGATCTATTAGAACCATTAAACAGATCAGCTTTGAAGATTGCAAAGAAAGTCGCTTTAGATACACCTAAAGGATCTCAACCTAATTTAATGGCTGGGAATATATCTAACTCTAACATTTGGAAAGAAGACGATAAGCAAGCTCAAAAAGAAGTCGAGAGTATGTTTTCAGAAATGATTGAATGGGCAGTAGATGAAGGTGCAGATATGTTGATTGGTGAAACTTTTTATTACGCTGAAGAAGCTTTTAAGGCTCTTGAAGTTATGCAGAAAGCTAATCTTCCAACAGTGTTAACTATATCTCCGATGGGTGAAAATAAAATGAGAGATGATATGTCAGTAGTTGATACATGCAAAGAGTTGGAGCAGCGAGGTGCTGATGTTGTTGGTTTAAATTGTTTTAGAGGCCCAGCAACAATGATGCCATTTTTAAAAGAAATCAGAAAAGCTGTTAAATGTCATGTTGGAGCTTTACCAATTCCTTATAGGACAAGTGAGAAATTTCCAACATTCTTTAATTTGCCTGATAGAGCTGATTGTGGCTGTCCCTCTCCCCACGGAAGAACATTTCCTACTGCTCTTGACCCACATTTTTGCAATAGATATGAAATCGGGCAATTTGCAAAATGGGCAAATATTTTAGGAGCACATTACCTTGGTGTTTGTTGTGGTGCTAACCCAATGTTAATTAGAGAAGTCGCAGAGTCTGTTGGGTTAAAAGTACCTGCAAGCAAATACAGAGAGAACATGGAAAATCATTTTATGTATGGAAAAAATAAAAGAATTCCAAAACATATGACTGAGTATGGTGATAAGGCTTAATCTTAATTAGATTTTATATTGAGTAACAGATCTTTTAAGTTTTTGATTTCTAACATTGGTTTGTAATCAAGGTTATCAAAAATATTATTATTTCTGTTTACCCAAATAGAATTATAACCGTAGTTACCCCCACCTGATACATCCCAAGTATTTGCACTTAAAAATACAACTTCATTTTTTTGAATTTGATATTTTTTTATTGGCATATCATAAACTTTGGAGTCAGGTTTATAAACCACAACCTCTTCAATAGAAAATAAATCATCAAATATATTTTCTAAGTTATTACTTTTAACTAGTTGATTAAGAAGCGTAGGTGTTCCGTTTGAAAGAATAGCAAGTTTAAAACCTTTTTCTTTAAGAGATTTTAAAACTTCAGGCACTTCTTCAAAGGGTGATAAAATTTTATAAAGGTCTAATAATTTACTTCTCATTGAAGTATCTATTTCGTAAGCTTTCATAGATTTATCTAAACTGTCTTCAGTAACCTGCCAAAAGTTTTTATGTCTTTTCATTAAACTTCTAAGCCAAGTATATTCTAGCTGAGTAGTTCGCCAATAATTTGCAAAACCTTCCCACTTATCACCAATTTTATCTTTACATTTCTCAGCAGCTGAATTCACATCAAATAAAGTTCCATATGCATCAAAAATTATTGCTTTAATATTTTTCATAAACTAACTTATCAATATGAGTAACATTAGATTATTTTTTCCAGAAAGTTTATCAATTAATTTAACTTTAAAACTTGATAAATCTCAATCACATTATTTGACCAAAGTAATGCGAATGAATATAGGCAAAAACTTTTCATTATTTAATCAAAATGGAGAATGGGAAGCAAAAATAAATAAAATTACAAAAGGAATTGTAGAATTTTCAATTACAAAAAAAATTAGATCAAACAATAATGATAAAGAAATTTGGTTAGCATTTGCACCAATTAAATTAAATTATTTAAATTTAATGATACAAAAAGCCACTGAACTTGGAGTCACTAGATTTATACCAATTTTAACAGAAAGAACAATTGTTAGAAAAGTAAATGAAAAAAGATTAAATAAAATTATTGTAGAATCATCAGAACAAAGCAATAGATTAAAAGTTCCAAAATTAGAAGAAATTGTAAAATTAGATAATTTTTTAAAATTTAATCAAAAAACTAATATTATTTTTGGAGATCTTAATACAAACAATAATAAATTTACTATTAATAACACCGAACC
>Ga0315315_10002251_pt1 | contig 17676 bp, 12 predicted proteins | sample M140m3416metaG_FD_203699 | JGI IMG/M metagenome (GOLD analysis project Ga0315315, IMG submission 203699) | Ammonia-oxidizing marine archaeal communities from Monterey Bay, California, United States - M1 40m 3416 | ecosystem: Environmental > Aquatic > Marine > Intertidal zone | place: USA... | reverse complement strand
ATATTTACAGATGGTACTATTGATATAAATTTTAAATATCCAATTGATAACGGAAATAAATTGGATAAAATCACAAGTGATAAAAAAGAATTTATTACTTACATCAACGAATATGTTGATAATAAACTAATATTCACTGAAAAAGATATTAATTTACGTCTTAAATATATGGTTGATAATATTGATTACCCAACATTATTGAAAAAAATAGGTATATATTCTAATGTTTTTGAAGCTATTATATTCAAAAATGATAAAAAAAGAAATAGTGGCTATTATATTTATAAACGTGTAAATGATATATTTAATAATAATTTCGACGTTACTGCATATGTTAAATCGCGTTTAATAGTAGGTCTATCTGAAGATGAAATAGTAAAAGAATTAATGTCATTTGGGTATAATAAAACAGAATCAATTAATATTATAAAAGATGAATTGAAATTAATAGGAGATATCGGTTTTAACAATTTAGATAAAAATCCCAATATAATTGAAGGAACTTATATAGTTGTCAAAAAAAGCGGTTCGGGTTTTGAAATAGACATTAAAAATTGCAAATCACATATTGAACTTGATAATATTAAATTTTGGTTAACAAAAATTATCGAAGATACACGAGATAATGCTAAAAAGACATTACCTGAACCTGTTATTAAAAAAGAAAAGACACCACCTCCTCCAAAAAAACAAAGTTCATCGTCCTCCTCAAATAAAAATGATGGCGAAGACGAAGATTTTGGTGATTTTTCTAAATTTGATGGAGGCGGAGGAGGTAGTAAAACAAAACTTTCAAAATCAGATTTAAAATTAAAATTAGCTCTTGAAGCAGATAATCCTAAATTTAAAAAATATGCTAAATCATTAAGTCCTTCTGGTAAATCACCAAGACAAAAATATATAGGTTGTGACTTAAATGATACTGATCCAATAACACTGGAAACCTTTGGAGATTTACATTTCAAAAAAATTAAATATTTATCAAAAATTAAAACAACATTACCTAATGGAAAAATTATAACAAATTGTTATGATACTATACCTTTTTATAATTATATATTAGATTGTAATAAAAAAGGTATAGAACCACTACATTTAGTATTAGGAAAAGAACCTTTAACACGAGAGCAAAAAGAAGAAGTATTTAAAAAAATAAAATTTTTTACAAAACAACCAACATTAGAAATAAATAAAAATAACAATGTATTATATGAACCTGTTATAGACCCTTATAATAATTTACCCGAACCACCTAAAATGCCTAGAGCGCCAATTATTAGTCAAGATTTACAAAGATATAAAATGACATCACATATTAAAGGAAAAAATGCAGAAATGGAAAAAGAGTTAAAAGAATTTGAAAAAAAACAAACAAACTATAACAAAGAATTAAAAGAATACGATAAAAATTTAAAAGAATATAATGATAAATATTTGGATAAAAAACTATCGCCTTATTTTTCAGTAAAATTGTCAAGAGCAAAAAGTGTAATAAACGATAAAAATTCATTAAGATTAAGTTATTCACCTTTAAAAGTTTATGCTAAATCGCTAACCAATTTTAAATCAAGTAAAAATAAGGCATTATTACAAAAATTTGAAAAAGAGCCATATAGTAGAACATACAAAAAGAAAAAAGATGAGGAAATGTCTGATATGATTAATGCCCAATACCAGGTGTTAAACAGAAGACAGACAGGGCGATACAGATGGCAATTTACGAGAGAGACAGTGGAGAGAGAGAGGGAAAGAGAAGAGTTACCACAACAACAATGGTTGAGAGCAAGAAGTGACAGCATCAGTAGCCCTAGTAGTACTATGAGCTCAGACCATTATACAAGTAGCAGCAGCGGCGGGGAAGGAGGAACTCGAGGAGGAGGTAAAAATGATGTATACAAAAACTATTTAATTAATAGATTGAGAAATGCTGATAAAGAGTTATATCAAGATAAAAATAAATCTCGTAAATGCCAAAGAGAACATCAACCTGTCGTATTATCTAAAGAAGAGTACGATGAGCTAAAAGCTAAAGATTATGATAAATTATTAGATAATGTTATAGAATATGGAAGCAATCCAAATATCAAGAATTATTACACATGTCCTAGATTATGGTGTCCCGCGAGCAAAATACCTCTAGATGACACAAAGGAAAATCCAAAGTGTCCAGGTGAAAATGAAGAACCAATGAATATGAACAAAGATATGAAAAATTTAAATAAGCCTAGATATGTTTATTTAATAAAAAATATTATTTTACCTTGTTGTGGTAAGAAAAAACCAAAAGACGAACCAATATCAGAAAAAAAGGTTTCTGATAAACAAGCAAAAGTTAGTTATGATGATAAAAATTATATTATGAATAAAGTTCCATTGCCTTACAAAAATAGATATGGAGATATAATTAATGAGATATATAAAATATTAAAGCCAGATGAGTATGATGAATATATAAAGCATTGCTTAAGTCCAAATAATATCAATAAAAAAGAATGTATACTTAGAAAAAGTATATTAGATATTAAAGATATACCATTTAAATATGATAATATAATAAATGTTGTATCATTTTTACTTGGTAAAACGAAGAAAGAATTCATCAACGATGTTATAGACAAATTAGACATTTTAACATATTTATCTTTAGACAACGGAAATGTATGCAAAGACTTTGTTGATATAAAACCAATAATATATGAAGAAAATGAAGAATTATATCAGAAATTTATAACTCATATGAAAAAATTTAATTCGGTTAAATTAGATATTCCCAACATTTCCGATGACTCTAAAGAAGATAATTATAAGAAATCCAGACTTCTTTATATATATAAATCCTATTTAAAATTTATAAAATATTTGTCTTCCGATGACTTTCCATATGATAAAGGTATAGTTTACTTGAATTCTCTCGTTGCAATATTATATAATAAATTAATATTAATGTGGGATATTGAAAAAACACAGGATAATATTCAAATTAATGTAGAATGTCCTTATTTTGTAAGAAATCAAGATTTAATTCAATATTTAGACACAAGTCCTAAATTTATTATGATAATAAAAGAAAATAACTTTTATGAACCAATAATTTCAAGATCTGTGAACATGAAACAAGATAAAAAAACATTCGATTTAAATCAGTATCCTGTAGTAAAAAATATATTAGATAATTGTTATAATACCGAATACTTAAAAGACTATGAAATTAGTATATTTGCAAATAAAGAAAATATTAAAATACTAAATAAAATATTACGAGAACATACCGAGTTTTTCAATTTTGAAACATTAATAATTAATACAGATTATACTATTGATAAAATAATATTAAAAAATAATACTATATTAAAATTCAAACCACAATCTATAGTTGTACTTTCCTTTTTAATTAAAGAATTTAAGATTAAAAGTGTTGTATTCTTTGAAGACATCAAAAACCAAGAGCTTAATATCAAATTAAATAAAGATAATTATGCTAAATTTAAAGAACAAATTGATAAAATAAAAGAACTAGGGTTTGTACTTGAAATTGGTGACAATATCATTGATACAAAAGAATTAATGAGAAATAAAATTAATATAGTTGACGAAAAATATGAAATTAAAACGGAAAAATTAATACTACCTTTTGATAGTAAATATACTTACTACAAATATATAGACGAAACTAATAAAAAGACTAAGAAAATACAGCAACTAAGACTATTAATTAAAAATAAATTAACTGATAAAAAATTTACAGACAATTATTACAAAGATTTATATAAAAAATCGAGAAAAAAAATAATAAAAGAATTACTAAAAGAGTTTAGCAAAAACTCGGATATTAATGATATTAAAATTTTACTAGAGGAAATTCCTGCGAAATCTATCAAAAGTATAAAAAAATGGTATTACAATTCACTTTTATACACAAAATATAATTATATAACGGAATTGTCGGATACTATTAAAGAAACGGATAATGAACTTATATTCAGTCAATATATTGTAGCTGATAAAATACCGAATAAGATAATGAATTATCACGATGCATTACCAAATAATATTGATAATATTGATGAGAATATAAAGACTTATAAGATAGAAAATACTAAAAAACTCAGTGATGATAAAATACCATCATTATTAATAGGCGAAGAAAATGTACTAAACTCTAAATGGACAAAATATAAAAAGAAAATATGGTTTAAACTAAGATATATTAAAAATAATTATAATGAAAAAACTATTGAAGAATTCTTTAACTATCTACTTATCAAATTAAATATTGATATTTTATCTTATCAAGATGTTATAAACAAATGTAATGAATACTATTTAGATGTTTTTAATGAAAGCAAAAAAGACAAAAACAAAGCCTTGAAAATTAGCGCATTATTTAAAGATCCTCATTTCTATCTAGAATATCTAAAAGAAATGAATAAAATAAATAAAACAAAGAAATCGTTTAAAACCCTTACTATATTCATTGATACATATTTCAATAAAAGTACTAAAGAAGAAAAACAAAATATTATTAACAATTTAGTGTCATCTAATTCAATAAAATATCCTAGTGACATCCATTTATTTAGTATATCAAAAATATTAAATGTTACTATATTGATAATACATAATAGATCAGAATATGGTAAAGGTGTGAAATTGGAAAAACGTGCTGATGATAAAGACTTAAATATTACAACATCGATTTATAAAGCTGGTAACAATATTAACAAACGACCTATAATAATATTATATAGAAAAATAGATAAAACTAATATATCGTATTCAATAATTAAAAATATTGAATATCAAAATTATTTTTATATGGAATTGCAAGATGCTCCCGATGATATTAAAAATAAAGTATTCGAAGTTAAATCGGCTGATATTTCATCGTCGACATCAACATCACCTATATAATATTAATTTTTTGTTCTGGTAATTTATAACATTTATTATTAGAATCTTTGACCTTAAAGTTTACATTTAAATCGTCTTCATAGCAACCTTGATACTCAATATCTTCGTCTTCTTCGATAATATCATCTAATTCTGGTTTCACATCCACTACATCTTTTAATAATTCCATCATATGTTCTTCATCAATTAATATACGACTATCACCTGTACCGCATGGTGGTTGTTGCCCTAACATAACATTTGCAGATACACCATTAACCTTATCGTATTCAGCGAATATACTAGCATTGATAAGCATATCAGTTGTTTCTTCAAACGATGATTTGGCAAGAGGTCCAATATCACCTCTATTAATACCATGTCTATCAATAGACATTAGTTGACCTTTATAGGTCATAGTATCAATTAACAGAGACATATGTCTATAATTCATGGATCCTTCACTAGTAACCGCAATTAACTCCTTGTAAAGAGCATTTCTAGCAGCCTCAATACCCAAGGTTTCATATATTTCGCGAATATCATTAGAAATAGTTCTGGTAGAATCAATATTTTGATTTGCTAATATATCAATAAGATTGGTTCCATCAGTGTCTAATACCCATTCCACTATATTATCAAACTTATTATTATCATAATTATATTTAGTATATTTCTTTTTATTCAACGATACTTTTTTAATACCTTTGTATCCTTTTAATATAATTTGATAAACTATATTATGCTCAATTGCTTTGATAGTAGCTATTTCATCTTTTTGATCTATGTCTTTAAGAGCAAATTCTGTCAACTTAATTCTAAATACACATTCTTCAGCATTATCATCGCTAAATACACAATCAATATATTTATCATATGCTAGATTTAATTTAGTATAAATATCTAACATTTTGAGACCATATAAATTCATTTTAGTTTTATTAAATACTAATCTAAGTACCCAAGGAGAAGAACTTTTAGCTTTACAAGTATTGCTTTCCAATTCTTCGAATTCTTTGTAAATCTTCATTATACCTTGGTCTTTCTCGATATTTGTATCGTAATATTCGCCATTGTCCCAATAAATTTCACTAAATTCCAATATATCTGATAATTTAGTAATCTCAATGGAATTTTTAATATTCATCGCATGATTCTTTGTAATATCAATACGAGAATCTGTAATTTCACCATCTTCATTCATTTCCGGATTTAATATACTTGCCACATCTTGTTTCATATAAATAATCAATGTAGGTGTTTTTGTTTTCTTTGTAGCAGAAAGAATTTCTTTTAAACGAGGAACACCAGAAGTGGCCTTAACTGCAGCAGCAGTACCAGAAACGTGAAACGAATCTAATGTCATTTGCGTTCCTAATTCGCCGATAGTTTGTGCAGCAACTATTCCTACCATTTCACCTGGTTGTGCTATAGCTTGTTTAAAATATTCATATATTTGTATTACTATCCAATCGAATATTTCTTTTGTAAAATGATAATGAAATATTAATTTTTTAGGATTTAAATGAATTCTCAATAGAATATGAAAGAACTTCATTCCCTGAATATTATTTTTGATATAGAGATCCTTTTTGATTTTCTCAATACTAGTTAATATATGGTCAGGTGTTAAATCTGTTTTAATAGCTTTGACACCAATTGACTCTAATCTCTTATTAACATTTGTAATAATTCTGTCGAAAGGAATTGGATAATTAATAACCTTCTTTTTCTCATTATTAAAGATATTTGTAATAAGAAATTGCTTATCATCTAGCATATCTTCAAAATGCTTAGTACATTTTGCATATGTTTCAGGACTTACACTTTCAAATGCTTCAGGTGTCATATTTAATGCAAGATTATCACCGCTTTTTAAATGATATTCTTGATCAAGTTCTAGAAACTCTTTATCAATAGTGTTAATAAATTGCACTTCAATTTTACACCCGTCCATACCATCTTCACCATAAATATATTGAATAATAGATCCAATAGCAGTTCTGACAGTATTATCATAATGAATTTTAGAATCTTCCATAGCTTTTACCAAACGTCTTTGAATATAACCTGTTTCAGATGTTTTAACAGCAGTATCAATAAGACCTTCTCGACCACCCATGGCATGAAAGAATACCTCTTGAGGTGTTAGGCCTGAAATAAAGCTATTTTTAACGAACCCTCTTGCTTCTGGACCATCATCATATTTAGTAAAATGAGGTAAAGTTCTGTCTGTAAAACCATATGTAATACGTTTGCCATCAACATTTTGCTGACCAACACAAGCAATCATTTGAGCAACATTAGTTTCTTTACCTTTAGAACCTGATTTAACCATATTGATCATTCTGTTTTTATTTTCATCAATTTGGGATAAACCGATTTTACCAACTTCGCTAGTAGTTTCATTTAAAATACCAATAAGTTCTCTTTCAATATATTCTTCATTATTGAAGATACTATTATTATCAATAGTACCTCTGCGAATTTGATCTAGTTTATCATATGCTTTTTTTTTCATTTCTTTAATTTTATTTTTGAGATTATTATCAGTTTCTTTATCCGTAACTAAATCGCTAATACCAACACTGAATCCCGCTGTTAAAAGCCATCTGCATATTAGACGTTGTGTATTATCGAGGAACTTTCTTACTTCGAATGGCCCATAGTCATGATATATTACTGGCAACATACCTGTTGTAATACCATGAAATATAGTTTTATCTAAATTACCTTGTTCCAATTCACTATTATTAATGATGAATTTTTCATCTTTTTTGTTTTTTCTATTGATAAATAGTCCAGGTGGTAAAATTTGCGAATATGCTTCTTTACCCGTATACATATATCGTTTATCAGGATTCTTTAAACTACCACCGAAATAACTATTAACCATTTGAATATTTGCTAATGTTTTATCTTGGATAGTTGTAATATCTTTAGTCAATCTAAAAGATCCCAAAAGTGTATCTTGAACAACTTCAATAATAGGTTTGCCATCTCTTGGTGCCAATATCATATATGGTACTGCAGCAATATCCATCAATTCATTCATAGTTTGAACACTTTGTGGACAATGCAAATTCATTTCGTCACCATCAAAATCAGCATTATAAGGAGGTGTATCGAGAACATTCAATCTGAATGTTTGGTAAGGCATAATTACAACTTTGTGACACATCATGGACATTTTATGAAGAGAAGGCTGTCTGTTAAATAATACAAAATCTCCATTTGTCAAATGTCTGTGAACAACATCACCATATTTGAGATCTTTGGCATTTTGTTCTAGATCTTTCGAATATTTCAAATTTATAGTTGTATTATTCTTTTTAATATATTTCGCACCTGGCCAACTATCGGAACCATTTTTAACTAATTCGCGCATTTTATCAATATTATATTGATTCACTATTTCTGGAAATGTAATATTGATTGCAACCTTTATGGGAACCCCTAATTCATCTATGCTAATATATGGATCTGGAGTAATTACAGAACGTGCAGATTGATCAACGCGTTTACCATTTAAATTTCCACGAATGCGTCCTTCCTTCTTCTTCATACGATCAGAAACCGATTTAAGTTTGCGACCATTTCTTTGTTGAGAAGGGGCGAGGCCAGGAATTTGATTGTTGATAAATGTAAATACATGATATTGCAATAACATAGTAATATATTTAATAGTATCTTCAGAAGCACCTTTATTTATTTTATCTAAAATACTATTATTTGTTTTAATAATATCACTTAGTTTGTGAGTCAAATCATCTTCTCTTCGCTGGCCATTTTCTTCAATAATACTAGGTCTTACTGCTGGTGGTGGAACTGGTAACACATTACAGATCATCCATTCAGGTCTATTCCACTTAGGATTAAATCCCATAACTTCCATTTCTTTTTCAGTAATACGTTTGAAAATCTTCAAGATGTCTTCGGCAGTAAATTCTTGTGTAATTTTTTCATCTTTCTTTTTATCCTTCCATTCTGCAATAATTTTCATTGCATTTTCTTTGTGAAATTTTGTGGGTTGTATAGCACCGCAACCAACACTATCATCATCTCCGCAAGCTCTTAATTTGGTAGTAGTATTACATAATTTATAATACGCCTCCCATCTTTTTTGATTGTTTTTAATGGAAAGAATTTTAGCCATGTCATTCTTAAAATCCTTATGTTGTGTATTGGGTGAGATAAGACATTTAGAACATTTATAACAAACACAATTTAGTATTTTTTTAACTATGTCGAAAAACATAGCGTGAAATACTGGTTTTGCTAATACTATATGTCCAAAATGCCCGGGGCAGAAAATATTCTTTTGTTCACATGTACAACAAATGCGATTGTGTTCTAAAACACCCATACGCGAATCAAATAAACCACCTACTATTGGTTCGCTTCCCGCATATGTGTCTGTTTTGTTGATTTCAACAACGGAACGTTTAATAATTTCTTCTGGACTTAATACACTAAATTGGATTCCTTTTACCTCTTGGATTTCAACCTTTTGATCATTATAGGATAGTTCTGGATAAATTGACATATCTCTTAATAATAGTAGTTAAAATAACTCGTCTTATGTTTAAATTATTTTAAAATAAAATAATCAATTTTTATTTTATTGCTTTCTAAATAAATTTTTGAAATCATCAATAAATAAATATCCTAGTAATATAAATATTACTATTAATATAGTTAAAATTACAAAATAACCATTTTTTTTATTTTTAAATGGTATACCATCATAAGGCATAGATAATAATGAAACTAAAAATGCAGTCGGTAAAAACATTGCCGCTACTATAGTTAGTATTCTTGTTGTACCAGAATCTAAATAAGAAATACGTTGCATAGTACCATGTCTAGTCTGTTCTAAATTATTCTTTAAATCAATAATATTATTTTTGAATATTTTAATGCGATTTTTAAATAATTCATATTCTTCATTATCTTTATTATAATCTATTATAATTGCAATACGAGACACTATCATTATCATATCATTAATTATATTTTGATATGATAATACATAATATAATAATTTATCTAAATATTCAATAATCTTATAACTATCGAAAAATTGTATCCATGTCACATGTTTTTTAACTTCGTATAATATACTATTAATATATCTGTAATCCTTTTCACATTTATCAATTATGTCTACAAATAAATTAATTATTCTGTTTTCTTTATTGATAAAACTTAAATTGTCAACATCATCAACTATGATATATTTTTCCTTTTCAAGATAGAAAATGGTTTTATATATATACATATTATTTATACTGACATTTAGTAAATCCGAATAGTCGAGTCCGTATTCATATAAGGTATTATCACCTTTAATTACTTTATTATTATAGTAATCAATAATTGGTAATGAAAAGCTAAAATAAAATTTTTTACCATCGATAATTAGTTTTTCTTTTAATGATATTAAATCTTTAATAATAGTTTCATCTAAATTATATTTTTTTGCATAATCGAATTTAATAATATTCATTTTATAATATAAATCTATTAAATAAGATATATTATTTTATTGATTCGTCCGTTATTATAAACTTGCGACGTTTTTTTTGTTCAATATCCGTTATTATAAACTTGCGACGTTTTTTTTGTTCAATATCTGTTATTATAAACTTACGACGTTTTTTTTGTTCAATATCTGTTATTATAAACTTACGGCGTTTTTTAGCTTGTTCAATATCCATTATTATAAATTTGCGGCGCTGTTTTTCTTCATATATAGTATATAACCTTTTATCGGGTATGAACATTAGCTTTTAATATCAATAATCTTTTATATTATTATAACAAAAATAAAGTCGCTGCTAGCAGGGCTCGAACCTGCGACCGCTCGGTTAACAGCCGAGTGCTCTAACCGACTGAGCTATAGCAGCTTATATATAATATATGCCTAATTCTTATATATTTTTAATATATTGTAAAAATATATATGAATCATGGCAGATATATGCTATATTTGTAGCGATAAAAAAATATCTAAAAATTTAGATTGTTTTACATGCAATAATGCTTTGTGTATTGATTGTTGCAATAAATTAAATTATAAAAAATATGTACTTTATAATGTTAAAAATGAAGTATTCTTAAAATATACATGCCCATTCTGTAGATCAGAAAATAATAAAAATATTAAATTATTTGAAAAAAAAGAGCTAACAACTTTTATAGTAGATTTATTAACACAACATATAACATTGTCTGATAATATCGATAAATATAAAAATAACATAAATAACTTAACTTATCAAAATAATAAATTGCACTATGATGTTGAAAATAAAAATAAATATATTACTGAAATAGTGAATATTAACAAAAATAATATGCAGGAATTTAACATTTTATTGAAAAGATACAGGAGTTTATTTAATTATTAAATTATTAACATTTTTTTTATAAATTTCTTTGAGAGGTTTAACATTGTTCTTATTAATTATTTTTTCTTTTACTAACCATTTTTTAGATAAAACGTTATATTTATGATTTTCATTAAATAATATATTTAGAAATATATATATTAAAAGTACCATTACTATAGTCTTTGATACGCTTTTTGTTGCCATATATACTATTGAAAATAATAGTATTAATTGAAATATTTTATTATTTATTATTTTTTGCTGTGCAGGTGTAAGTTCAACTTTTAAGTATCTTCCACCAAATTGAACTAAAATTAAAAAAAGTATAGATACAGGTTCAATAGTATTTAATCCTTCCATTATTATAATTGCAAATACTGATCTATTTTTTATTAAGAAAGAATATTTACTAAACTATTAAACTTTTCTTGTATATCTTTAATTAGTTTCTTTTTATCAAGAGCGTTATTACTTATTTTAGAAGGTTTATTTTCATATCTACTATCTTCTTTCTGTTGAGGCTTTTTCTTAGCTTTTTTAACATCTTTGTTAGTAGATACTTTAATATCTTTTGATGTTTCTTCTTTGGCTTCGTCAACTTCTTTGGCTTCGCCAACTTCTTTGGCTTCGTCAACTTCTTTGGCTTCGTCAACTTCTTTGGCTTCGTCAACTTCTTCAGCTTCGACTTCTTCAGCTTCGACTTCTTCAGCTTCGACTTCTTCAGCTTCGACTTCTTCGCCCGTATCTATATCAGCTTCATCTGTGTTTTCGGATTTAAATGTTTCAACATCATTACTGAATATTTCGCCACCAGTAAATATTATAATATCTAAAATAAGTGCTATTATAGATAAAAGCATTAATAAACCAATGGTAGTATCCCATTGCATTACATAGAAATTTATTAAAACTAAAACTACAAATATCCATGGATTATCTATTATTTCTAGTAAATTATCCGGATATTCTGCAGATGGTCTCAACCCAAGTACTATTAAATATGCTATCAAAAAGCCTGATATAACACCTTTTAATATTGAAATAGTTCCATTATTAAAGTCTAAATCTTTCATAGTGCTTCTTTACAATTATACTATATAAATATTTTTTTCTTGTTTTTCTTTCCTTTTTGTATAATAGAGAGAATATTTAAATTAAATATGAACTATTCAACTTTGCAAGAAGCATATAATTTAGATAGCTTTGAAAAAATCATGAAAAAAAAAAAAATAAAATCTCAAGAAAATCAAAAACATTCTCCCAGCAAAGGTCCAGCAAATATTGAAACTAGTAAATTAACTTCTTCAAGTGAAAGTTTCCCCGACTATGATGAATATATGAAAAAAGCTGGTGGTACATGTGCGCCAATACAAGCACCAACATATACTATACCAACAAGCGGAGAATGTAAAAACGAATTTAATAAGGCTATGAAAGTATTTACAGAAGAAAACTTTAACCAATCCAAAGATGTTGATATGTCTAATATGGCAAGTAGCAACGATATTATGCCATATTATGATGAAGATTTAGAACAATATTTTGATATTAATAACTTAAACGACGAAGTAAAATACAATCCTAACAACAAAGCCAGTGTTTATATGCCAAATAACAATAAAGTATCTTATACCAACAATAATACTAATGAATATACAAATAATGCTACTATTTTTAACAATGGCAATAATTTACTTAATACATCTGAGTATAATTTGAGTCCAGAAGAAAGAAAAAAAGCCAATGAAGCTATTCAATATCTTAAATTTTTAGAAGGCAAAATAGATAGCGATGAACGTAATGCATATGCATTACAACTCAAAAATTTTAATGTTACAAACCCACCCGAGTTTTATAAAGCCGATGAAAAAACTAAAAAACTAGAAAGAGAAATCGAAGAGCTCAAAAAACGCGAAATAATTCTTTCGAAAAGTATAGATGAAAATAAAAAAACACAAAATAATATAAATCTTATTATAAATATATTTGTAATATTATTCATTGGTTGTATTATAATATTTCTTTGCGATTATTTGGTCGAGTTATCAATACAAATTGGTATGAAAAAAACTACCAATTTTTTAGAACCTTATATGCATAATAAAATGTATAATCAATTTCAACCCCACCATAGTCATCAAAATGTAATGCCTTACAATTATAATACTATGCCTATAAATAATATACCTCCTCCTCAGTAATTTTAATTGATATATAAGATTTATTTACAATTTATTTTTAATAAAATGACATTAAATATTAGTGATTTAATTAATAACACTATTATAGTTGGTGAAGAGTCTAAAAATAAAGATGAGAATTGGTGGAAAAAACCGGAATTAAATAAAACGCGCGTAATGTTATGTGGTACATATCCGATTGGTACTAGTAACGGCTATTCTAAAGTTGTTTATTATATTGCCAAGTACTTAGGTGAGTATAATGATATAGATTTGACAATTTATGGATTTCAAAATGTCGCGAATACAAATGGTAAACATCTCCGCAACGATATACCAAAAAATGTTAAAATACATGACGCAATGGCAACTGAAAATCCAAAACGTAGTGGATTTGGTGAAAATGAAATTGGCAAATATTTAAAAAATAATCCTCAAGATGTTATTATTATTTTTAATGATAATATGATAACAACAGCATTAACAAATAATATATTAAAAGATTGTGGAAATGAGCGAAAAAATTTTAAACTTATTTCATATATGGATCAAGTATATCCTTATCAAAAAAAAGCGTATATAGAATTATTAAATAAACATTTTGATGGTATTATTGCTTTCACCCCATATTGGAAAGATATTGCTAGAAAACTTGGTATTAAAGACGAAATGCCTATATACACATTTCCACATGGATTTGATACCAAAACATATTATCCAATACCCAAACATATTGCACGATCTTATTATAAATATAACAAAGATGATTTTATGGTTTTAAATTTAAACAGAAATCAGCCTAGAAAATGCTGGGATCATACTATTATTGCATGGGTAGAATTTGTTGAAATGCATTATAAAGTAAATGTATTAAATTCTCAAGAATTTACTAGTAACGAACATACTTCTAGACCTATTAAATTACTTGTTGGAACATCAATAGATGCTTATTGGAATTTATGGGATGTACTTGAAAATGAAGTGAAGTTTAGGGAAGTACCACTTGATTATGTTAAAAATACTATAATCAATGTAGAAATGCCTCAACAGCTTTCTGATAGAGAAATTAATATACTTTATAATTCGTGTGATGTAGGATGTAATAATTGTAATGGTGGTGGATACGAATTGACAGTATTCGAATGTTTAGGATTAGGAAAACCACAAGTATCTTCTTATGTTGGCGGTATTCGCGAATATTTAGAAGAAGATAATTCTATACCTATAAAATCAAAAATATATTATTATTTAGATAATAAATCTAATGGTATTGGTGGTAAGGCCGAAATCACAGATCCTCATGATTTCGCAGTAGGTTTCTGGAAATATTTTAGCGATCCGGAATTAGCAAAAAAACATGGTATAAATGGTCGAGAAAATATTCTTAAAAATTATAGATGGGAAACATTAGTAGACTATTTTTATAAAAAAGTATTAATCAATATTATTAAAAATTGATATATAAAGTTATTTTATTATAAATAAATAATGGCTTTATTTATAGATACGGAAACAAATGGTTTACCTAATGCAAAAAATTTGAATTTAAAGTGGGGCGATTATCCATTTTATAAATTACTAGATCGTTATAATAGTGCGCGAATAGTACAACTATCCTACATGATTACCGATAATCAATTTAAACAACTTGAACTAATCGATCATATTATTAAAAGAGATAATTATGATATTAATAATTCAGTGTTTCATGGCATTACCAATGATATATCTGATAATGGTATTGAATTCGATTACGCATTCGAAGAATTCTATAATTCTCTTACAAAAGTAACGCATATAATTGCACACAATATAGCATTTGATATTAATGTAATTAAGTCCGAATTATATAGGCGCAATAAAATATATATAATTAATGAAATAGATAAAAAGATCTTATTATGCACTATGAAACATACTAAGGGAATCCTTAAAATTATTAATCAATATGGTAGGTATAAAAATCCTTCCTTAAATGAAATTTATAGATTTGCTTTCAATAAAGATATGGATAATGCACATAATTCGAAATATGACGTTATTAATATGCACGCCGTAATAAAAAAAATGTATGATGACAATATACTTAATTATTCTATAGATTAATATTTAAGTTGTCTTTTAATGGTTTTTTTATATTATTATCTGTAAAATCAGTTATAGGTTTTGCAATATTATTATCAGCAAAATTATGTATATCGTCGAGTAGTTTAGTCAATTCATTAAGTAAATTTAGTTCTTCTGAATTACTAGACATTATTACTATATAACTATTATTTAATTAATAATTTATTTTTTTCCTCTTTAATTTCTTTGAGTTCATTTAATTCCTTAATATATTTAAATATATCATAATCAATAATATCAATATTTTTAGATTTATTTTTCTGATTGGCAATTTTAGTTATTCTTTCTAATATTTGTTGTTTTTTAGCTGCTTCTTCTTCAGTATCTACACCATCATTATCATTTTCTTCGACATATGAAGTTAGTGATTTAATATAATTGTTATACATTATATCTTTGATATATGTATCAACATATTCTCTATAATATCTTATTTCGTTTTTATCAGTAATATATTTTAATAATTCGTTATTTTGTATATCTTCTTCTAATTTGTTCAAGGAATTGCTAAAGTCTTTTAATATTTCTTTTGTTAATGTATTGTGCTTTCTACATTGAACTAAATTATCATTATTTTTATTATCAGGGAGGGAATATGTTGATAGTTGAAATTTAATTACTTCAAACTTTTTTTGGTATTGCAATAGTAAAGATAACCTACTACTTATTATTTCTAATTTATTTTGGTAATCGTTAAATTTTATATAACCTGTTATAATAGTAATTGAAATACCAATAAATATTGATGTAATGCTTATAGTATATGTAAGTTCTTTAATTTCTTTTTTTTCAGTATTTTCTATTATTAATCTTATGGCTTCTATAAAAGTTATAACAGATGAAAAAATTAAAATAAATATAGAAGACCACCAATATTTATTATTAATACTATGATATGAGCGCCTAGCAATAATGATATTTTTTGTTTGTTCATCTAAACATTTCATAAGTCTATTATCGAGGATTTTCTTAGATTTTTTAAGCGATTCCAATTCGTCCTTTTTAATGATTTCAACTTCTTCTCTCAACTTTTGCAGTGATGTCTCCTCAGCTTGTTTATTTGTAATTATTTCTTGTAATTTACCCATTGCCATTTTAACTTTTCCTTCAAGATCGGCAATATCAAGCGATTTAATAGATGTGTTTTTTTCGATAGTTTTGGTATTTACTTCAGGTTGTTCATCGTCACTATCGCATATATCCATTATTATATCAGATTGTTCAGTTATTATTGGATCCATAATTTAAATATAGTGTTATTATTTATATAGTACTTTAATAGTAATATTTTTATTATTTTGTATTATTTCCATTTCAATAATATCTCTATTGCGATATAATATAATAGTTTTAGAATCTATATTTGTAATTATTTTATTTATTTTAATATTATATTTGCCATTAAATGTTAATATATTTATAGTATTTTCAATACCATTATATGCAGCCGTTAATGCGTTTATAGAATTGCTCTCGAAATTAATTATTTTTATTTTTATTGAAAGATCCTTAAAAATACTATTCAACTCATGATATAATTCGCTTAATCTCATGAAATATTATCAACTATGTGTCTTATTTATATGTATCATTTTTTACTTTTTTATGCATCTACCAGTTCCAAAATTGCACTTTTTTCCTTCTTTGCAACTTTTTTTGCATGGTTTAAAATTATTAGCATTAATTGGTGCTTTTTTCTTAGGGGGATTTACACATCTTCCTGTTTCTTCTTTACATATTTTATTAACTGCGGCACAATCCTTCTTACAAGGTCCAGAAACAATTACTTTAGCTTTAGGAACTCTTTTAACAACTACATTTTTATCTTTAGGAGCTTTAACGCATCTTCCTGAGGTATAATTACATATTTTTCCGTCTTTGCAACTTTTTTTACATTCTTTTCTCGGTTTAACATCAATAATATCCGAAGCTTTTTCTTCTTCTAATTGAAGTGTTGGAGATAAAGCAAAATTCTGTTTTTGAGGTACTATTACAACGGGCGATCTTGGCATTCCTGGGGATAATTCAAACGACGAATCCTCATTAATAACAAAAGATCTTCTAGGTGTAGTCGCTCTTCTAGG
>Ga0315315_10002250_pt1 | contig 17681 bp, 13 predicted proteins | sample M140m3416metaG_FD_203699 | JGI IMG/M metagenome (GOLD analysis project Ga0315315, IMG submission 203699) | Ammonia-oxidizing marine archaeal communities from Monterey Bay, California, United States - M1 40m 3416 | ecosystem: Environmental > Aquatic > Marine > Intertidal zone | place: USA... | reverse complement strand
GGAAGCGCGCGCGCGCTCCCCATCGTCGTAAGCAGCGTAGAAAGCTTTGGTCCCTTTTCGCGAGCGATCAGAAGCTCATAGGCGTAGGGATAGAATTCCTTGGGCCCGAGGCCGGTTCCCTCGCAAAGCGTCTTTAGATGCTCGATCAGCGTGGCCTCATTGAGATCGGGCTCCCCTTCGAGCGCTTTCACCAGTCGCTCAAGAATTTCGCGTGGCGGGCCGTCGAGGGTTTGCTCGCTCGGGGTCTCACGAATCCGGTACCTAAAATCATCCGGCGCAAATTCTTCCACCCAATGCCAAACACGCTCGGCGCGCACCCTAAATCGCGCTCGCTCAGCGTCGGTCGAGACTTCACCAATCGACTCGTAGTAGGCGAGCGAACGATCGAAATCTCCGTCGTAGATCTGGAGGTTCATCGACAGTGGCCGGAACGACGGAACACGCACCGGTTCATCCCCAGGCGTGATCCGCATAGGCAGCCGTGCCGAAAGCTCAATCGTGCGGCGCACGATCTGTCGCTTCTTATCTTTCTTGCTTCCGTCATCCGGGGCATACGCCGTCGCGAGCGCCCGGTCGTAATCTTCGTAGAGCTTAATCACATCGAGATCGAAGCTGATCTGAAACTCCGAGTTGGGCCGTTGGCTCGTGAAGATCCAACGCAGCATCTCCGGCTCAAAGACCTGCAGACAATCCGCGACCGTAACCGCCTCGCCTGCGGAGCTTGAGATCTTGCCGCCCCGTCCCTTAATACGCACAAAGTCATAAGGAACGTACTCGGGCGCCCAACCGTCGTAGACCGGGCTTACGATCTTCTTCGCGGTGTCGTAGCTCCCGCCGGCAGAACTATGGTCCTTGCCGCCCGGCTCGAAGCAGACGCCCTCGAAGGCCCATCGCATAGGCCAATCGATTCGCCAAGGAAGTTTCACATTCCCGCCTTTGCGCAGGTCCACGGACGTAACCGCCGAGCAATCTCGGCAAGTCATCTCCGTCGTCCACTCACCATCCCACTTGAAATCGACTTCATCACGACCACAACTTCCGCAGAAGCCCGCGAGCGGAAGCCAAGACTCGGGCAACGGCTCCTTGCGAAATTCATCCAGCACGCCACGAATCACGTCTTTGTTATCGAGCGCCTTCTTGATGCCCTCGGCATAATGTCCGGCGCGGTAAGCCTTCGACTGGCGAATGAATTCGGGCTCGATGCCTAGTGGGTCGAGGCTCGACTCAAAGGTTTCGACGTGATGGCTCGCGTAGGAATCGGCGCCCGCACCCTCTTCGGCAAAAGGATCGGGAACATCAGCAACGCTCCGCCTAAGGTTATCAGTCAGCATCTCCTGCTGTGGCGCATCCGAGGGCACCTTTCGGAAGACGTCGAAATCGTCCCATGAATAGATGAAGCGGACATTCACGCCTTGATCGCGCAAAGCTCGCGCCACCAGATCGACGGTCATGACTTCGCGGAAGTTCCCCACGTGCACAACGCCAGAGGGGGTGATACCGGCCGCGACCACGATCGGTCGCTCATCACCTTCTTCACGCGGGTGCGCAGCTACGACGCGTCGCGCCGCTATGTCCGCCCAATGTGAAAAATAAGGGTCGAAGTTCTGCGATCCCATGAGTTGCTCAGCTCCTCTTGGCCGAGGAGTTTGCCGTGAGATCGCTCCATTGCAAGGGCAATAGGCGAACACGGCATAACCATGGCGCTTCGATCCGCATCAAAAGGGTCGCGAACGGCCCGAGCAGAAGCACTCCAAAGCCTACTCACGGCGCATCGGCTTTATGATAAAGCGCTTCGACGTCACGAAGCGACGTGAGGAGGCGGGAATAGAGAATGGTCGAATCTTTAGCGGTACCGAGTTTTTCGTGAAGCCCCCTCAACAAGAGCAGGTCGTCGCACCCACGTGGCCTGCTCCCTTTTAAGAAGCTCCACTGCAAGATATGGAGAAGCCCTCACACCGCGAGCCTCACCCTTAGAGACCGTCGGACGCGCCTAACGGATCTGCGGAAACACCACGAGATCAGCATCCCAGCCGTCCTCGCCTAGGCCCTCAGCTACTTCCGCTGCATCAACCATCGACGATAGGTGCATCACGTAAACGTCGAATACGTCGTCCCCGGACAGTTCCCAAGGGTGAACCTGCGTGTCGAATCCACGTAGCGCAATCGAATCTGCAATCGCCTTCGCATCCTCTTCGAGCTGTCTCGTTGTTACGCGGACCGCGAAGGGCGGCCCCGAGATTGCCGGCATCCCAGCCCCCCGAGCACGCCTTCGCTCGAAAGTGAGCCGCCTACGAATTGTATCTGCAACCAACTCTGCAGGGTTAGACACGCGGCGCGCTCGTGCGGAAATCATCAACCGCACATCATCGACCGTCGTCCCTTTAGCTCCAAATAGGAAGCCGAGATAGGGTAAGTCCCGTAGGAAAGGAATTCCCGAATCGATTTTTGTCTCGCTCTGCCGCTTACTCACTGCGAGTACGGCACTCTCACCGTCATCGAGCCTTGCCGTCACCACCAGGTTTTTCTTCGTGTAGCTCGGACCGATCTCAGCGGGATTACCCGCCAACCCCGCACGTGTTCGGTCGATTGCGGATATCTCGACTTCGAGATCGAGTTGAATCTTTCCTTCGGCGCCTGCGCGAACTTCGATCGCGAGACGCGTCCCAATATCGGTTCTCTCAAAGCTCGTCGTTCGGGAGAGCGCCGATACATCGACCCCGCCAATCGTTTGGGCGTCTTCCCCACCCGTTCCCGCGTCCGAAACCGGAATCCCCACGTTGTCCCCAACGAATATTTCGTGTCTTTCCCCCGCCGTCACGATCAAACTCGGCTGAATCAGAACCTCGTTCGTACCATCGAAATCAAGTGCTCCTATTGAAGTCTCAATTGGAACTGCGATCGGAATTGGCGCGCCTGGGGGCTGAAAGGTGACATCGGTGCTTCGCTGAACCCGTCCAGTGAGCGCCGGAAACGCAGCCGCACCTCCAAGCACCGGGGCACTCTGAACGAATCCGAGTAAGTCTCCAGTGCCGCTTCCCTTCGCAAAGGGAATCTGAAACCCGAAGAGAAAGCCGTAGCTCTCCGGAGTCCGAAGCTCGGACACCGTAATGTCAACCGCGACCAATTCGACTGGCGCATCGAGAACTTCTAAAATCTCGCGGATGGCTTTTTGGGTCTGGGGATCTGCCCTAACAACGAGAGAGCGAGTCGGCACATCGACTGCGATCGAAAAATCGGCGCCATCCAAGGGGCCAGCCGCCGCCTGCGCATCACTCGTCGCCGAAATCGTAGCGTCAGAGAAGGTGCGGATAAGCTCCGCCATCTCTTCCGCGTCGCGATGTAACACGCGCAAAATGCGAATCGCACCGCCCGCGTCAATCGGTTGATCGAGTCGATCCAAAAAATCGAGTATGCGTGCGACGCCAGCACTTTCGCCTCGAACGACGAAACTATTGGTGCGCGCGTCGCTCCAGATCTGCGTGCGCGAAAGGCTGCGGTCGCCGGCTTCCAGAAAACCTTCGATCAAGGGCTCGATATCGTCCACGCCCCTGTAGCGAAGCACGCGCAACCTGAGAATCGCTTCTTCTACGCGGTCGAGTTCGCCGGCTAGGTCCGTGAGTCGTGCGATCACGCTCTCGGAGCCACTCGCAATCAGACTATTCGTTTCCGGATAGGGCACTAACGTGATCCGACTCCCCGAGAGCGGTTCGAGTACCGAGAGGACCTCTCGAATCTTCGCGACCCGAAGTGGGATCAAGGTCGTGACGAAGGAATCTCTATCGCCTGTCGCAGTCAAACGGAAAGGCGCTTCCCCCAAAGCCGTCGCGACCCGCGCGATTCGCCAAGTCCCCGCAGTCGAGGGCAGCAGCGAAAAGCCGAGAATCGAAAGGGAAGATTCAAGAATCTGCCAGGCTTCGCCCAAAGTGACTGGGCGCTTGGCGACGATTGAAATCGTGCCGCGCACGTCATCTGGCACGAGGATCGTGCGCTCAGTCGCCTCGCCAATCTTCTTAACGAGTTGCTCGATTCGCGCGCGCTTTTGGTTCACCGCGAGCGTGCGTCCCTGCGCACTCGCAGAGCGAATAGCAAAGACACCCCATCCCTCGACGGTGAGAGGCACGCTCAGTGCGCCAAACGAGGGCACGAAGACGAACGCGAGGAGCGTCGTTAGGAAAAAGCGAAAGACTGCACGGGGCGGGCGTCGCGTCACAAGCAAAGGCTATACGAGGCGCCCCACCGAGGCTACGACGAAGGCGAGCTCGGCCCTCCAAACATCGATAGCAAGCAGAAACTTTCCTGATCCACTCCCTCGTCCTTGCACGTGTCACGCGAGTACTCCGGCACAGCCGGTTGGCTGCATGTGAAAATCAGTGATCTACTGGCCGGTAGAAACGAGTCGCTTGATGATGGATGTCATACTTCGCGAGGATCGAAGTACGGGTTTCGCGGCCTCCCATCCGTTCTGTCCTAATCGATTGCAAATACACCGGTTTCGGACCAAATGCGTCGAACCGAGGAGGCCTACTCGTCGGGCAATATTCGAGGAGGCGACTCAGATGCTGGTCTCGGTGAAGATTCTCGTTCTGACGGTGCTTCGGCCAGTGATTCGGGTGCGCCCAGCCATCGATAGGCGAGAATCGAGCGAGCCACGATGGTGATCGCGAGGATCGCCACCCAAAGCGGTGTCGTCAGCGCGAGCTGCGCCGGAAAGACCAGGAAGATGCTGTAGGCGATCCCCGTCTCCCCGCCTTCCGCGAGACCCGCACCGAGGCGGAGCCCACGGTCATCTCGTGCCGGAAGTGCTCGTTTGGCTTCCTGCATTCCTAGGGCAAGTGCACTTGCGATGCATAAGATGTAGAGGAATAGCATCAGCATCCACTCCAAATGGAGTGCGGGCCAAGCGACCGCGAATCCCAATACCATGGCGCCGTAGGCCGCCATATCGAGCACGATGTCGAGATACGCTCCAAAATCGCTCTCTTGTCCGGTCGCGCGCGCGAAAACTCCGTCGGTTCCGTCCGCCGCGCGTGACACCCACCATAGTGTCAGTGCCACCCACTCATGACCCATCGCCACGGCAAAACTCGCCGCGAGCGCGATTCCAAACCCGAGGGCACTCACATGATTCGGCGTCCAACCCAATCGTGTGTAGATCGCCAGCAAGGGACCAGCAAAACGAGGCACGATCGCTCGAAAGGCGTTGTCGATCATGTCCCGAGTTTAACTGACCCCGTCGATTCGCCCGCTTTTGTGGGCGCGCTGTCGGGAAGCGGCCGAAGCACATACCCTGTCCACAGGAGCACACTCGCATTATGCCCCGGACGATCGTAGTCCTGCCGACATACGACGAGGCGGAGAACCTGCCGCTGATCGTCCCTCAAATCCTCGAACAGTCTCCGGACCTCGAGGTGCTCGTCGTGGACGACAACAGTCCCGACGGAACGGGCAAGCTCGCCGACGATTTGGCGGCGGCTTCGTCTCGCGTTCACGTGCTGCATCGCGCGAACAAACAAGGACTCGGTGCCGCCTATCGTGCAGGGATCGCCCGCGCGCTGCTTCTCGGCGCGGATCAAGTGATTCAGATGGACGCGGACTTCTCTCACCCACCGGACCAAATCCCAGTCCTCCTCCACGAGATCGAAACCCATGATGTGGTGCTCGGCTCTCGCTATCTGCACGGCATTACCGTCGTAAACTGGCCCATCGAACGGATTCTGATTTCGTGGTTCGGCAACCAATACGCGCGGCGCGCGACGGGGCTTCCGATCTCGGACATGACCGGTGGCTTTCGGTGTGTCCGTCGCAGTCTGCTCGAATCGATTCGCTTAGAACGTATCAAGGCCGACGGGTACGCATTCCAGATCGAGATGAATTTCCGATTCGTGCACGCGGGCGCGACAATTAAGGAAATCCCGTTCTTCTTCGTCGATCGAACCCGGGGCGAATCGAAGCTCTCTTGGCAAATCGGACTCGAGGCACTTTGGGTCGTATGGTGGCTGCGCATCTCGCAGGCGCTCGGCCGGTTGTAGGCCGGTCCCCCTGTCGACCACGATGACGACTCGCCTACGCCCACGCCTTCTCGTTCTCAACGAACGCGATCCCGAGCATCCACGTGCCGGTGGCGCCGAAATCCATGTCGCCCGGATTTTCAGTCGATTGGCTGCCCGTGGCTTCGACGTGACCTGGCTCGCGACAAGCTTCGTTGGTGGCGCCTCGCACACGACTCTCGATGGTATCAAAATCGAGCGACGCGGACCTCTCCCCCTCTACTATGCGAGTCTTCCGGGGCGCGTTAGGCGCGCGACAGCTAAAGCGACCCATGGCGGGGATGATCGCACCAACGGAAGTTATGGCACGGGTAGTTCCGGCTGTGACCTCGTCGTAGAGTGCCTGAACAAGATCCCCTTCTACTCCCCGCTCTACGCAAACGTGCCCACACTCGCTCTCTGCCACCACCTCTTCGGGGCTGTGGCTTTCGACCAAGCCTCCTGGCCCGTGGCCGCGGGCGTCGTAGCGAGCGAGCTAGGCCTCTCCCGCGCCTATCGTCACGTGCCCTTTTTAGCGATTTCCGAAAGCACGGCTTCAGATCTCGCGGCGCGCGGAATCGACCCCGCCCACATTACCGTTAGCCCACCGGGCATCGATCCTCTAAGTTTCGAAGTTGACCCTAACGCTATGCGTGCCCCGCGAATAACATACGTGGGCCGTCTTGAGCCTTACAAGCGAGTTGACCTCATGCTCCGAGCGGGTGCACGACTTGTCGATCGCTTCCCCGACCTCGAGCTCCTCGTGATCGGTAAAGGCTCGGACCGCCAGCGCCTCGAAAACCTGAGTCGTGGGCTCGGGCTCGCGGGTCGGACCCGCTTTACCGGCTTTATCGAAGACGGCGAACGAGATGACCTTCTTGCCGGAACACGCGCCTGTGCTTTTCCGTCCGAGAAAGAGGGCTGGGGCCTCACCGTAATCGAAGCCAATGCTTTGGGCACGCCCGTCGTGGCGAGAGATGCGCCGGGGCTTCGTGACTCCGTTCGCCATGGACAGACGGGCACTCTCGTCGGTCCTCCAGAACAACATGCTCGCGACCCCGAAAGAGAGCATGACGAGATTCAAGATTGGGCTGACGCACTCGGGGCGATGCTGATCGAAGATGATGCGGCGAAGGCACTTCGCCAGCGCTGCATCGAATGGGCCAAGCATTTCGATTGGCACCGAGCAGCCAACGACATGGAACGCGCGATCACCGCTGCTCTAAAGGGGAACTCCCAATGAGCGCTGCTGGACCTTCCCGAGCGAGCCGAATCGAGCAATTCGCCCGTCGCACAGTCCCCTTTGTAATCAGCGCCGCTTTGCTGACCTACGTGTTCGGGCGCATCGATATCCGTATCGCGCTCGACCATCTGACGGCCGATGTGGTCCTCCGGTTCATGGGCCCCCTCGCGCTCTTCTCGGTCGTCGCCCTATTGATCGAAGCCCAATGCCTCCATCGAGTGATCGGCGCCAACCCCAATGATGCGCGCCCTCTTTCGCGATTTACGGCGGCTCGAATCAAAGCCGCCTGCTATTTGCTCGGTGTCCTCAACTACGCGATCGGAGCCGCCGGACTTTCCGTCCTCGTGCGCCGCCGCACAGGCGCCTCTATCGCAGTTGCTATAGGCATGGTCTTCCTCGTCTCTCTTTTCGACATTGGGAGCGTCCTCGCATGGGTGGTGCTCGGCGGCGTTTGGCTTCAAACCGAAACGTACGGACTGCGGATCGGTCTCGTCGGCCTGATGATCGCCGCCATAGCAGCGGGCTTCGTCTTCCTGCGACTGCCCATAGCGTTAGGCCCCCTCGATTCAATTCGCGACTTACCCCTCTTTCAGGCGGCTCGCGATGCAAAGCTAACTCTCCTTTTCGAGATCGGCGTCCTTCGACTGCTCTTCGTCGGCTGCTTCGTCTTGCTAGTGCGCGGCCTCTTCTGGTCCTTCGAAGTCGATGCGAGCTGGGGCGAACTTGCCTTCAAGGTGGGCATAATGCTCGTCGTCAGCGCGCTCCCCATTGCAGCAGGTGGCCTCGGAACCGGACAGATCGTGTTCGTGGAACTCTTCTCCGGCGCCGCTTCAGAGCCTCGACTCCTCGCCATGAGCGTCGTTTTTTCTATGGCGATGATCGTGAGCCGCGCGCTCATTGGGCTCCTCTTCGCTTCCGAATTCGCCCGCGAAGCCCTTGCAGCAACGCGGGAAGAACATCGAGAAGAACTTGCAAGGGCTTCCGCCGCAGGCGAAAGCGCGGACGAGGAAGCAACTGAGGAGGGGAGTTCGGATGTCTGAGCCGGACCTCACCTTTACCGGCGAGCGACTGCATGCGGAAGACGCGCTCTTCGGAATTGACTTACTCCGTCATAGAGCGGCCTACCAAGAAGCGATTCGTCGCGTGCAAGCATACGGCGCTCAGTGGATCCTCGAACTCGGGTCTGGGACGGGATACGGCATGGCCGAGATGGCCGAGGCCCTGCCTAACGCAAACCTCGTAGCCGTCGACCGCGTGGCCCCGCTCGCTGCCGGTCGTGCGAGTGCCGCCACCTTCCTTCGCGCTGACCTTCGCTCTTTACCCCTCGAAGCAAAGGTTTTTGATTTCGCCATCAGCTTCCAAGTCATCGAACACCTCGAAGATCCTAAGCCCTACCTTGCGGCCCTCGCCGATCGCGCCGCGGCCCATGCCGAGGTTCTCATCTCGACTCCGAATGCCGATTTTTCCGATGGCGAAAACCCCTTTCACATCCACGAATACACATCCGAAGAACTCCGTGAAACCCTACTGCCCTTTTTCGAGGAAGTTGAAATGTTAGGCGTTTCAGCGACCGGCGAAGCCCTTAAGTACCATAAAGATCGTCTGGCTCGCATCCGACGCATCGTCCGGATTGACCCTTTCGGGCTGCGGCGGCAACTGCCAACCGCCCTTGTCGAATTCCTCTTCGCACGGCTCGCACTCATCGTCCGACGAGGAGTCGGCGCCGCAGATTCGCTTTCCCGCATCGCGTTAGAAAATTTCCCGATCGAAAAGGCTCACGTCAGGAGTCTCGACCTCTTCGCTGTCTGCCGAGGCCCTAAACACAAACGCTAATTCGAGTGTCCACCAAATCATTCCGTATCCATTAGCATTGGCGATTAAGCCTTTCGAACTGAATGGCGGGTGCGCTACGAAGCGTCGTGAAGAAGGCTTCGCGCGGGCGAAACCTGATCGACGCAAAGGGATCTCCGGATGGACCGACTCGAAGCGACACTCTCCCGTGGACTGACTGCATGGGCCCGCGGTGTCCATGCGCGAGCTGGACGCGTGCTACTTGGGATTGGCTTAGTGACCGTGGCGTGCCTCGGCTATACGGCGATGAACCTCGGCATCAACTCGGACAACGTAACTCTCGTCGCGGAACATCTTCCCGCTCGACAGAACTATCTCGAGTTCGCCCGCAGCTTTCCAAATATCGAAAACGTGATGCTTGTCGTCGTCGACGGAGAGACGCCGGAACTCGCTCGGGATGCGACCCATACGCTTCGGGATGCCCTCGCCGAGCGACCCGACCTCTTTAAAGAGGTCTACATCCCTGGCTCGGGTGAGTTCTTCGAGAAGCACGGATTGCTCTATCGCGAGCTCGAGGATTTGGACGAGTTCGCGCTCCAAATCTCTCGAGTTCAACCGATTCTTACGGCGCTCGAGCGCGAACCGACGGTCGCCAATCTTGCCTCGCTGATTAGAAGTGGGCTCGAGCAGCAGAACGAGACAGATGTTTCCCTCGACGAACTCGCTGTCCTGCTGGACCGGATCGGGGACGCAACCGTCGAGGTCTACCAAGAATTCCCCCTCGCGATTTCGTGGGAAGAAATCCTCTTGCGCGGATCCTCCGTCGACTCCGTGACCCAGTGGACGATCATCGTCGATCCGATCCTCAATTTCGGCAGTCTCTTCGCCGCCGCTGACCCGATGGCAGAAATCCGCAGGATCGCCGCGGCCAACGGCCTCGACCCCGAGCATGGCGTCACAATTCGCCTAACAGGAAATCCCGTCCTCAACTATGAGGAGATGGCCGGACTGCTTTGGGACATCGGCCTCGGCGGCGTGATCACCTTCTGCTTCGTAGTCCTCGTGCTCTTTCGCGCGCTCCGCTCCCTACGTTTGGTCGTTACCTCGATCATCACGCTACTCGTCGGCCTTGTGTGGACTGGCGCCTTCGCGGCCGCGGCCGTAGGCGCACTGAACCTAATCAGCCTCGCCTTCGCGATTCTCTTTATCGGCCTCGGCGTCGACTTCGCAATCCATTTAGGCATGGCCTACGCCGATGGCCTGCGCCGGGCGCACGCCGACCCGACGACAGAAGACGTTCATCTCGCTGCTCTCGATCATGCCTTCGAGCAGGTCGGAAGCGCCTTCGTCATTTGCACGATCACGACGGCCATCGGTTTCTTCGTCTTCATCCCCACGGACAACCTCGGCGTCGCTGAACTAGGACTCATCGCTGGCAGCGGAATGGTCGTAAACCTCTTCCTCACCACCACCCTCTTCCCAGCGCTCCTGGCCAACCTCCTGCGGCTCGACCCCGAACGGGACATCCCGATCGAAATGGTCTTCCGCAATACCTGGTGGAGTCGCCTCGCCGGCCGGCCCCGTGCGGTCGCGCTGATCGCGTTAGTCCTATTTTGTTGGGGCGCCTGGAATGCCTGGCAAGTGCAATTCGACGCGAACGTCATTCGCATGCGTGACCCGCAGACCGAGAGCGTCCAGACCTTCAACGAAATGCTCGAAGCACCCGGACAGCGCTCTCCTTGGCCTATGGACACCATCGCCCCCGACCTAGAAACAGCGTCGGCGATCGCCCGCAAAATCGAAGGCCTCGAGGTCGTCGACATGGCCATCTCGCTAGGGGACTACATCCCGACAGATCAAGAAGAGAAGCTCTATCTGCTCGAAGATGTTGGCATGATCCTCGACGCTCCTAGCGGAGTGTCCGCTTATCAAGAACGCCCCTCGGCCGCCGAGCAGGTCGAAGCGCTCCGCGCATTGCGCGACACCCTCGAGGACCCATCCATCGGCGATGCGTCGACAGTCCTTGGGCGGAGCATGCATGCGCTTCGAACGCGCCTCGATGAGTTTTTCGTTCGCGCGGACAACGAGAACGATGTCGACGCAGCCTTAACGCGGCTCGAGACGGTGCTGCTAGGCGGACTCGCGGATCAACTACGGCGATTGCGGGAAGCGACACTGATCGACGAAGTCGGCCTACATGATCTTCCCGAGCAACTCCGCGCCCGAATGATCACGGCGGATGGCCGCGCGCGCGTGCAAATTTTCCCTGCCGAGCGGCTCACCGACGAGGCGGCCTTCACGCGATTCGCTCATGAAGTGCAAGCGGAAATCCCGAACGCGACCGGGCTGCCTATGAATATGATCGCTTTCGCCGATGCGACCCGGAGTAGTTTCGAAGAAGCACTCGTATCGGCGGTCGTGTTGATCACGCTCTTTCTCATCTTTTTGTGGCGACGCGTCTCGCCGGTCCTCCTCACGCTCGCGCCGCTGCTCCTAAGCAACGTGCTCACGATCGGGGTCATGAGTTCTCTCGGGATCGCGTTCAATTTTGTGAATGTGGTCGTCGTACCGCTTCTGCTCGGAATCGGCGTCGACTCCGGAATCCATCTCGTACACCGCGCCGAAGCCCTCGCGCGAATCCCAGGCGGCGGCGAGCTTCTTTCGAGCACGACCGCGCGCGCGGTCTTCTACAGTGCACTCACGACAACGGTCAGTTTCGGAACGCTCGCGCTCTCATCACACCAAGGTGTGTCCTCCCTCGGCGTGGTCCTCGCGATCGGCATGACGCTCACGGTCGTAAGCAATCTCGTCGTGCTCCCGGCACTCCTTGCACTGCGCAACGAAGCGAAGCACTAACAAAAAGAAACTCGTAGGCGTTAGTCTTCAAACTTGGAAGCGAGTAAGCGTTCCAGACGTTCCGGTTCGCGGCGCAGATGAACTGACTTTCCGCCGGTTACGTAGACGAGGCCGCGCTTCGCCCCCTTGGGCTTCTTCACGTTCTTGATCGGCACCACATGAACATCCGCCCGTCCGGCATTCTTCAGCTTTGAAAAATGCACGGAGAGTTCGCAAGCATCGAGCACGGACTCGGGCGGCGGATCTTCCGACCCTTCCGTTCGTAAAATCACGTGGCTTCCGGGAGCGCCGTCCAAATGAAAGAAGAGATCTTTGCTTCTCGCGAGACGCGTCGTGAGGACATCGTTCGCCTCATCGCTTCTACCCACCCAGATTTCAAGACCCTCGCGACTGCGATATCGACGCGGATGCAGCTTACGCGGCATGTTTCGGTACGCGGCGGGAAGCGTCGGCTTTTCGAGCCGCTCGGACACAGCGGTCTGTGGCGTCTTCGCACCGTGTCGTGACAAGAGGCGTCGTACATCCTCGCGCTCGAAAAAGGGCGCAAGCGAGTCCGCCTCCGCGATTTCAGCTTCGATCGCCGTAAGCGAATCCAGCCCTGCGCGGGCCAGATCAACCTGCCCACCGGCTTTAGTAAGCCTACGAAGCAGCTTTTGATATCGCTTGAAGGTGGCTTCGAGATTGGCCTTCGGCGACAGCTTCGGGTCGATGGGAATTTCGACCGGATCGCCAGTTTCAAAATCATTCACAGTCACGGAGGCTGCGCCGTGCTCGATTCGATCGAGATTCGCTTTGAGCAACTCGCCGTTGCGCTGGAGCGTCGACGCTTGATCGGACTCCGCGAGTTCGACTTCGATGCGTTCGAGGCGGCGTGTAGCGGATTTCCGTTCCTTCTTGATCGCGGTCAGTAATCGCCTTCGCTCTTCGTCGGCGCCGCGATCCCCAATCTCCCCCGCATAGTCCGCTTCGATCGCCGCAAGCAGCTCGATTCCTTGCGAGGCTTGGAAGCGATCTTTGCCACGCTGTGGCGCCGAACTACTGGGATCGACATAAACCTCGCCAAGGGCCAACTCAGCACGAGTCTCGGACAAGGGTCTCAGCGCCTGAAGTAGCCGGTCCGCACCATCGAGCAAATACAGATTGCTGCGGCGTCCGAAAATCGACAGCAGGAGACAGTAGTTACCCTCCCGCGCGGTGAAGCCCAGAGCGAGCTGCCGATCTTCGCCTCGCAAGGTGACCGCCTCAAGCCGTGCCCGCGAGAGATGCGCGCGCAGATACGCCGCGAAAGCCGGCATGCTGGCCGGCGCTTTAGGCATCCGCTCATGCAGCCCGACTCGGGCGAGATCCGGACGCGCATCTATGCAGAAGACACGTTTACTCTTCTCGGCTTCGTCCCGGCGATAGAGGCTGAACGCAAGACGACCGCGACTGGGTTCGACCCATCGTTCGATCCGTCCGCCTACGGCATGGTCAGCGAGTACTGCCGCGACACGTTCGAGTTCGACCCAGCTAAGCATATCTGCCGAGAGTAGCGGTTCAGCGCTGACAGTGAGCGCAGTAGTGGGTGGAGCGCTGAGCAATAAGCTTACGCTTAATCTCGTTACCGCAGACGAGACATGCCTCGCCCTTTCGGCCATAGACTTTTCGCTCGTCCTGATAGCCGCCATCCGATCCATCCGGCGCGACATAATCGCTGATACTCGAACCGCCGGTTTCGATCGACCTTTTAAGGACGTGCTTCACTTGGGTGACGATCGTCTCACATTCAACACGCGTCACCCGCTTCGCTGCACGTCCCGGTCGCACGCCGGCCAGAAAGAGCGCTTCGTCGGCATAAATATTGCCAATACCCGCGGCGACGGATTGATCTAATAACATCGCCTTGATCGCGACACGTCGTCTGCGATTCGCCGAGAAGAGTTCCTCCGCCGACATCTCGAGCGCATCGGTCCCAAGTCGATCTAGGCGATCATTCGATTCCCCCGCGGCGATCCACTGCACCTTCCCGAATTTTCGAACATCTCGGAAATAGACCTGTGGCCCCTCACCGGCGAGCTCGAATTGCAGATGAGTGTGCCGGTCCGGCTTGAAGTGGATTTGCTCCTCCGGCGGCAACGCCGCACGCGCAGTCGCTGACAGGAGTCGCACGCTCGCTGCCTCGCTCGAAAAGAGCTGCCCCGTCATGCCTAGGTGAAGCAACAACCGATCCCCTTCCCCGAGTCCAAGTACGAGATATTTCCCCACGCGCTCAAGGAACTCAACCTGGCGCCCCTCGAGCGACTTTCGTAGTTCCGCGGGGGGCGTGATGAAGAAATAGCTCGGGGCCGTCGTCGTAACGCGTTCGATTCGCTTGCCGACCAGAAGGGGCGCGATTTGGCGGAGCGTCGTCTCGACTTCGGGCAGCTCAGGCATGACAAGCTCTCTTCGGGTAACTCAAGAAGGAAAGAGGAGACGGACGGTGCGGAGTCGCCCGCCACAAGGCGCACAAAGGGCACCTCGCCTATGCGCCCTCCACCGATCCCCGGTGCCCGGGTGGGAAAGCGATGGCTCGCATTCGAAAGTACCGGGTCTATCTCTCGATTTGTTAGCGTGCAGGGCATGGAGACGCATCGTCAAAGCCCCAGATCAAGCGATGCCGAGCGACCTCGGCGGCGGAGGACTGATGTTGGGCCGCTGGATCCGGCCTGGCTCGAGCGGGAGGCGGTGAGTTATCTCGCGCGATGGGAGGCTACCGAGCATGGCTTGACCGAGACGCTCAGGAAGAGGCTCTTCGCTCGATGCGAACGGACGGGAGAGAGCCCCGAGCAGGTCGAGGATGCAATCGGCGATGTCGTTTCGAGGCTCGCAGCCAAAGGCTACGTCGATGATCACCGCTTCGCCGAGCATACGTTCGCACGCGCACGCAGGGAAGGACGATCCCGATCACAAATTCACGCACAGCTTCGCGCGAAGGGCATCGACTCCGGATTGATCGAACGAATCGAGCTTGCGCGAGCATCGGCCTTAGAAAACGGGGCCGGAGAAGCGACGGAGACGCTCTCTCATTCCGATGACGCCGCACATCTCGAACCGATCGATGAGGAGCTAGCTGCTGCGTTTCGCACGGCTCGCAAACGGCGCATAGGACCCTATTTCGAAGATGTAAAGCGCAGAGTAGAACTCCGCGACAAACATCTCGGCGTATTGGCCCGTCGCGGGTTTTCCCGGGAGACTGCCTATCTCGTCATCGAAGCAGACCTAACACCCCAGGAACTCGAGGAGCGCGGCCGATGAAGGCACTCGTTCTCGGATCGGGAATCTCGCTCGGCGTACCCGTCTGGAATGATGGGTCCGAAGCGGCTCTCAATGCTCGCGCGCAGGATGCACAATTCCCACGACGCCGCGGCGCCTCGCTAGCGCTATCCGTCGACGGACTTCGCCACTCGCTTATTGAAGCCCCCTTTCACCTACCAGCCACTCTCGCAGCAGATCCCCGTTTCGCACCCGCGGCAGAAAAGCGCGCCGTCCCAATCGATACAATGCTGCTCACATCAGTGGATCTGGATGCTTGCGCCGGAGCTTTAGCCTTACGCGCGGGGCTTGCAGCACGAATTGCGTCTCCTTCACCTCTGCGGTCCGCACTGCTCGATCACGACGCGGCGTTCAGGACCCTTGAACCCCTCTGGTCGGGACTGGGTTGGGACCGATCCCTCGCGCTCGATCGCGAAGAGATGCTGGAGGCACGCTTCTTCCCGCTCCCCGGCCCCGTACCCGATCATTTGCGAGATCTCGAAACCGGGACAGGGAGAGCTCGCTGCGGCGTCAGAGTCACCGACCGACGCAGCGGGATGCGACTCGTTTGGGCGCCACGCATCGAGCGATATGATTCCGCCACCCTGGCAGAGCTTCGAGAGGCGGACGTGCGGTTCGTGGACGGCACGTTCTATTCCCCCGAAGAGGCACGTCGTGTGAGGCCAGGAGTAAAGTCAACGACCGAGCTCGGACATGCGCCTATCGATGGCCCCGACGGCTCCCTGGCGTGGTTAGCCGGCATGGGGGGGCGGTCGATCTATATCCATCTATCGGCCACCAACCCAGTCGCGACCCTAAACAGCAAGGAACGTGCGCGCGTACTCGAAGCGGGCGTCGAAGTTGCTTCCGATGGCATGGAGATCGAAATATGACGAGCGATCCCAAAGAGCGACTTGCACTACCCCGACACGCCGCCCTAAAACACCGCCATCATGGAAGCGTCCTCGTTCTCCCCGAGCATGCGATTCGGCTTGCGGGAAGCGGTGCTGAAATTCTCGCGCTCTGCGATGGCGTACGTGATCGTCGGGCAGTCCACGAAGCCCTGGCGGCTCTCTACCCCGACACTGATGAGCTCGCAGCGGAAGTGGATCGTTTCCTCACCGAAATGATCGAGATGGGTGGCCTTGAAGCGGTCTCGCCGGTCACAGCCGCAGCCGTATCGGAGCCTAAATGAACGTCGAAGCACCCCTCAATCTGATCGCGGAGCTCACCTATCGGTGTCCCTTACAGTGTCCCTACTGTTCGAACCCACTTGCCTTTCGCGAACGTCGAGAAGCGCTCATTGCCGAGGATTGGGGGCGCGTATTCGAACAAGCTTCGAGGCTTGGCGTCGTGCATGTCGGACTAACAGGCGGCGAGCCCAGCACGCGAACCGATCTTGAGGAAATTCTCGAATTCGCAGTCGCTGCCGACCTCTATCCCCACTTGGTAACGGCCGGCGTCCCCCTCGACCCGGAGCGACTCCGCGGCCTCGCGGCGCGAGGGCTACGCAGCGTCCAAGTTTCTTTCCAGGACGCGGGCGCCGCAGGATCCGACCGCATAGCGGGCACCCGAAGCTTCGAACAAAAACTTCGCATCAGCGAATCTACCAAGGCACTCGACCTGGCACTCACGATCAATTGCGTGCTGCATAGCGAGAACCTCGAGAACGTGGGCGAGATCATCCGACTTGCGGAGGAATTAGGGGCCGATCGGCTAGAGCTCGCAAATACGCAATACCATGGCTGGGCACTCGAAAACCGAGCAGCGCTTATGCCGACCCGTGAGCAGCTCGCGAACGCCAGCACCGTCGTCCGCGCAGCAAAAGCTCGACAGAGCGAGAATGGCGGTGGGCCAAAGATGCTCTTCGTTCTCCCCGACTACTTTTCGGATCGGCCAAAGCCCTGCATGGGGGGCTGGGGCAAGCTGGCCATGGTTGTTGATCCGACTGGGCGCGTGCTCCCCTGTCACGAAGCCGGGGAAATCCCAGGCCTCGAATTTTGGAATGTAAAAGAGCGAAGCGTCGAGGACTGCTGGGTATCAGCCCCTGGCATGAACGCCTATCGAGGCACCGACTGGATGCCCGACCCCTGCCGAAGCTGCCCCGAAAAAGAGATCGACTTCGGAGGCTGCCGCTGCCAAGCATTTCGACTGCTCGGCGACGAAGGTCTCACGGATCCTGCCTGCGCACTCTCACCGCATCATGCCGAAATCACCAACGCCAGGGAAATCCGAACGGACGGATTCGTCCCCAGGCGTTAGGTTTCCGTCGGACCTTGAGCTCGATCGTTGATTCGCTCGCGAGTCCATCCTCTGTCACCGCGCGAATGCGCACCCGAAGCGTACCCTCTTCATTTCGCGGTACTCGGCCGACGAGTCGCACTCGCCCACCGGGCGCCGCGGGATCTCGCACTTTGAGCTTCCATTCGCGGACCCGGGATTCGGCGGCGGGCCCGACTTCTGCCGGCAGAATTTCATAGCGAAGCGCTGCCGCT
>Ga0315315_10002249_pt1 | contig 17690 bp, 17 predicted proteins | sample M140m3416metaG_FD_203699 | JGI IMG/M metagenome (GOLD analysis project Ga0315315, IMG submission 203699) | Ammonia-oxidizing marine archaeal communities from Monterey Bay, California, United States - M1 40m 3416 | ecosystem: Environmental > Aquatic > Marine > Intertidal zone | place: USA... | reverse complement strand
ATGGTTTATTATACTGTTGTTTGTCAGAAACATATGGATTTTTAAAAGGTCCGATAGACATGTTGACACTATATGAAAATAAGTATAAACAAGAGGTACAGAAGTTTGCTAACGAGCAAGTTGGTAGAAGACGAAGAGACGACTACACAGACGGCGCAGTTAGAATACCAGTTAACTCAGCAAACCCGTAGGAGATAAATTATGGCAATAACATCGGCAATTTGTACAAGTTTTAAACAAGAACTTTTAGTTGGTACACACAATTTTACAGCAACAAGTGGAAACACTTTTAAAATAGCTTTATTCACAAGTTCAGCATCTTTAGGAGCTGGAACTACAGCTTATTCAACATCAAATGAAATTACGAATTCATCTGGAACTGCATACACTGCAGGTGGTGCAACTCTTACAAGTGTAACACCAACAACTGATGGAACAACTGCAGTTTGTGATTTTGCAGATGTAAGTTTTTCTTCTGCTTCTTTTACAGCAAACGGATGTTTAATTTATAATGATACACAATCTGATAAAGCGTGTGCAGTAGTTGCTTTTGGATCAGACAAAACTGTAACCAGCGGAACTTTTACAATTCAATTTCCAACAGCAGACGCATCTAACGCAATCATAAGATTAGCCTAGGGGAGTAACGACGTATGTCCGTTACTAGAACTTACACGGTAACGGTAGCCAATCCTGGCTCCGGAAATAGATATTACATTGATGGTAATTTACAAGAAACTTTATATTTAGCAGAAAGTGGAACGTATAAATTTGATCAATCGGATTCTTCAAACAATAATCACCCATTAAGATTTTCTACAACAAGTAATGGAAATCATTCAGGAGGTGATGAATATACTACCGGAGTTACTACAAATGGAACTCCTGGAAATTCTGGAGCATATACACAAATTGTAGTCGCAGATTCTGCACCAACTTTATATTATTATTGTACTAATCACTCTGGAATGGGTGGAACAGCAAATACTCCTACAGCAGATACTTGGGGAGCTTTAGGTTGGAATACTAATCGTTGGGGTACGGATGAAGCATTTTCTTTAGGATGGGGTGCACAAGCATGGAATGATAGTGAATGGGGAGAATTAAATGATGCGGTAGTAAGTTTAACTTCACCTGGTTCTATAACTTCTGCAATTGGATCTGTTTCTGTTTCTGCTCAAATAGCAGTAGGTTGGGGCCAAGATGGTTGGGGAGTTGAAAATTGGGGCGAGTCAGGTTTAGTTGTAGAATTAGAAGCACCAAATGCAGTAACAACTACAGTTGGATGTGGAAGTGCTTGGAACCAAGGTACGTATGGTCAACAAGGTTGGGGAGTTTTTGCTTTAGAAACTGCAGACGTTATGGGTTTAACAGGAATTGCATCAACTGCAAGTGTTGGATCACCAACAATAATTGGTAATGCAACTTTTTCTTTAACAGGAGTTTCATCAACAACAAATGTTGGTTCGATAACACCAGCAGATGTTGTAGGTCTATCTGGTGTATCATCTACTTCTGCTGTTGGATCAATATCTCCAGCAGATGTTATAGGAATATCCGGTATATCTTCTACTTCTGCTGTTGGTACTGTACAAATAGCTTCTAATCCAGTTGTCGCTGTATCTGGTGTTCAAATAACTTCAGCTGTAGGAACGATAGATCCTTCAGCACAAGTTGTAGGTTTAGATGGTGTATCTTTTACAGCTAGTGTAGGATCATTAGTACCTGCAGATGTTATAGGTTTAACAGGGCAAGAATTCACCGCTTCTGTAGCTGCGTTTGGAACCTCTACGGGGTTTGGAATTCAAGCGTATCAATCAGTTGACACGGGTTCAAATATTTCGTATTCTGATGTTGCAACTGGCACTAATATAACATATAAAGACGTAGCGTAGGAGAAAATTTATGGCATCAACATACACACCTTTAGGGGTAGAACTTCAAGCAACTGGTGAAAACGCCGGTACATGGGGGACGAAGACTAATACTAATTTACAAATCATCGAACAAATTTCAGGTGGTTTTACTCAGCAAGCTGTCTCTGATTCAGGAGATACAGATCTTACTGTTAATGATGGTTCAACTGGAGCAAGTCTTTCTCACAGAATGATCGAGTTTACAGGAACTATTTCTGCTGGCAGAAATGTAACTATACCAATTGATGTCCAAACTTTTTATTTTTTAAAAAATTCTACAGGTGGTTCTCAGACTGTAACTTTTAAATATGTTTCAGGATCCGGTGATAGTGTAGCGGTAGCTAGTGGAGCAACTAAAATTGTATTTGCTTCTGCAAATGATGGTACTAACCCTGATATTATTGATATGGGTTTTGGTACAGGTGACGTAACACTTACTGGAACACAAACTTTAACAAATAAAACTTTAACAAGTCCTAAAATTGGAACAAAAATTTCAGATACAAATGGAAATGAATTAATTAATTTAACTGCAACAAGTTCAGCGGTAAACGAATTTACGATTGCAAACGCGTCTACAGGTAACGGACCAACTCTATCCTCAACAGGTGAAACTAATAGTGATATTAACATTGCTCCTGCAGGAACAGGAGATGTTGTTCTTGCTGGTGACACTGTAAAAGTTGGAGATTCGGGAGCAGCAGCTACATTAACTTCTAATGGAGCAGGTACACTTACAGTAACAACTGGTGGAGCTGCAGATTTAATTTTAAGCACTAACTCTGGAACAAATTCAGGTACAATTACTATTACAGATGCTGCTAATGGAGATATTACTATTGCTCCTAACGGTACTGGAACTGCTAAAGCAGTTGATGCTGCTGATGCTACAGGTGCAATTAAAATTGCAGGAAAAGAAACTATGTGGATTCCAGCAGTTGCTATGTATGCTAATTCAACAAACGGAGCAGAAGCTGCTCAAGTAGAATTATCTAATGGTCCAGAAATTAAAGTTTTAGACTTTGACAAAGATTCTGATGAATTTGCACAATTCGCTGTAGCATTTCCTAAATCATGGAATGCAGGAACAGTTACTTTTCAAGCTTTCTTTACAGCTACATCTACAAACACAGGAACTACTGCATGGGGATTATCTGGCGTAGCATTAGCTGATAGTGGAGATTTAAATACGGCTTTTGGAACGCAAGTTGTTGCGACAGCAAAAGCACACAGTGGAACATCTAATGATTTAGATGTTGCAGCAGAAAGTGGAGCAGTAACTATAGCAGGATCACCTGGAGATAACGAATATACTTTCTTTCAAATATCAAGAGATGTTTCAGCAGATGATTTAACAGCTGACGCAAGATTACTTGGTATTAAATTATTCTTTACTACTGACCTTGCTAACGACGCATAGGATTAAAAAATGGCTAATGTTTATTTCGCAGAAATACACTGGGGAACGAAAGAAGTAATGCAAACCTTTGTTTTAGGTGGTGATACTCCAATAGGAGATACAACACTTGAAGCAGATCCTACAAGTGTAGCAGCAGAGGAATATGTAAATAGTCTTTGGAAAAGAGGAAATATTTATAAAGCTTTTGCTAGAGATGGCGACTACACAGGTTGGGCTGTTGATAGAGTAAATCCTAGTGGAATTGGTTGTACTTGGGATGAAGCTAATGATGTATTTATTGGTATTGCACCTTTTCCTTCTTGGACTTTAAACACTACCACTTTTAAACATGAGCCGCCGGTTGCTTTTCCTAGCATCACAACTTATTCACAAGGTGGCGAAGACAAAGAATATCAAATACACTGGAGAGAAGATTTAGGAACATGGGATGGTATGAAACTTAGTTCTGATTTTGATGGTACAATTTATAAATGGAACGCAACAAGTTCTACATGGGAGGCAATAGTATAATATGTTTGGATATAGAGTTTTAGGATTTGGATCAGGAGGAGCTGCAGCTCCACCAGTTGAAATTGATTATTTAGTAATCGGTGGTGGCGGTGGCGGAGGCCAAACACAAGCCGGAGGCGGAGGAGCTGGAGGTATGAGATCTTCATTCCCTGGCGGAACAAAACTTGAAATGGCACAAGCTACTCCATACACTATTACAGTAGGCGGTGGAGGAAATGGAGGCGGAAATGGATCTCCAGACGCATCAACAGACGGAGGAGATAGTTCATTAGCAGTAGAAACTACAATTTCATCTACTGGGGGCGGAAGAGCTCCTGGAGGAGCCGGAGCACCCGGAGGATCTGGTGGAGGTGCGGGACCTTACCCTGCAGCTGGCGGATCTGGTAATGCAGGAGGATATAGTCCACCTGAAGGAAATCCAGGAGGAACAAATTCAACACCATACAGTCCAAGTTCAGCTGGTATGGGCGGTGGCGGAGCCGGAGCAGCCGGAGCAAACGGCGGACCAGGGTCAAGATCTGGTGGAAACGGTGCAGCAAATTCTATTACAGGTTCTGCAGTAACTTATGCTGGAGGCGGAGGTGGCGGTGACCACCCTGGAGAAGGAGGCCCATCTTCCGGAGGATCAGGAGGGGGCGGACAAGCTCCAAATACTCCAGGAACAGATGGACTTGGTGGCGGCGGAGGCGGTGGAGATAATAGCCCAAATGCCGGAACGCCAGGAGGAAATGGAAAAATATTTATAAGAATACCAGCAGCTGCAGGAATATCAGCTCCTGACGTTACAATTGCTCCAGGTAGTAATTCAGTTTCTACATTATCACCATCAGGTGATATTTTATGTTCATTTGCTGTAACAGGCACTGTTCAAATTGGATAATTAGAATTGACTAAAAATTAATTTTATGTATAAATGCATATCGAAAGATATGTATGTCAATTAGTAAATTTCAATACGCAATTTATGATAAAGCAATTCCTATAAGAGTTTGTAATGATATTATTAAATATGGTTTAGCTGAAAAAGGAAATTTAGGAACTATTTATTCAACCGGTAATAATATTAAAGATATAAAAAATAATACTTCTAAAGCTACAAAATTATTAGAAAAACGAGATTCAAATATATCATGGTTAGATTGTCCTTGGATACATAGAATAGTGCATCCATGGGTATGGGACGCAATGAAAAAATTTAATTGGAATTATGATTTAATTGGTGCAGAAAAAAGTCAGTTTACAGTTTATCACCCGGGTCAATTTTATGATTGGCACCAAGATTGTTTTTTTGGTGAAGATATTAAAACAAAACATGGGGGCCGCAATAGAAAAATATCTTATAGTCTTTTATTAAATGATCCTAGTGAATACGAAGGTGGAGAACTTCAGTTTGATTTAAGGAATCAAGAAAATTCAGAGGATAATAAAACAGAAACAGTAACACTTAGAGATCAAGGAACTTTAATTATCTTTCCAAGTTTTTCATTTCATAGAGTTTTACCTGTAAAACGTGGGGTAAGATATTCTTTAGTAACTTGGTTTCAAGGACCTGATTGGAGATAAGATGACAAAAGAATACAAAGTAATAAAAAAATTAATATCTCCTGAGCTAGCAAAATTTTTATTTGATTATTTTTTAATAAAAAAAACTGCAACTAATTTACTCTTCGAATATAATATTATATCTTTCTTTGATGAAGATTTTGGTAAATTTGGTGATTTACAAATTCCAAATAAAAATACATTTTGTATATATGGTGATACAGCGTTTGATACGCTTTTGCCAAAAGTTAAACAAAAGATTGAAAAAACTTTAAATAAAAAATTAACTGAAACGTATTCTTACGCTAGAATATATACTACAGGGGATGTACTAAAGCCTCATAAAGATAGACCTAATTGTGAAGAATCTATAACATTAAACTTAGGTGGAGATAAGTGGCCAATATATTTAGAAGATGAAGAGGGAGAAGCTATTAAAATTGTTTTAAAACCAGGAGATGGTTTGGTGTATAAAGGACATAAATACAGACACTGGCGAGACGAGTTTACTGGTAAAGAATGTGCTCAAGTATTTTTGCATTATATTGATAAAGATAACAAAAACCCCCATGCTGCACCATATGATTTTAGACCTGCATTAGGAACTACAAGATTACAAAATATACACTTACACGATCAAATGAGACTAAGAAAGGCGAGAAATGAAAATAACTAAAAACGTTTTGTTTAAAAATGATTTAAAAGAATTTTTAAAGTTAATTAACTCTGATAATTTTCCTTGGTATTATAATGATAAGACAGCACATATTAAATCAAATATAAACTCTAAACATACTTATGAAGCTCCACAAATGACTCATAAATTAATTCATAATGGAGAGATAAATTCAGATTGGTTAAAAATAATGTCTCCTATATTAGATAATATTTATAAAGACGTAGATATTAACGGTATTATAAGAATGAAATTTAATTTACTATTTCCTTATAAATACAAAAAAAATGAAAAACATTGCACACCTCATATTGATAATGAAGAGTATAAAGGAAATAGAATATTATTATTTTATCCAGAAGATTGTGATTGCTATACTTATTTTTTTAAAAATAAAAAAGTTTGGAAAAAAGTTAAAGTAACTGGTAATACTTTAATTGACTTTGATGGAAAAATTTATCATGCAGGGTCTCATCCAGTTAAAAATACAAAGAAAATTGTATTAAATATAAATTATATGTAAGGAGATAATATGACACTAAAAGAAAAACAATTATATGAAATGATTGATCAAATACAACAAGAACTTTATACTTCTAAAAATTTAAGAGAAAGTGAAGTTTTTTTAAATGCTTCTTTTAAAGAAAAGAATTTAAAATATGAAAAGATGATTGATATGTTAAGAAAAGTTATTGATGATTTACTTAATCAAAATACTAAATTAAGGTTAAAAATTAATCATTTAATTAATGACCCAAATTAAAATAATTAAAAATTTTTTATCTAAGGAAAATAAAAATTTTATTAATACCGTTTTGTTAAGTTCTAATTTTCCATATTATTTATCAGAGTATGATGCTCAACACCCACATGATGCTAACGTTCCATCTTATAAAGTTTTATGTCACTCAGTTCTTCAAAGAAAAGAAGATAGAATAAAACCAGGTTTTAATTCAGAACATTATAAACCAACATTAAATATTTTAAATAATTTTTTTATTAAAGCAGGTATTACAAAAGTTAATTTTCATAGAATATGCTATAACTACACATTTAACATTGGAGTGAGAAAGTCTTATATTCATGAAGATCATGCTTACTCACATTCACAAGCGATACTTTATTTATCAAAAGTATTGGATAAAGATACCCCAACAGTAATTTTAAATAAAAAAAATAAAGTAATAAAGAAAATAAAATATGAAATGGATAAAGGTGTTATATTTGATAAGACACCACACTATCACGTATTTCCAAGAAAAGGAGCGCGATTAGTTTTAGTAGCAACTTTTAATAAAATTAATTAAATGCACGAATTTCAAGAAAAATATATAACAGAAAACAATATTGATTTTAATACAATTGCTGATGTTGTATCAAATAACCATTTGAAACATAGTATAACCACAGGATATTTAAATGACTTTATTTTAAACACAGTCATTCAAATTAAAAATATAGAAAAAGACGTAAGATTTAAAAATTTGTTTAATCAATTTAATAAAGACTTAAATAAAAATAATTTACCGAGCGATCTTAGTATATTTTTTTCTATGATGTCTGGAACAAGCAGTGCTCATCACGTTGATCCAGAGTCTGTTCATATCATAGGATTATATGGACATACCTCTTATTTGTTAGATAATAAGATAGTTATACTGAAACCAGGAGATAGATTGTACATTAAAAAAGGCACTCCTCATAAAGCAATCTCTATGTCTCCTAGAATTGTGTTCTCTTTCGGAATTTACAATCAATAAAAATAGTGTTAAAAGGACCTAAACTGTATATAATTAAACGCTATGCTACAAAAGATAGGATTTCAACCAGGTATAAATAAGCAACTTTCTGAAACTGGAGCCGAAGGCCAGTGGGTAGATTGTGATAACTCTAGATTTAGATATGGGGTTCCTGAAAAAATAGGTGGATGGAATCAACTTGGAACATTAAATGAAAATGAACTTACTGGAGCTGGTAGAGGCCTACATCACTATATAAATAGTTTATCTAGAAAGTATGCTATAATAGGGACAAATAGAATTTTATATGCTTTTTCTGGAGGTGTATTTTATGATATTCACCCTATTCAAACAACTACAACTCTTACAAACGCTTTTAGCACAACTAATGGATCTCCAATAGTTACTATAACATATTCTAGTGCACATAATTTAGCACCTGGAGATATACTTTTAATGAGTAGTTTTTCAACAATTACAAATTCTAATTATAGTGCATCTGATTTTGATACTAAAAAATTTATGGTAGCCACTACACCAACTAATACAACTGCAACTATTACCATGGCATCTAATGAATCGGGATCTGGTGCTACTACTTCTGGAGGAATAACAATAGAAAAATATTATACTGTTGGACCTGCAGTTCAAGCAAAAGGTTTTGGTTGGGGTTTAGGTTCTTGGAGTGGTGAAGATGGTTCTGCAATTACAACAACATTAAACGGAGCATTATTAAATGACGCTAATGGTACAGGTGGGTCAGGAACTAGTATTACACTTACAAGTACTACGAACTTTCCTGATTCAGGAACAAATTTTATATTAGTAGGAACAGAAGAAATATCATACACAGGTGTTTCTGGTAACAACTTAACAGGTATTACGAGAGCAGTTAGAGGAACAACAAGAGCAGCTCACAGCGATGGAGCCACTGTAACTAATACAAGTGAATATGTTGCGTGGGGAGAAGCAGCCTCTGGTGACTTAGTATTAGAACCTGGTATGTGGTCAATAGATAATTTTGGAGACAAAGCAATTTGTTTAATTCACGATGGTCCTTGTTTTGAATGGGATTCAAGTTTATCAAATGCAACATCAACAAGAGCAACGATTATATCTGGTGCACCTACTGCATCAAGACATATGGTTGTATCAACACCGGATAGACACTTAGTATTCTTTGGTACAGAAACAACGATTGGTTCACCTTTGACTCAAGATAACATGTTTATTAGATTCTCGGATCAAGAAGATATAAATACTTATATACCAACAGCAACCAATACCGCTGGTACACAGAGATTGGCCGACGGATCACAGATCATGGGAGCAATAAGAGGTAGAGATGCAATTTACGTTTGGACCGATACAGCATTATTCACTCAACGTTTTGTTGGTCAACCATTTACTTTTGCATTCGCACAAGTTGGAACCAACTGTGGACTTGTAGGTCAGAATGCATGTGTAGAAGTTGATGGTGCTGCGTATTGGATGTCAGAAAATGGTTTCTTTAGATATGCTGGTAGATTAGAATCTTTACCTTGTTTAGTAGAAGATTTTGTTTACGATGATATAAATTTAGAATCTGGTAATCAAATGGTATCTGCTGGATTAAATAATCTTTTTGGTGAAGTAACTTGGTTTTATCCAAGTTCTACTTCATCAGTAGTTAATAAACAAGTCACCTATAATTATTTTGATTCATCACCTCAAAGACCAGTATGGACAGTAGGCACACTTGCTAGAACTATGTGGAGAGATTCTGCAGTATTTGGTTTACCTCATGCATTAGAATATGATGCTTCAACAGATACATCTTTCGATGTTATTGGTAATACTGAAGGAAGAACAAGTTATTATGAACACGAAACAGGAACTGATCAAAATAGAAATGGAACAATAACAGCCATTACTTCAAACATATCATCTGGAGATTATGATATTACACAACAAAGAGCATCTACAGGACAAGCTACAGGTATTGCAACTTTTAGAGGAGACGGTGAATTTTTGATGAAGATAAAAAGATTTGTACCTGACTTTATATCTCAAACAGGAACTACAAGAGTTACATTACAATTAAAAAATTATCCCAATAGTACACAAGCAAGTTCGCCATTGGGACCTTTTGATATAACATCAGCAACTACTAAAGTAGATACGCGTGCTAGAGCTAGAGCAGTTTCTTTAAAAATAGAAAATACAGGTGCTTCTCAAAGTTGGAGATTAGGAACTTTTAGATTAGACACACAACCGGATGGAAGAAGATAATGGCAAAGATAGTACAAGTTATAACTAGACCTGAAAAAGAATATAATATGCAAGTAGCAGAATCTCAAGTTAGAGATCTTGATGCTATTGTAGAAAAATTAAACTCAACGTTTCAAGAAGAATTAAAAGATGAAATTGAAGCATTTAACTTATTTATTAACTAATGGCTAATCAATTTAAATTTGTAGGTATAGATAATAGTACAAGTGGAGCTGCATTAACTCCATTTGGATCAGGTAATCCTTTAGTTAGTGAGACCTATGTTATCAAATCTATATTAGTCACATCAGCTGGTACACCTACAGTCACTATTACAAACAACAGTATTACAGCTATAAAATCAGCAGCTTTAACTGCAAATGTTACAACAGAATTACTTACTCAACCTTTGGTAATTGAGGGTGGAGATAGTTTTACAGTTTTATCAAGTACATCAGACTCGTTTGATGTAGCAATTAGCTATTTAAATATTAAGAAGGAGATAACAATATAATGAACGACATACCAACACTAACACCCGATAAGATAATAGAAAAAATATCAAATAAAAAGACAGGGGAGATCTACAAAAATGATAATGAGTGGAAATCCAAAGGAATATTACCAGAAGACATCCGAAGAGATGTAACTGTTATGATGCCTAGCCTTGATTTATTTGGAAAAACAAAATAGAATAGACAAATGGCCATAACTAGAGCACAACAATATAGACAGATGTTAAGAGAAGGTAGCGTTGCTATGCAAGGTGGTGTAAAAAACTATCTTGGAAAACAAAAGACTGTTTCTGATGTGCCTGTAAAATGGCAATCAGGAAAGGATAAACCATCCACAGAATTAGCTTACATTACAGATGCTGAAAAAAAATTACTACTAAAAGAAGATATACATGGATCATTAAAAGATGGACCTAACACAGGACCTGAAGGTATTATCTCTTTAGACTCACAAGGAGATATGGGAGGATCTGAAGATAAAGGTACGAATGCTGATGGTAGTAATAATCCTGGTTATGACGCTCAAGCTGATTTAACAGACTATGCGACTAACGTTGGTAAAACAGCTAAAAGCAAGGGTGGATTTAAAGGAGACGGTGGAGGTGGAGTAAAAGATTTTTTAGGTGGAGTAAAAAATTATGTGTTAAGTGGTGGATTAATTGGAGCAACTATTAAAGGACTTACAAATCTTTCAAATAAATTTGGTAAAACAACAGCTGCAAATCTTGCAGATAGATATGGTTATGGACCAGACTATCAAGGAACAAAAGGACCATCATCAGTTAATGATGGTAATGATGATTCTAAAGGTGGAGGTGGCGGTATTGTTCCATATTGGGCACAACTTGGTTTTCCAAGTGAAGAAGCATACTTAGCATCAGGAGCAGTAACAGATAACGAAGGTCCAGTAACAACGGCAGCAACTCCAAGAATAGCATACAGACTTATGAACGAAGGTGGTATGGCCGATGATAAAATGCCTTACGAAGGTGGGATCATGGACCTTGAATCATCAAGACAGATGTATGGTTTAGGTAAACTTGTTAAGAAAGTTACAAGATCAGTTAAGAAGATTGCAAAGTCACCGATAGGTAAAACTGCATTATTAGCAGCTGTTGGTTTTGGAATACCTGGGACTAGTATAGGTGGTTTATTTGGTAGAGCTACTTTTGGTGGAGCCGCAACAGGTTTGTTTGGACAACAAGGAATAGGAGCTACTTTAGCTGCAGGTAAAGCTAAATTTTTAAGTAAAGGTTTACCAAATTTAGCTAAAGGACAAATTGGAGTAGATAAATTTGGTAATGCTATTTATAATAGAGCGGGTGGAACCAGTTTGTTAGATATGATAGGTGGAAAAGTAGGAGCTGGTATCTTCGGAGCATCAGCATTAGCAGGTCTAATGACACCTAAAGAACAAGAAGAACAAGAAGAATTAAATCCATATCTTGGAGAAGGTTTAGATATAGCAGATATAAGATCAAGACCTAGTTTCTATCAAGGTCAAGCGTATAGATTAATGTCTGACGGTGGATCAGGAGATTTATCAAATGATCCTAATTACAAAGGTTGGGTTAAAGTATATGAAAAAAGTCCTGAAGCAGCTGAAATGAATGAAAAACATTCTGAATATTTACAATTTTATAATAGAAAAGCTGAAGGTGGATCTATGAAAGAACCAGTAGCTAAAAAAGTTATGCCATTACTAGATATGGATGGACAAGAAATGGATTTTAGAGCTGAAGGTGGATTTGTTCCAATAGGACGTATGGAAAAAGCAGACGATGTGCCTGCAAGATTATCAAAGAATGAGTTTGTATTTACAGCTGATGCTGTTAGAAATGCAGGTGAAGGAGATGTGGACAAAGGCGCAGAAGTTATGTATAACATGATGAAAAACCTCGAATCCGGAGGTGAAGTATCAGAAGAATCGCAAGGATTAGATGGCGCACGTAAAATGTTTCAAACATCACAAAGACTAGAGGAAGTATTATAATGGCTGTTCAACAAGTACAAAATTTACCACCACAATTTATACAAGATTTAGGTAAAGATCTTGCAACTCAAATTACGGCACAAACAGGTGTACCAGTAGTTTCACAAGGAATAGGATCACTAACACAACAAGCTGGTGAAGACGCTGCACAATTTAAAGCACGTCAAGATGCAGCTACACAATTTGGTATTAGACAAGATAGTTTAGCAGGACTTGCACCACAAGTTGCAGGTCAAGATGCATTACAAACACAAGCACAAACTTTAGCACAACAAGGTGTTGGATCGTTTCAACCATTTTTAACAGCAGCACAACAAGCAGGAACAACAGCTGGTGGAATGTTGGGTACAGCAGGAACACAACTTACAGCAGCAGGAACAACATTAGGAGGCATTCCTACAGGTGCAGCTACATCACAACAAATTCAAGATTTCATGTCCCCATATCAATCACAAGTGATTGATGCTACTTTAGGAGAATTTGATCGTAACAGAGCTATACAAGAACAAAGTATACGAGATCAACAAGCCGCTTTGGGTGCGCTCGGCAGTGGTCGAGCGGGAGTGCAACTCGCTGAGTTTGGCACAGGGGCAGCGAGAGAACGAGCATTATTACAAGCCGGTCTCTTGCAACAAGGATTTGGTCAAGCACAAGCTGCTAGACAACAAGACATTTCAAACCAATTTAATATTGGACAAGCACAAGCAGCACAAGCAGCACAAAGAGGACAGTTAGCTCAAGCTCAACAAGGTTTAGGATCATTTCAATCAGCTTTAGGTGGACAAACACAAGTATTACAAGGTGGAGACATTTCACGTTTAGGTCAGTTGGGCGCACTGAACCAAGCGCAGGCGCAAGCAGGTCTTGATGCACAAAGAGAAGCTGCAAGAATGGCAACATTCCAACCACAAGAACAATTAGATAGATACGCTGGTCAAGTAACTGGATTAATGGGTGGTGTAGCTGGTCAAGGAACACAGACTACAAACATACCTAACCCAACACCATTACAAACAGCATTAGGTGTTGGTACAACACTTGCTGGTATTTATGGTGCAGTTAAAAATCCTGGTGGAATAAGATTTAATATGGGTGGATAATGAATAGAACTTTAAAAAGACCAATGTTTAGAATAGGTGGATCAGCAGGATCTGGTATTACATCAGGACTAGACCAACCACAAAAAATGGCTAACGGTGGTAGAACAGGTTATCAACAAGGATCAATGCCATCGTTTCAAGCATCAGGTTTACCAGGTTTTTTAACTAGTTTTGGTTTAAATCTTTTAGCAACACCACCACAAGGTAATATATTTCAAACGGCTGCAACAGCTGCAAGAGATCCGTTTAATCAATTACAAGTAAGTCAAGCAAGAGCTAGAGAATTACAAGGTGAGAGAGATTTTTTAAGAGGTGAGACTGATAGAAAATTAGAAGCATCAGCTGCAGAAACAGATAAGTTAATTGCATCAAGAGAAAAAATTGCAGGCATGAAAGATGTTGATCAAAACGTTATGGCATACGCAGAAGTATTTGCAGATAACAATGGTTCACCAAACTTAATTAAAGGACAAAACGCAGTAGATTTTTTTGAAACAGAATATAAAAACTTAACAGATGATTTTGGAGAAGAGTCTGTATCAGTAGAACCAATTGATATAACACTATATCAAAGTCAACAAAATATTAAAAAATTTAGAAAAGCAAACCCAGGTGCAGAAGGCAAAGTATTTTTTGATGTAGCATCAGGTAAAGGTGTTAAATTAGTAAAAGATGTTGAAACTGGAGATCTTAAATTTATACCTGCAGACTCTTCAGATATAGATACATCAGGCGAGGATATGCCAGCTCCTAATACTAATCCAGGATTATTTGGTCAGAAAACAAAACCAGAAAAAGATTTAAAAGAAATTTTACCAGATTTTAGAGATTCGGAGTTTGATGAAAGCTTCTATCAATAGGAGTTTTAAATGGCAAAATATGTACCATTATCAGCAGCAGAAGAAAACAACGACAGTAGTATATTTGCATCTGTAGGTGCAGGTTTAGTATCTGGTTTAATTAAAACTGTAGAAGGTGTTGTATCTCTTGGAGCAGAGCTCGTGGACTACGGAGCAGACAGTAATACAGCAGCAGATGTAGAAAAGTTTTTTGATGATATAAATATATTTGAAGATACTGCACAAGATAGAGTTGCAGGTAAACTTGTAGAAGTATTTACACAGATAGGTATACCAGGTGGTATTGGTTTTAAAGCTGCAACTAAACTAGCAGACAAAGCAATTAAAGCAAAAAAAAATGGTATATACGCAAACTTAAAATCTAAAAACGTAACACTAGCAGCCGCAAAAGCTGATGAATTAAACAAAGCATCTAAAACAAAAAGATTTGCAGCGGGTGTATTTGGTGGTGCAACAGGAGAAACATTTGTTGCGGACGTAGAAGAGATAGGTACCTTTGGTGATTTCTTTGATGGACCCACAGCAATAGATAGTTCTGAATTAGAAGGTAGAGATGAAGCCGGTAGAAGATTATTAAATAGAATTAAGTTTGGTTCTGAGTCTTTATTGTTAACCCCTTTTGTTTACGGTGTCGGTAAAGGTGGCAAGGCTCTTGCATCACGGGGCAAGGAACTTGCATACAGTGATAGTGCATTTGAGAGATGGATTGCAAAATATATTAGATCACCATTTGTGCCTGAAGGTGATTTACCAACAAAAGTATTTGAAGCTGAGATGGCAAAGCAAGGGTTAAAAGCAAGAGATACATTTAGAGCAAAAGAACTTGTTACAAATATTACTAAAGAAGTAGATAAAATATATCCATCATCAGGTAAATTTTTTGATAGCTCAACTAATGCAGAACAGAAAAATTTTTACAAACAATTAAACGATGTATTATTTGAAGGGGATCTTAGTAAACCTATTAATCCAGGTGCAAAAGATACATTAATTAAAACATTAAAAAACAAAGAAGTTGGTGAAGAAGCTATTGGTAAAATAACATCAAACTTAGATTCAGCTAGAAATGAATTTACAAATTTAATAAATATATTACAAAACAATTCAAAAGGTAAAATAGCTGCAGGTGCAAAAGACTTACAGAAAATTATGAAAGAAAGAATAGAAGGTTGGTTAGGTGGTACGTATAGAATATTTCAACAACCAAAAGGTTTGTTTAAATTATTTCAACAGTTTAAACCAACAGATGAAGCATATGTAAATGCTATAAATTTATTTAGAAGATATTTAGCAAAGACAGATAAAGGTAGGAAAACACCAGTTAAACTTGAAGAAATTGCAACAGGAAAAAAAGATATTTTTGGAAAAGATAAAACTCTATTTGTACCAGAAGGAACAGAATATTACGAACAAGCAAAGTATGCAGTCGATGATATTATAAATCAAGTGCAAGTTAAAAAGAAACCAGGTGGTTTACCTGATGTAGCATATCAAGATAAGACAGGTATGTTAAAAACAAAAAGTTTTGAAAAAGCAACAGGTAGAGGATCAAAAAGATTTAGAGAATTGTTTGGTGAAATACAGGATCCACGTTATTCTATATTTAATGCAATGACAAACCTATCAGCTGTTGCAAGAACAGCTACATACTTCGATGATGTTGCAGCACAAAATACAAAAGTACAACAAAGTGGTGGCAGAGGATTCTTTTGGAACTCAGAAGAACTTGGAAAAGCAGCTGTCAACTCACCAGTTACAGGTATTCAAATGGTAAAAATAGATGATGTGTTACAAAAATTACCAGGTGGTAACACTATTGTAAGTCCGTTGTCAGGTAAATGGACAACAAAAGAAATAGCTGATGGAATTAAAAACGCAAACGATATTGGTGCAGGTCTAACTTCTGTTATCAGAGGTAGAGAAGGTGCAAACCCTGCAGAGAAAGCAGCCACATGGTTTTATAGAAATCTTTTATTATTTCCAAAAGGTATATCACAGATGGCAAAAACAATTTTTTCAATACCTACACACTTACGTAACTTCTTTAGTGCTGGTGCGTTTGCAGGTGCAAACGGTATATTGTTTGAAGGTCTAACTAATCCTGGTTTGTTAAAAAAAGCATTTGCAGAAGGTATAGATACATCTGCATTATTAAAACTAGGTCCAGGTAGTGCAGAAGCGCAAGCAGCTTACAGAGAATTACTAGAGCTTGGGGTTGTAAACTCACAGGTACAGATAGGAGATCTTATTGGTCTATTAAAAACAGCAACTGGTGATCCTGGTGTTGCTAATACAGATACAATCTTAAGACCTTTTATGTCTAAGTTAAAAAAACTTGGTGACTTCTTTCAAGGTAAGTATGTTGCAGAGGACGACACATGGAAAATTACAAACTATGTAGTTGAATTAGATAGATTAAAAAAAGGTGCTTTAGCAAGAAATAAAAATATAGATTTTGCAAACCCCGAAGTAATTAGAGAATTAAAACAAGAAGCAGCTAACATTGTAAAGAATACTGTACCAAACTATGCATACGTTGGATCAGTTGTTAAAACTGCAAGAATATTACCGATTGGTAACTTCATGTCTTTCCCATCTGAGATTATTAGAACTACAACTAACATTGCAGAACAAGGTTTAAAAGAAATGAAACATTCAAGACCTACAAAAGGTAGTAATGTTACACCGTATGTTGTTGATGCAGAGACAGGTCAGTTAGTTAAGAACGATAATGTTATGTATGGCACAGGATTTAAAAGATTATCTGGTATGGCAACTACATTAACTGTAGTTCCGGCTGCAACTGTTGAAGGTGCAAAATGGATATACGATGTAAGTGAAGATGAGATACAAGCTTTACGTCAATTTGTACCTGATTGGTCAAAAAATTCTACATTAATTCCAATAAGAGATAAAGATGATGAGTTAAGATATATAGACTTTAGTCACAGTAATGCATATGATGTAATTGCAAGACCGTTTAGAACATTAACAAATAATATTATAGCTGGTGAAGCAACAGATCAAACATTGTTATCTGGTTTTGTAAATGGTGTAAACGAAGCTGGCGCAGAAATAATGAATCCGTTTATATCAGAATCTATCTGGACAGAAGCTGTAACAGATTTAACGGTAAGAGGTGGTAGAACAAGTGAAGGTAGACAACTGT
>Ga0315315_10002248_pt1 | contig 17696 bp, 17 predicted proteins | sample M140m3416metaG_FD_203699 | JGI IMG/M metagenome (GOLD analysis project Ga0315315, IMG submission 203699) | Ammonia-oxidizing marine archaeal communities from Monterey Bay, California, United States - M1 40m 3416 | ecosystem: Environmental > Aquatic > Marine > Intertidal zone | place: USA... | reverse complement strand
AATATGAGATACATCATTTTATTGGGAAAGATATCTCATATTTTCATGGTTTATTTTGGCCAGCCCTTTTAGATAGCTCACACTATAAACTTCCTACAGGAATCCATGTGCATGGATTTTTAACACTTAATGGCGAGAAAATGTCTAAATCCAAGGGAACTGGAATTATGGCAAAAGAGTTTGCTGAAATATGTGATCCTGAAACTCTTAGATATTATTTTGCTTCAAAACTTAATAATAAAGTTGAAGACCTTGATCTAAATCTAGATGATTATGTTCAAAAAATAAACTCTGATTTAGTTGGAAAATATCTAAATATTGCTAGCAGGTCCTCTTCATTTATAAAGAAAAATGCTAATAAAATAATAGATGAACCTGATTCACATCTGCTTGATAAGATAATCTCGAATAAAGAAAAAATCCTTGATTATTATGAATCAAGAGAATTTTCAAAAGCTGTAAAACTAATAATGGAAATGGCTGATGAAACCAATAAGTACATTAACGAAAATACACCATGGAAAAAAGATTTAAATGAATCAGTAAATATATCATCAGTAGCTTTAAATGCTTTTTATTATCTAAGCATATATCTAAAACCTATTATTCCAAGCATTACAAAAGCAGCTTTCGATTTTTTAAATACGGATAAAAATAGTTTTGATGATATAGGAAAAAAATTAAATAAAGATATTAACAATTACAAACCTATTTTAAATAGATTAGATAAAATTGAATTACCCAAGGAAGATAAAATGGAAGATCAAAATACAATTAATATTAATCAATTTGCAGATGTTGATTTGAGAGTAGCCAAAATTATAGAAGCTTCTAATGTTGAGGGTGCTGATAAACTTTTGAAGTTGAATCTTAGTGTTGGTGATCTTGGAAATCGCCAAGTTTTTGCAGGTATTAAAAGCGCCTATAATCCAAACGACTTAAATGGCAAGTTAGTTATACTCGTATCTAATCTGGCTCCTCGACAAATGAAATTTGGTCTTTCAGAGGGGATGGTTTTAGCTTCTTCTGATGATAAGGGTGGGATATACCTCATATCACCTGACTCAGGAGCAGAAGAAGGTCAAAGGGTGAAATAAAATGAATAAAGAAATAGACATTGTAGTCGTTGGTGCTGGTCCAGTTGGTTTGTTTACCGTTTTTGAAGCTGGTTTGCTTGGATTAAATTGCATACTTATTGATAACTTAGATAAGGTTGGAGGTCAGTGTGCTGAGTTATATCCAGAGAAACCTATTTACGACATACCAGGAGTACCCTTTCAAACCGCTCAAGAACATGTAGATGCATTATTAGAGCAAATTAAACCTTTTAATTATGAAGTGTTTCTTAATCAAAGAGTTGAAGAGCTAAAAGAAATAGATCACAAAAGTGATAAATATTGGTCTGTAACAACAAATGAAAATAATACATTTATTACAAAGAATGTTTTTATAGCTGCTGGTGCCGGTTCATTTGAGCCAAGGAGACCACCTAACATACAAGACCCAGATAGACTTAAAGATAAAGGTGTTACTTATGCCGTTCGCTCAAAAGAAACTTATGTAGACAAAAAAGTTTTTATATTTGGTGGTGGAGACTCTGCCTTAGATTGGACTATTGAACTTTCAAAAATAGCTAAAGAAATAAATCTTGTTCATAGAAGAGATGCATTTAGAGGTGCATTACATTCTGAAGAAATGATGAGAGATCTTGTAAAGGAAAATATAGTTAAATTACATACACCACATGTCATTGAAGAGATTAATGGTGACAATAAAGTAGAATCAGTTTCACTTAAAAACTTTGATACAAAAGAAATTTTAACTTTTGAAGCTGATGAATTATTGTTTTTATTTGGGTTGAATAAAAAACTTGGTCCAATACTTGAATGGAATCTAGACTTAAGTGGTAAAAAAATATCAGTGAATACTGAAAATTTTCAAACATCTAAAAATGGTATTTTTGCTGTTGGAGATATTAATGATTACCCAGGAAAGCTAGATCTCATTCTTTCAGGTTTTCATGAAACAACCCTTGCAGTTCAAGAAGCATATAAGAGAATCAATCCTGGAGAAAGAGTTCCATTTGGCTACACAACATCAAACTCAAAATTACAAGAGAAATTAGGAGTTCTTGATAAATAACCTTGGAATTAATAAAGAAAATACATGCAACACTTCCGCAAATTCAGTGCGGAAGATGTGACACTCCTGGTTGCTATCAATATGCGGAACAGATAGCAGAAGGAATACCCCATGATAGGTGTGTTCCAGGAGGTTCTAATACGCTGCAAAAATTAAATAATATCTTAGATAAAGAACTTCGTACTGTTGATCAAAACTATGGCCCAACAATAAAAAGTAAAATAGCCATTATTAGAGAGGAAGATTGTATAGGGTGTAAAAAATGCATTGGAGCTTGTCCTGTTGATGCAATAGTAGGTGCAACCAATCTAATGCATTCTGTAATTAATGATATATGTACTGGTTGTGAGCTTTGCATAGAGCCCTGTCCTGTTGATTGTATTGATTTACTAGATATACCAAAAGAAGATATGAAAAAAGTAAGAGATAAATCACAGCAATACTTTGACTTGAAAGAATCAATAAAGCCTAAAAAGAAAAGAACTAAGTTGAAAAATAATTCTATTATCAATAAAGATATAAGTTCAGAGATTAATCATAAAATTACAAATAGAGGCATAAACAAGAATAAAGCATTTGAAGAGATGCAAGATAATATACTTACAGGTGATCTAAAAAAATTACATAACTTTGAAGCTGAACAAATTAATGAGTTTTTAAAGGAAAAGAATGAAACTTAAAGATAGGTTTAGAAAATACCTTCCTGTTGTGGTTGATCTAGAAACTGGGGGATTTGATCCAATTAAAAATGCAATCCTTGAGGTAGCAATTACATTAATAGAAGAAAAAGATAATCAATTGGTTGTTGGAGAGACTTTCAGACATCATATTGAACCTTTTGAAGGTCTTATTGTTGAAAAAGAATCTCTTGAATTTACAAAAATAAATCTAAATCACCCCCTTAGAACTGCTATTACAGAAAAAGATGCATTAGCTGACTTATTTAAAATAATTAATAAAGCTCGAAGCAAATATGAATGCAGTAGAGCTATTTTAGTTGGCCATAACGCGCATTTTGATAGTGCATTTTTAAATGAAGCAGTTAAAAGAAATAATATTAAAAAATCTCCTTTCCATCCCTTCTCTGTATTAGATACAGTTAGCCTTGGTGCTATAGCTTCCAAGCAAACTGTCTTAGCTAGAGTGTGTGATGGGCTTAATATTCCTTATGATTCAAAAGAAGCTCACTCAGCCGCATATGATTCTGCAGTGACTGCTGAGGTTTTTTGTTATGTTGTTAACAAATATCAAATTTAAGGTTCAACAGAATCTACTAGTTTTTTTAGCTCACCAGTTTCATGCATCTGAGTAACGATATCAGCCCCGCCTATTAACTCACCTTTGATAAAAACTTGCGGAAAAGTTGGCCAATCTGAAACAGCAGGTAATGTTGACCTTACGTCATTATTTTCTAAAACATCAACATAAGAAAATTTTGCATCACATTCTATGAGTGACTGCACTGTTCTTGCCGAGAAGCCGCATTTTGGCTCATAAGGTGTGCCCTTCATATAAATTAGTATCTCGTTTTCTTCTATTTGCTCTATTAGTTTTTGTTTAATATCCATGGTTATCCTTTAGTAGCTGATATATATTTATTTATAGTGTCATCGAACCCATAATTCAAGGCATCTACAACAATTGCATGCCCTATTGATACCTCATCTATTAAATCCATTTTTTTCAAATATGATAAATTATTGAGATTTAAATCATGTCCAGCATTAACGTTTAGATCTAACTCTTTTGCTCTTTTAGCAAGTTGAAATAAATTATCTACAACAGATAAGTTTGAACTAGCAAGAGCTTTTGAAAAGGGTCCTGTATGAATCTCTACAGTATTTGCACCAACCTCGATACATGAATCAAGTATTTCAAAATTAACATTTTCATTTTGCAGATTATCAATAAACAAACTTATCCTTGCATTAGTAGTAACATTAATTAATTCTTTTATAACCAATGATAAGTCCTCATTACAAGATTCTTTATTCCAGCCATGATCAGAGGTAATTTGATCTGGATCATCGGGAACAAGCGTCACTTGATCTGGGTTTGATAGCTTAACGAGCTCAATAAAGCCATCGTAGTTTTCGGTAGGTTTAGAAAATGGATTACCTTCAATATTAAATTCAACCTTCTTTTCTTTACAAATATTAGAAATTGTTAAGACATCTTCACAAGTTGCATGTCTCTGGTCTGGTCTAGGGTGCAATGTTAAGCCATCCACACCTAGTTCAATTGCTCTCAAAGCATATTCTTCTAAATCTGGATAATTATCACCCCTAGCATTCCTGAGAAGAGCAATTTTATTTAAATTAAAACTAAGATTCATAAATATATTATATCTTACCTATACAAATCATCTTCTCTAGATACTACTAAATCTAATGCATCGTTAACTTTGTATGTATTTTTATTAAAACCTTTAATTATTATTACTGGTTTTTTATCTGACCCTTGTCCCATCAACAAGCCACTTGCAGCAGCAATTTCATCCGCGATAGCTATTTCTGTATTTTTAAGTATATTTCCATACATATCCTCTTCACCTGAAAGATCAATTAAACTTTGAAGGTTAGAACTAGCAAGTGCAAAATTAGTAACTCCAGACCTATACGGTCTTGTCATAGAATCTGTTATAACTACAGCAATTTGTTTGTTAAAATTTTTGCTTAAAGCTAACTGGAGCTTGTCTGCACTTAGTGTTGGATTTTTTGGCAAGAGTAGAACTTGATTAATATCCTGAGGAATATTAGATCTATCTATACCAGCATTAATATTTATAAATCCAAGCTCGTGCTCAACAATAATTACATTTTTTTCTGTGCTAACTATTTCATTTGATTCATTTAATATTACCTGAATAAACCTTGAATCTCTTTGTAGCTCTTTACCAAGTGAAATAGCTTTCTTGGATGGTATTATTTTATTTAGATCAATATATCTATTCTCTGATTTAGATACTATTTTTTGAGCTATGACTACAACATCGCCATTATCTATGGTGATATTGTTTGATCTAAAAGATTTAACAATAATCTTAACAAGGTCATCACCAGGTTCGATATAAGGAAAATCTTCTAATGCCGTAAGCTCTAACTTGTTCATGATTAAAGAGATTTATATTTGGGTTACAATACCATATATAAAGTGATTTAATCCTGTTGTATACTGCAAAAATATGGCTATTTTAGATAAAAAATTATTAGATATTCTAGTTTGTCCTGTTACAAAATCTGATCTTGTTTACAATGAAGAAACAAATGAGCTTATTTCTGAGAAAGCTGGATTAGCCTATCCCGTTAAAGATGGAATTCCTGTCATGCTTCCCGAGGAAGCTAGAAAAGTTTAGAAATAGCGCCCGTAGCTCAGCTGGATAGAGTACTTGGCTACGAACCAAGGGGTCGGGAGTTCGAATCTCTCCGGGCGCACCATTTTCTATAAAATCTCTTCTAACTCTTGAACTTTTTCCAACCATAAAGTTTCTGATTCTTTTAGCTCACTGGTTAACTCGTGTTGATTTCTTATTAAATCTTGAAGGTTATCGTTTACAGTTCCTTCATATAAAGTTGGATCAGCTAGTTTTTCATTAGCATCTTTTAATTTTAAATTTAGTCTCTCTAACCTTTTTTCTAACTGTTTAATTTCTTTTTTAATAGACCTTATCTTTTCGTTTAAAACGTTGGTCTGACTTGTATGACTTGCTTGATAGTCTGATGTTTTTTTTATACTTACCTTATCTAATACATAATTTCTGTAATCTTCTAGATCACCATCAAATATTTTTACACTTGAATCCTTAACTATATAAAAAAAGTCTACAGAACTATTAAGCAAATACCTGTCATGAGAAACCAATAAAATTGCACCCTCAAAATTTTGAATAGCTACTGTCAAAGCATGCCTCATTTCAATGTCCAGATGGTTTGTAGGTTCATCCATTATTAACAAATTTGGTTTTTTGTAGGCAATTATTGCAAAAGCAAGTCTTGCCTTTTCCCCACCCGAGAATAGATTAACTCGATCTAATACTTTTTCACCCTTAAAATTAAAGCTACCAAGATAATTTCTTATTTGCTTTTCATCTTTTGTAATATCTAATTTTTGTATATGCTCAAATGCAGAAATACTTAAATCAAGATCATCAACCTGATGCTGTGAAAAATAACCAATATTTGTATTTTTTCCAATCTCCTTTTCTCCCTTTAATACTGGTATTTCATCAACAATAGTCTTAATTAAAGTTGATTTACCTGCACCATTTGAACCCAACAAACCAATTCGATCGCCAGGAGATATTGATAGTTCAAGATTATTTATAACAGGCGTCGTATATCCCAGACACGCTTCTTTGAAAACTATCAAAGGATTAGATATTTTATCTGTTGCAGTTATTGAAAACTTAAATGGCGATTTGATATGTGCTGGAACAATCAATTTCATTCTTTCTAGAGATTTAACTCGGCTTTGAGCTTGCTTGGCTTTTGTAGCTTTTGCTTTAAATCTAGTTATGAAAGTTTTCATGTGTTCAATTTCTCTTTGCTGTTTTTCATAATTACTTTTTATTTCAGCTAAATTCATAGATCTCAAAACTTCAAATTGTGAAAAGTTACCTTTATATAAATCGACTTTATTCATATCTAAATGTGCTATAAAAGAAACACAATCATCTAAGAAATCTCTATCATGGGAAATTAAAATAAGAGCTCCTTTGAAATGCTTGATCCAATTGGCGAGCCATAAAATAGCATCAAGATCTAGGTGATTTGTAGGCTCATCTAGTAATAATAAATCAGATGGTTGCATGAGGGTTTTAGCTAAATTCAATCTAACTCGCCATCCTCCAGAAAACTCATTTAATGATTTGTTAAAATCTATTTCTTTAAAACCGAGACCATTCATAAGTTTTTGTGCTCTTGAGTTTGCGCTATATCCATCTAGTATTGAGTATTGGTCATAAAGTGTTGCAACTAACTCAAATTGCTCATTTTTTTCAGCAATAGTGATTTGATCTTTAATTTTAAGCAATTCATGATCGCCAGAAATAACATAATCAATAGCTCTTTCTTCAGACCCTTGAACTTCTTGTGCCAAATATGAAATTCTTAAATTAGGAGAATGACTAAAACAACTTGGATCAACTTCTAGTTGATTGGTAATAATTTTAAATAGGCTTGTTTTACCTGAACCATTAGCACCTACGAGTCCAATTTTTTGATTTTGATGAATGGTAAATGAAATATCATTAAATAATTCTTTGCCACCTAAAACGAGATCTAAAGAATTAAATGAGAGCATTTATATATCACATCCAGCTGCATATGCCGAAGACCATGCCCATTGAAAATTAAAGCCGCCTAAGTGACCAGTTACATCCAAAACTTCTCCGATAAAATATAAGCCCTTTTGGTTTTTTACCTCCATATTTTTTGAACTTAAATGCTTTGTATTGACACCACAAAGAGTAACCTCTGCAGTTCTATAACCTTCTGTAGTAGCAGGCAGCAAAACCCAGTTTGTTAGCTGGCTTGAGACATCTTCAATAACTTGATTCGACATTTCAGCAAGCCCAATATCTTTATAATCATTCCAAAAAATACACGAGAGCTCCTCAACCAAAGATTTTGACATAATATTAGTTAATATTGATTTAAGTTTCTGTTTTGGGGTATTTTTCTTATGTTCAAATATGTAATTTTTAATGTCAAAATCAGGAAATAGATTTATATTAATAGCCTCTCCTTCGTTCCAATAGTTTGAAATTTGAAGAATTGCAGGTCCACTTAAACCACGATGAGTAAATAAAATATCTTCTGTAAAAGATTTTTTATTGCAAGAGACTTTGCAAAAATGTGAAACCCCAGATAGCTTTATACATGTATCTTTTAAAACATCAGTAAAAATAAAGGGAACTAAACCAGCACGAGTTTTTATAATTTCTAATCCAAATTGTTTGGCTAGCTGATAACCAAAGGAACTTCCACCTAGAGTTGGAACCGATAATGCTCCAGTTGCAACAACTAATTTAGAAGCCTTAACACTCATAAAATAATTATCAATTTTGTTATCAATAGCTATATCTAAAGTATATTTATTATCTACAAATTCGACTTTTTCTGTTTCTGCATGCGTAATAATGCTGACTTTATATTTATCACATTCGCTTTTAAGCATTTCAACTATATCTTTTGCTGAATTTACGCAAAATAGTTGGCCATGTTTTTTTTCTTCAAATTCAATTCCATGACTTTTAACGAGTTCGATAAAATCTTGTGATGTATATTTAGATAATGCAGACTTACAAAAATGAATATTATCTGAAAGAAAGTTATTACTTGAAACATCATAATTTGTGAAGTTACATTTACCCCCACCAGACATAAGTATTTTTTTACCTAACTTATTAGATCTCTCTAAAACTAATACTTTACTACCTCTTTTGGCTGCAGTAAGTGCGCAAAATAAACCTCCCGCTCCACCTCCAAGGATTACTGAATCAAAGCTCATTCCTTCTTTCATAACAATTTATACTTACCCTTTTCTTGATCTTTTCCTTCTTCTAAAACCACCTTTGTTATGATTTTTTTTGTTACCTTGTTTTTTAATATTATCGGGAACTACATGAGTTGGTTCAAAACCCTCAACCTCAATTCTTTTTAGTTTATATTTTAAAAGTTTTTCAATATCATTTAGAAGTTTAATTTCATCAGCGCTGACTAAAGATATTGCCTGACCTTTCTCACCACCCCTGCCAGTCCTACCAATCCTATGTATATAATCTTTAGGTCCAGTTGGAACATCAAAATTAACTACTTGTGGTAAATTTTTAATATCTAATCCTCTGGCAGCCACATCAGTAGCTACAAGAATTTTTATTTTATTATTTTTAAATGATTCTAATGCTTTTAGTCTATTATTTTGTGTTTTATTTCCATGAATTGCTTTAGTGCTAATATCAGCTCTGGTAAGTTGTTTTTGAAGTCTATCAGCACCGTGTTTTGTTCTAGTGAAAACCAATGCTTGATCCCAATTATTAACTTCTATTAATTCAATTAATAACTCTGACTTCCTTGATTTGTCTACAGGATGAACATGGTGGCTAATATTTTTTCCTGTAGCGCCATCTGTTGTAACAGAAATTTCAATAGCTTTTTTGGACATTTCTTTAGCAAGTGATCTAAAGGTGTTTGAAAAAGTTGCTGTAAACATTAAATTTTGTCTTTTATCAGGTATTAATTTACTTATTTTTTTAATGTCATGAATAAATCCCATATCAAGCATTTGATCTGCTTCATCTAAAACAAAAATTTCAATATTTTTTAAATTTACTGATTTCTGATTATGTAAATCAAGTAATCTACCTGGGGTCGCAACAAGAATATCTACACCTTTTCTTAACTTTAATCTCTGATTATGTATTCTAGCTCCACCATAAACAGCTATTGATCGGATGCTTAAATATTTACTATAGGTATTAATATTTTCTCTAACTTGAATTGCTAGCTCTCTCGTTGGTGTAACGATAAGAGCTCTTAATCTATGGCCTTTAAATTTTTCTTTTGGATGGGATAGTTTATTTAAGATAGGAAGAACAAAAGCAGCGGTTTTACCTGTACCTGTTTGTGCTGCTGCCATAACATCTTTGCCATTAGCTATTTCAGGTATAACCTTGCTCTGTATAGGTGTTGGTTCTTTGTATTTTTGATTTTGTAATGATCTTATTATTGGATCAGACAATTCAAGATCATCAAATTTCATTATTATCCTTATGAAGAGTTGGCTGAAGGTTACAGGTAGAGTTCTTTATGGTCAATCATTATTTATCAGTCAATAACTAATAAATCATTAGCAATTATTACCTCACCCTCAAAGTTCTTTCTTATATCTTTATATATAGATTCTTCTGAAGCACCCCAAAATAGAATATGTGATGCAACAAGTTTTTTAGGTTTTAAGTCTTTTGCTATTAACCCCAGTTCTATTGAAGAGGTATGGTGTTCTTTATGATAAATTTTCCAATCATCAGTCTTTGTTTTAAATCCTTCACTTGAGTAAACTTCATGTACCAAAATATCAAGATCATTACCATGTTTAATTAAATTATTGCTTAGTGAGGTGTCCCCTGAAAAAAGTATTTTTTTGTCTTTGGTTTTAAATAAATAACCAAATGAATTTCTAAGACCGCCATGATCGTTATAAAAAGCAGTTACTTCTACATGATCATCTTTAAAAATAACTCCCTCATCAATTTCTTTTACTATAGTTTTATAGCCAGTAGGGTTTGCCGGTTGAGTTCCATTTAATCTATACAAAATATCTAACTCGTAAGCACTAATGATTCCTTTAGACATTGCTTTTAAGCCCTTTGGGCCAAATAACTTTAATTCAGTATCTCTACCCATAACCCAGGGAGTAAGAATTAAATCAGCTAATCCAGCTGAGTGATCTGAATGGATATGTGTTAAAAATGCGTACTGTAATTTACTAACCTGAAGTTGGGGTAAATCACCACCCCAAGCAGGAGACATCTCTGCCGCTCTTCTGATAACTCCTGGCCCAAAATCAACTAAATATGCTTGATCATCAGCAATTACTGCATAAGCTGATCCATAGCGATTTGGATCTGGATTAGGAGTTCCAGAGCCTAATATAACTAATTTTGTATCAGCTGAAGAAAATACAGAGAGTACAAGGATTAAATAAATTTTGAGTAAATTAAACAGAGTGAAGTTTTTGCTCAGGAATAGAATTTTTTATTCCAGTTATATTATTATCTTTATCAAAATAAACTAAAGTTGGCTGATGTTCTTTAGACTCAACTTCGTCAAATTCACCATAGGTACAAATGATAACAATATCACCAAGTGAAACTTTATGAGCGGCAGCCCCATTAACTGATAAAGTTTTTGAACCAGCCTCAGCAAGGATTAAATATGTTGAGAATCTTTCACCATTGGTCACATTATATACATCCACCTTTTCGTATTCTTGCATACCTGCAGTGTCTAAAAACTCTTGATCGACAGCACAAGAACCTTCATAGTCAAGCTCAACCTGAGTAACGTTGATGCGGTGCAGCTTTGATTTAAGTAATGTTTTTAGCATATTAAAGCGAAGTATAAGTAATTATTTAGCATATTTAAAGGATAGAGCTAGTCAATTAATATATTATCAATAAGTCTAATTCCACCTATGGATGCTGCAATAGCAACTAACATTGGCTTTAAATTAAAACTTTCAAGATCCTTTAAAGTGTTGGGGTTGCAAACTGATAAATAATCAACATCAAACCCTTGCTTTGTTAAATCATCTTTATGGTATTTAATCATTTCATGAGATAAATTATTTGAATTAGCTTTAATAGAAGAAAGAGTTTTATAAAGTTTAGAAGCCTTTTTTCTATCAGATTCAGATAATCTATTATTTCTAGATGACATTGCTAAACCATTCAGCTCTCTTACAGTATCAATACTTATAATTTCTATGGGTAAGTTATTTTCTTTAACAAAATTCTTGATTAAGGTTAATTGCTGAAAGTCTTTCTTTCCAAAAAATGCTCTAGTTGGTTTTGTTAATTCAAATAATTTATTAACAATAGTTAAAACACCATCAAAATGACCCGGTCTATTCACTCCACAAAGATATAAGGCAGTATCAGGCGGTTTTATCTCTTTAATGTTATCAAGTATTGAAGAATTTGGAATAAACACCGAATCGCAGCCATGTTTAGACAATAGAGCAATATCATTATCTAACGATTTAGGATAATTTTTAAAATCGCTAGCATCATTAAATTGAAGAGGATTAATGAATATTGAGGCAGTTACATGCGAATCATGAGACCTTGCATTATCAATTAGTGCCATATGACCTTTGTGTAAGTTTCCCATTGTTGGCACAAAAGAAATTGAATTAAGAGTGTTTCTAAAATCTTTAAATTCTTGATATTCAGTTATAATTTTCAATATATCTTAATAAAAAGTATGATCTTCTGAAGGGAAAATTCCAGATTTTACATCTTTAACATAATTAGCCAGAGCCTCTTGAATTGATGTAGAGTCTTCCATAAAGTTTTTTACAAATTTTGGTAGCTTTTCTAAACATGAAATACCAAGTAAATCATGTACAACCATTACCTGACCGTCAGTTGATGATCCAGCTCCAATACCAATTACAGGAATTGATACTTCATTCATGATTAATTTTGTTAAACCATCAGGCACACATTCAAGAAGTAATATAGAAGCTCCTGCTTCCTCAAGTGATTTAGCTTCATTAATAATCAATTCATGTTTTTTTGGATCTCTGCCTTGAACAAAATTACCACCAATTCTATTTATAGCCTGGGGGGTTAATCCCATATGAGCACACACAGGGATTCCTCTATCCGCCAACATAGATGCCATTCTAGAAATCCACTCTCCACCTTCAATTTTTATTGAATTTGCTCCAGCTTGCATCAACCTCTTCGCATTTTCTAGACCCATATCATCAGTTGCGTAACTCATAAATGGCATATCCGCCATTATATGAGCACCATTATTACCTTTAACCACACATTCTAAGTGATAAACCAGCTGATCCATCGTTACCGGTAATGTGCTGTCATGACCTTGAATTACCATACCAAGACTATCACCAACAAGCACTACATCAACTCCTGCATCGCATATTTTTGATGTTAGTGTAGATTCATAAGATGTTAAGCAAGTAAATTTTTCTCCCCTCTGTTTCATCTTTTTTAATGAAGAAAGAGTAGTTTGTTTTTTATCCGATTGGGCTGACATAGTTAAGATTTAATATTTAGAGCGATTATATTTAATATTTCACGAGCAATTTTAATTTTTTTATCTTTTTTTAGATAAATAGTTTCATTTTCTGTAATCACATGAACTTCATTATCATCAGAATCAAAGCCTATTGTTTTATCTGATACATCATTTGAAATGATCATATCGAGATTCTTTGAGTTCAATTTTTTGCTTGCATTATCATTTACATTTGAAGTCTCCGCAGCAAACCCAACAACATATGCTGAATTATGAAGTTTAGATACCTCAGATAAAATGTCATGATTCTTTTCTAAATTGATTTCAAGATTTTCTGAATCTTCTTTTTTAATTTTTATATCTGAATAAATAGCTGGTTTGAAATCAGCAACAGCAGCACAAGATATAAAAATATCAGATGTTTCCATGCATTCAAAAACCTTATTAAGCATTTCAGCAGCAGAATTGATTTTAAATAGATTTATTCCTTTATTAGCTGTTAAAGATACTGGACCACTAACTAGATTCACATTTGCGCCTTGAAGTTTTGCTGCTTCTGCAAGAGCGTAACCCATTTTTCCTGAGCTATTATTTGATATATATCTAACTGGATCTATTTGTTCTCTTGTTGGGCCTGCGGTGATGGTTATAGTTTTTCCAGATAAAGGGCCTTTATGTAAATCAGATTTAATTAACTCTATAATCTTTTCAGGTTCAACAAGCCTTCCGGGCCCAACATCACCACAAGCTTGCTCACCCTCATCCGGTCCAATAAAACTCATACCCCTAGATACAAGTGTTTGGAAATTTTCTTGCGTACTCTTATCAAGCCACATATTTGTATTCATTGCAGGGGCTATATACGATTTTGCATTTGAAGCTAAAATTACAGACCCCATTAAATCATCTGCTCTGCCATGAGTTATCTTTGCTAAAGATTCAGCTGTACAAGGCGCAATTAAAATAATATCTGCCCACTTAGCTAACTCTATGTGGCCCATTGCAGATTCAGCTTTAACATCTAATAACGAATCATGTATCTCATTTCCAGAAACAGCTTGAAGAGTTAAGGGGGTTATAAACTCCTTTGCTGATTCTGTCATTACAACTCTTACATCCGCTCCATCTTTTTTAAATAAGCGAATAATTTCTGCAGACTTATATGCAGCTATACCACCGGTCACGCAAAGAAGAACATTTGTGTTTGAAAAATTAAGCATTTTCTTAGCTATTCAGAAATTATTAAATAATGATACCAATTACACGGTCTATAAACCAATAAAAACCCATCCCACCTATACATAAACTTGCTGTTATTTGAAGATAATTCTCAAAATTAATCTTTGAAGCAACATAAATCAATATTAGAGGAATTGGGATAAGTGCTATTTGCGCTAATTCAATACCAACATTAAAAAAAAGCAATGACAATAGCATTTGATCGTTAGCAATACCTATTTCGCTTAATGCTCCTGCAAATCCTAGGCCATGAAGCAAACCAAAGCTAAAAGCCATCAACCAGGGTGTTTTGAGTTGTTTATCACTATCATTAATCTCTGAGGCCAAATAAACTATTGTAAGCGCTATAAGAGCCTCTATTGTGCCTTGGGGTAAGTAAATGATGTTGTATACAGAAAGACCCAGGGTGATACTATGAGCAATAGTAAATGCAGTAATGGTTTTAATAATATTTACTAGACCACTTATACAAAATAATAACCCAAATATAAATAAAATATGATCCAGCCCATCAAATAGATGACCAACCCCAAGGTATAAGTATGCTATTGGATAGTATTGCTCAACTAATGGAATTTCTATTTTATTATTTTGAACAGTAACCAAACCCTCAAAAGTATCTTCTTTAAAATTAATAGTTACTAATGCATCAGTCAAAACGCTTAGGTCTATTATTTCGATGACAGATCCTTTGAGACTAGCGTTACAAACTAAATCAATATTTTCAATAATATACTTTCCTTGAATAAAAGGATCTGAAAATTTTGTTATGCATGAGTTGGTAAATTCTACTTGAGCTCTCTTACCTATGTTTTTAACTGGGTACATCCATGATGCGCTATATTTCAAATCATTGTCGTTGGATTCAGTTATGACTAAATGAGCAGGATTAAATTCATGAGCATTAAGCTCTAAAGCAGATAGGCTCAGCAACAGAAATATTAACTTATACATTAAATCTTTAAATCTGGATTGATTATTATTGAATAATCACTCCTAACTTTATTTATAAAGTTATCAACAGCTACATCACGTTTGAGTTGAATGTAATCAACCTCAAGTTCTTTGTAAATATTTTTAATATCAGGATAGTATCCATCTTTGACGTTGGTTATAAAAAGAAGATGGTGGCCAAATGGAGATTTGTATGGTCCGGTCCAAATATTTAAATCAGGATTACTGAACGCAACCTCTAAACCAACTCCAAAATTACTTTCTATGCCTTTCATATTGATTTCAGCAAAATTCTTTCCAAGAAAAAATACATCAGAAGAGATATTTTTATTATTTTTAATATCTAATATTGCTTGATTTGACCTTTCTAGTGAGTTGTTTTCATTTGTAAAAAAATGATGAGTAAAAGTAAAGGTTGGTGAAATATAGTAACTATCTTTATTTTGATCATAAAATCTAGAAATCTCTTCGTATGATGGTTTATCAATAACTGATTCTTGTTTTAAGAAAGAAATTTTTTGAGCTAATCTTCTTTTAATAATTCTATCTTCTTTATCCAAACCAAGAGCAATAGCTTCTCTATAGAGAACTTCCTCATTAACTAGATTATTAATTATTCTTGCTATTTCATCATCAGTTGGATCTCTTCCAACTTGCGACTTCCAAGCATTTACAAGACTTATAATTTCTTGATCAGATATAAAAATATCTTTACTTTCATCATAATTAGACCCTATATCAATAATATATATAAAAAGCCCAATTAAAAAAAAGTATAAAATTCTTCTTTTCAATTTTGTAACTTCTATTAAGTACTACTTCTTAATCTCACAGTACCACCTAGAGGTATAACCTCAACATTAGATGGGTCTGGTATATACCATATAGGAGAAGACCATGCTCTCTCTTGAATTGTTTCATGAAGATCTTCTCTTGGTTTAAAACCTCTTTTAACAGCGTCCCAAGTGCTCCATCTGCAAGTTGGGTTCTCGAGAACTCTAACGTAATAAAAAGCTTTATTTGAAGAGTCAAAATCAGGATCTACCCAATGAGTTTTTAATTCAGATGAACCTACATTCTGGGAGATTGAACAATCATTGATGTTAACTTTTGCTCCATTGTCTGGACATCTATGTGTCACTGGATCAACGGGATTGCCATCAGAACAAACTACATCAAAAACCTTTTCATTTGGTCTACCACTAAGCGAATCCATCCACCCTTTAATTATTTGAATTCTTTGAAGAGGAGCTCCGTACTTATCTTTTTGAGCCCATACAATAAATTCTGGTACTTTGTCGCCATCGCTTAAAAGATCTGCACCCATGGTTACACCATTTTTATAAGCATCTGCTACCATTGTATCTGAATTTAAATCTATAGAAGATAGGTCATAGCCACCAAAGAATCTAACAGCAAGTCTTGTTCCTGTAGTTGCAAAAGTTTCTTTTCTTTTAAATGCCTTAAATATGGAGTCCCTGGTGTTTTCTTCAGCCCAAGCAACTGCTAGTCCAGATGCTCCCCATTGAGTAAAGCCAGTATTTGCATAATCACCTTGATCTAGAGCAATTGTACTTTGAGGTTGGTTGAAAGCAGCCATGTATTCCTCGAGTCTTTCTCTATTTTCTTCAGCCAATGGAACTGAACCCCTATTTTCTGCATCACCATCAAGCAAACCTACTTTCGACCAATAATTTGACTCATCATATGCTCCTGCAGCTGTATGTGTATCACTCGAGCCTATTAATCCAAACTTATATGGATTGCCTTGTTGTGTAAATTCAAGCGTTAGACCATTTAAATATGCTTCTCTAACATAGCCTCCAGAAGGCTTACTGTATGTTGGAGGCCTACTACCAACTCGCACGTCCATAATCTCAAAATCAGCCCAATCATCATCAGGAGATAGTAGTGGATGAGTGTCAGACGTGCCTTTAACTTGAGTAATTTCAACCAGAGGTTCGTTTCTCATTCTTTTCTCTGCATAATCTTGATCAATTGCATTACCTAAAAATGATTCCATCTCAAACATTTGACCGTTTGAACCGTTACTATTATGTGGTATGGAAACGGTATCTATACCCTTTTCACGAAGAGCATCTTGCCAGGTCCATAAATCCTCAGGGTTTAAAGAATCAATTCTTGTCCAAGGTCTAATAGATGCTTCTGAAGAATTAAATATTACATTTCTATGTAGGTTTCCACCCTCAATATCAGTAGATGTTGTAAATTCATATCCAATAAAGGTTGTAAAATGACCAGGATCATTATGCTCATTAGCTGATCTGGCTATATCAGCCCATGCGGATTTATGAATGTCATAATCAAAAGATTTTAATGCTAATTGTGTATTTTTTGTAAGCCATGCTTTGAGTATTTTTGGATGCCAGCTTGGGTATGGTTGAGTAATTACTGCGCCGACAATAGTGCTAAATAAATCAGATCTTTCGCCAGCTGATTCTACGGATAGATTATCTTTTCTATTTAGATCATGAAAAGGTTTAGCAAAATCATTTTTTGAAATATCAGTTGATGTATCTGCATAAGCTTGGATCATACCCATATAAAAGCCATGATCAGTAACTGAAT
>Ga0315315_10002247_pt1 | contig 17701 bp, 12 predicted proteins | sample M140m3416metaG_FD_203699 | JGI IMG/M metagenome (GOLD analysis project Ga0315315, IMG submission 203699) | Ammonia-oxidizing marine archaeal communities from Monterey Bay, California, United States - M1 40m 3416 | ecosystem: Environmental > Aquatic > Marine > Intertidal zone | place: USA... | reverse complement strand
TGAGTCAGAATGTCTATGCATGGGATTTGATCTGTTCGGTTGCATGGAGGCGCTCCCCATGTCATCGTCACTACTTAATTCTCGAACTTCACCTTGGGCGACCGGCAAAGAAAAACAGCTTACTTAGCCATGAAACACTCTGCCGGCAGAATTGCTGAGCTTATTCACGAAGCATTTCTAGTGAAGGTTTAAAACAGGGGTCAGACATTTGACTCAAAAAAGAAAATGCAACAAAGATGATGATGAGACCTGTGAGTCCTCGGACAATATCAAAAGTAGCCTCTGGGCGACCAAGGAGTTTTGCCTTCGCAGACATAGTTTTGAGATCATAATTTGGGGTTTCAAACCATCTTGCTACGATGTTTGCGATCTCGGCAGGGTCTTCACTGTATGCGCCAACCCCGTTGTCTAATACATAAGACACATTACCTTCTTCTTGGCAAGGGATGTAGCCTGTGGAAAGAATATTCATTGCATTTCCTGAAGTTCGTCAGCGAGCAAATCGGACCGTTGAGAAGAATCGGTCGCCCACATATAAGTGCTTCAGCTATGGTGCCGGGGCCCGCTTTGGTAATTATACAGTCGCAAGCCGTCATGTACTCAGACATATTGTTCACGAAGCCCTGAAGTCACGCAGCCACATTTCACACGAAATCAGTGAGTTTCCAAAAAAACAGCGAGTTTCCAAGATTGTTTTCAAATTTTCACCTTCACGACGACCCTCAATGGCCATGCCTTAGATGAAAGCGCTTCTGCCAGTTTTGTGTTCCGTCCACATATGACGATAATCTGATGGGAGGGTAAGAGCCGCTTGACAGGGTCATGAAACGTGAACAATTTTGCTGAGGGAGGCCCCAAATAAACACGAACTAAATGATCAGACAACTATGCAGGCAGAGGAAGGACCTGACATTTGAGCGAGCGCCTCAGCTGTTTCTTCAAGTTTCCCCATGCCCTCTCCACCACCAATAAGCATCACCGTAGAAGCAGCTGAATCCATCCCGAGCTGCTGGCGGATTTCTTGCATTGGTTTGGATGGTAAATTGAAAGCAGGCCTGATAGGCAAACCATGGCAAGATATTTGCGTTGAAATCAACCCATACTTCATCGCCTGTGCTGCAACTAGCTGGGTAGCGACGAAGCATCGATCCACTTGCTGCAGCGGATACACACGATTCATTCACGCAGAAGAGAGGATTCTTCTTGGAGTTGCGTACCTTATGAAACCATGTTCGATGACACCGTGTCAGGTCGGTTACAACAGTTGCGAAAGGCACACTCGCTGTTGAAAAAGAAGGTTGGGCTTTCATGCGGCCGAGTACTTTGAGCTGCAACAGATAAAGTGGCACGTCACACGATGATCTATAAACATAACGCATTCGCGTGACAACAAACAAGCAGGTCAACGCACTGGAACATGTTGCATCAGCGGATGCACACTGACAATTATATTTGGCTTGTATTCTTGAAAGGCACAAGCAAATCTTCTGCCGACGATGGCAGTGTAGCCCTTATAGTTGTTCATGAAGCAAACATAAGAAGGGCGAGAAAAACTAAGCTCGAACTCGATGCGCAGTCACAATCTTTGCCTACCGTAAAAAGCGCTTCGTGTAATATTTCAGGCTCTGAACACCTGAAGCTTAAACGCCAGAGCCATGGATTTTTCACAAGGAAGAAATAGCTCTTTGGCATGTTACAGAGTGGCCAGGGTGAGCTACTGCTCCAAAGGTCGACAACGTTTATGGCATACGAGTTTCCTGTAGTGGTAAAGACCGCTTGACTATGGGAGCGACATTCAGAAGCTGTAATAACGGTTTTTGTTCACCATATAGCACTTCAAAGCCATCTTTCAAAGCCTGTGCACTGGCCCTGTGTCCACCGCCGGTGTCGCTCATCAGGCACATTACTCGCTTAGGCGAGGACGTCATAACAGCATCATAATGAGCATCCAGCTCTCCAGAAGAGGTTTTCATTCTTGCGGGGCTGGCCCCACAAAACTTTCCACCCTGGTCAGTCATCAACTAACTTAAGAGCCACTGTTCAGGAATATCCAAAAAAAGTTTTGACTGCGTACCTCTTGAGAGACAGGTTCTATAAAGCCGTCGCCGACAACAAAAAGTGCTGAAATGCACAAGTAATCAAGTTGTTTCGTTTCGAATTGCCTGTCAAGACTTTCGCGCTCAGTGTTGGGAGAAGCAGTGGAAGGGTGGGGTGAGACCAAACAGATTTCGATTTACTCCTTCGGCGCAGGGTCTTCGATACACATCCTATCCTTGCCAGAAAGGAGCGACCACTTTCAGCTTGGGTCAGCCGAGTGATAGTCTGCCGCTCCGCCGATGTCCGGAGAAGACAGTCTTGGGTGGAGAATTGGACCGCCATCGCTTTCATCTTAGGTCGTTGGGTGTAGGTTTGTGGCGGTTTCGATGATAAAAAAAATCAAAATGCAACTGATAATCTGATAGGGAGGTACAAAAAAGTCGCGCCTGGGTGAGAAGTTCGCTTTGAAATCATGAAATTTGATGGGAAGACGCAGCGACCCAAAAAGAATTAAATCGCGCCTTATCTTATTAGTTAGGTAACTCGCTTTTTAGCATTAAGTTGCTGTAGGAATCTGATTGGTCGATTTCGCCGTTAGCGCAAATAGAAAATGATTAGCTCGTGACGCCGGGTTGGTTCGACTCCCCATATATTTTACGCAGGTACGAATGAAGGTCCCTTCGAAGGTAAAAGTTTCCTTCGAAGTAATAATAAAAAAATCTTCCAGAGACCGAGCAAACAGTGTTGTGTTAAACTTGATTACATGGGTGTCGGCATAGCCGCCGTGCATGCGTGGACTTATTAAATCATGATGAAATTGAGGGTACGTAATAACGCACGTATGTTTATTTATTGGTTTCTTGGTGGATGACAATCACAAGTGCAGATACATCGATATCCATTAATATAAGAGACAAATAGACCTTCGACCTTGATTAACGATACCCCAGGTGAGTAGCACATTTTTTCCAAAAGGTCCCAAGATCGGCTATGCTAATAATTCTCCGGACAGTGGAGTGGTGGGTGTGTGGTGTTTGGCGTGCGGCGTGGTTTGCGTGGTGCGTCCGTTCCCAGGTGGTCGGCATAGCCGCGTCGCGTCGTGTCGCGTTTGTCGTGTCGTCGTGTCGCGGCGCAACGCCTAATACGAAAAGAAAATTGACTGTAGAGCGCCCGGATCGATCACACGTTTGGGCACACTTCTGAGAACGGTCGAATACCAGGTCAGTTGACATGGTATGAAGCGAATTTCCTGTAGAATCGTCTATGCCGAATATGGTCAAATAAAATAAATACGTCAAAATATTACGAAGGTATTCTGGATTTCAACCACCCTCGCACACTGGTGATCGAGCGGTTTGATGAATCTTTTCGGATTCTCGGATCAGGCCGAACAGATAAAACTTTGACGTTTCCTCCCATCTTGAACGCCACTGTTTCCATCTGAGAACCGAAGTCTCTCGCGAGTCAGGCTAGTGTCGGCGACGCCACAATGTTCACACCACGAGCTGCACATAGTCTCTCCGCAAACATTAGGAACGATGTATTCCTTGGGCGAGGCCGCAACTTGCGAGGAAAAGCCTTACGCAAGGTATCGAACGTTTGGAAGAGTACTGGGCCCTCGCGTCGGAGCCCTCGCAGGTGGCGTTGCACTGTCCGTGCCGACGCTTCCTCTGAGCTAGAAGATGGTCAGATAGAAGGGGTATGTCATGTACATGCTCGTCTTACTACGTTCTAAATTGATGCCAACTGTTTTTCGTCCATGACCTTTCGTTCACTTTGATGCAGATTGAAGGATACGGCGCAATTTCAACGAAACCGGTGAGGAACTTCTGAACTTACGGTCGAGAAACTCCATCTACCCAATCCATCCTCATCTTCGAACATACCAGGCAACGCCATTACTTGATACTGTGGACTTTCCAGCTCATTTGAAAAACTTCACTGTCGAACAGCTGAAGCAGGCAAGCCCTTTGCTCTGTCTGTCTGACGCCAGAGCTTAGTCCACCTCTCTTGCAGGTTGCAAAGGAGCTTCGCGCAGATCTAATCTACAATGTATCTCAGACTGGTGGACACCTTGGATCCAGGTTTGTTAATCTCTTTACTGATAGCAATGCTCTTGTGAGCTTCTTTAGACCTGCGATATTGAGAGTCTTTCTCCTCAGCCTCGGTGTTATAGAGCTCACAGTTGCGCTCAACTACGTGTTTGACCAACCAAACGTGGGGAATCGTTGTACTTGGAAACGTTACAACAACTCAGTGCAAGATACCTCTAAATATTCTCATGCAATGTATGGCGACCCTCCTCAAAGGATAGAATCATCTGGGACGTTGGCCACCAGGTAATGCTACTCAAGTACGCCCACCTTGAAACGCTCAATTAAAATGTGATCAACAGGCATACCCACACAAAATGCTCACCGGTCGGCGAGACCGAATGAACACGATGCGTCAAACCAATGGTTCGCGATCTCCATTTATATGATCCATGACCTTTTTGGGTACTTTACTGAGTCATCCTCCTTCCAGGATTATCCCCTTTCACGAAGCGCAGCGAGAGCCCTTTTGACTGTTTTGGAGCTGGTCACAGCAGCACATCAATATCAGCCGGCCTTGGCATGGCTGTAGCCCGAGACATGCAGGGTAAATCAAACCACGTGATTGCTGTCATTGGTGATGGCGCGATAACTGGGGGAATGGCCTACGAAGCAATGAATAACGCGGGCTACCTCGACACAAACATGATCATAATCCTCAATGACAATCAACAAGTAAGGATGAATTTCTGCTGCATCAATTTTGACCATTCTGACATTTCTTTTGAAGGTCTCACTGCCAACTCAATACAATAGCTTGAATCAGGATCCGGTTGGTGCGCTGTCATCCACATTTGCTCGACTGCAGTCATCTAAGCCACTTCGCGAGTTACGCGAATCGGCAAAAGCAATCACGAAGCAAATGCCGGTCCCTGTGCAAGAGGTTACCGCAAAAGTTGACGAATATGCTCGTGGAATGATCAGCGGTTCTGGCTCCACGCTTTTTGAGGAACTGGGTCTGTACTATATAGGAACAGTTGATGGCCACAATCTTCAAGATTTGGTTGCAATTCTCGAAGAAGTTAAGTCAACCAGAAGTGTCGGCCCGGTGCTCATACATATTGTCACCGAAAAGGGCAGAGGATACTCATATGCAGAAGCTGCCCAGGACAAATACCACGGCGTATCAACTTTTGACGTAGCATCTGGAAAGCAGAAAAAATCTTCGAGCAGCATCCCAACATATACGCAAGTTTTTGCAGATGCACTGATTGGAGAAGCCGGACGAGATGAAAACGTCGTTGCTGTGCATGCCGCCATGGGGGGTGGAACTGGTCTCAATCATTTCGAGAAATTTTTTGCTGATCGCACATTTGATGTTGGCATTGCAGAACAGCATGCGGTGACCTTCGCAGCTGGGCTTGCAGTCGAAGGATTGAAGCCCATGTGCACTATTTACTCAACATTCTTGCAGCGGGGTTTTGATCAGGTCGTTCATGATGTTGCTCTCCAAAAGCTACCTGTTCGGTTCGCAATGGACCGTGCAGGTCTCGTTGGCGAAGATGGCCCGACACACGCTGGAGCCTACGATGTAGCATTCATGGCTTGCCTTCCTGATATGGTGGTGATGGCTCCGATGAATGAGGCAGAGCTTTGCCACATGGTCGCGACATCAATTTCAATTGACGATCGCCCTAGTTGTTTCAGGTATCCACGCGGATCAGGTGTTGGCCTTGACATGCAGGCAGATGGAGTGGAGAGCTTGCAGCCTGGATACAAAGGTGGAATCCTCGAATTAGGCCAGGGAAAGGTTTTGCGGGAGGGAACGGATGTATGTTTACTCGGATATGGAGCCTGCACGAATCGCTGCCTAGAAGCCGCAGATATTCTCTCTGAGCTTGGGGTAAGCGTCACAGTTGCGGATGCTCGCTTTTGTAAGCCGTTGGACACTGCGCTGATACGCCAGCTCGCGACAAATCATGGCGCTCTGATCACAGTCGAAGATGGCTCTATTGGAGGCTTCGCATCTCATGTTTTGCAGTTTCTTGCACTGGATGGCCTTTTAGACGGAAACCTGAAGGTTCGGCCTTTGACGCTTCCCGACCGGCCAATTGAACATGGCTCTCTCACGGATCAGCTCAATGATGCCGGCCTTTCAACGACTCACATCGCGTCTACGGCGCTTTCTATTCTTGGGCAGAAACAGGAGGCCTTGGAGGTATTATCACCATGAGAATGTCACTTCGATCGGGACGACTCTCACAAGTGGAATGGTTGAGCACAGTGGTCATGTGAACATTTCGCTGCGTTTTTTTTTCGAGACATGACATATATATCGAGATTTCTACAGCCGCATCTACACGGTTCAGAATTTTTTTGACTGTTAAAAATGTCCGGTTCACCTGGTATCGTTTATCAAACATCACGGTCTATTCGTTACATTGTCGCCAAATATATTTTTTTAGTTCGAAAATCTCGGTTTAGACCTTCATACATGTCACCTGGTCCAAGGGTTCCTTTTTTTCTTTTGACTCGTAAATCATGGTTTAGCCCTTCACACACGTCACCGAATCCAAGGGTTCCTGATTACCTTCGAAACCTAACGGTACGTAACTTAACTTACCTGGTATTGTTAAATAATCGTCACGATATGCGTTCTTGTTTTGACACAAAATACGCTGCTCTCTGTAATTGATTAAATTTAATTGGTTTAGTTTAGCACTACATTAAGATTGAAATTAGTTGAATGCATATTACTACAATTAACCATCCCTCTGAGGCTATGCCGACCCACATGGAGCGAACCTCCGTCCCTCGTTCGCACCTACCTTCGTACCTGTAGGATTATTATCATTACGTAATAATAATAAGGCTCCAGAGACCGGAGGGTGGAGTGGGTGTGTGGCGTTGGCGTGCGTCGGGGTTTGCGTGGTGCGTCCGTTCCCAGTTGGTCGGCATAGCCACGCGGCGCGGCGCGCGGGACGAGACCGCGGCGCGTCCGGCGCAGGCGATGCGGTTAACGGCTAATACGAAAAAGAAAACCGTGAGTAGTCAGTGTGGTTGAAGCGCTTAACAACCGTGTTTATTACGAAGGTATGAAGAAGCACCGTACGGAATTGATCGGTTCCATCTGAATTAGACAATTAAAACAGCCCTTGAATACTCGTGGGTAAAGCGTGGCTGTTTTGTGTTAATTCCCTTGGATTCAGTGACGTGGGTCAAGAGGTAAACCAAGATTTACGAGTGAAACGAGTTAGAAAAAACGTTGGATTGGGTGTAAAAATGTCCACAATGTATGAGCGAATAGTCCGTGATGTTTGATTAACGATTCCAGGTGACCCGACATTTTTCAATATGTTGTTGACATCGAGTCCTGTAATCAACGGCTATGCCGAATAAGTTCGAATGAAGGTATATAAATTATTTCACCTTGCTTCATTCGTTCATAATATATACCTTACTTCGTACCTTTCGAAACCTTACGAAGCGATAAGGTATATTAATAATAATGCATGGTATATATATGTATATAAATAATATGATACGAAGCAATCAATCAAGGTAATATCAATATATAGTAATATCTTCCATTCGTTCGTTCGTTCATTATTCGTTCGTATAAAAAATAAGTTTAAATGAAACGAAAAGAAGCCATGAACTTTCGGCTGTCGGCGGAGTAATGGAGCTATCGGACCGAGAAGCTTCTCTTCGACATAGCGTTGGAAAATTGAGTTCCAATGCGGACGACCCAGATATTGTCGTCAATGCTCTCACAACGATACGTGCGGAGATCCGCACCTCGCCAGAAGGGGGCGCATGGGTTATGAAGGTATGTTGTTTTCCCGCCGCCGATGTCACACCTTTTCCCGCCCCGAATGCCTCATGAAGCAACAGAATTCTGACAGAACATGTATGCGTGTGCATTCCATGTTTACAGGCTTACCTTCAGACGTCTCCTGGCTTTACCGACCTCCTCGACCTTTGGGACTCGCATCACGTAAACAACTCACACAAGGTGTGCGTCCCACTGCTTTGCCTTGTTGCAGACATGTTACGGCAGCCACAAGTAAATGACAAAACTGCAGACAGTTATGTAAACTTACAGCTTGATGGACTCGCGCGCAACATTTTGCAGCGACGTATGCGTTCTGTGTATTCGCATCTCACAAGTGGCATCCGAGTGCGGCATAACTGTGCTCTTTCACTCTGTGCCTCAATCGCTGCTAGAAACAAACAGCTGACGTGGGAGCTGTATCGAAACTTTGACTTTACTCTGTCAACATTGACTAAGCTTGCGATGCCACCTCGAACTGGCGTGAGCCTCAGACAAATTGGCGATAGATGTAGGTGTGGTGCCCAAAATGCTTGGGGAGGCTTAGACCCTTTAACACTCTCAACGAGGGAGGTCTACACTGAATTCGTCCTCTCCTTCTTTGAAGCTCAAGATCAGGCGCTCCTTTGTCCTGTGCTCGCGCGGAAAGTTTTGCTGGGAAATGTCCTCCGATTTTTAGCATGTGATTCACCTTGTACCATCAAGCGCGTGCTAAAGTTCATAAGCGATATCGTGCTTTCATCAGATGGAAACGTGCCCAGCAGGTTGCAAGCTGCGCTTTTCGGTCAAGAGGTCCTGGAACAGTTCGCGGTTATCAGTGGATTCGCAGCTGATCAGCCTGACATCGCACATGCGAAGTATGGGCGAGGTTGTGATATCTTGGTCGCATCTGATCTTGCACACGATATTCTGAACCGACTATGCACGGACCCGTCACATGGTATTTGCCCAGAGAGCAAATCGGTGAATTCACGAGTTGATGTGAAATCCAAGCCCAGACCGCATGAAAATCAGAAAATGAACGACGTTCCGAAACGATCAAAATGTGAAAGCAAGGGCAGCCTCGTACAAATGAAACATAACAGCCAAATTGTAACTCTCGGGAAAAAAGGTAGTGCACTCGTGCGTTTGCTCAGAAAGCTCAAGCCTTTGGAGAAACGCCGGCATGCTGACCTTTTAATGACTGCATGTACCTTCCACCCTCAGGTTGCCACAGGATATCTTCCGTACGCTGCGTACCCCCTTGATCCACGACCTTCGGTGTCTTGGTTCATTAGTGCCATGATGGTGGGTAGGATATTGCTTGCCGCAAGTAGAGGCATGACCCCGCAGATGATACTTAGGTTTGCGGATAGTGTGGTAGACAGGGAGGATTTGGATTTCTCCAGCACATGGCTCCCTTTTTCGTTGAACAAGGCAGCTCTGACAAGAGGACTGCAGCACAGCTCAAGGCTCGTTCAACATGTATCAATGTGGCTAAATTTGCACGTGTTGCGATATATCCGTTCTCACATTGACCAGTTGAAGGAGGCAGTGGAGGCTATGGAAGAGCATGAATCTTCGGCAGGTGCTGGATTGGTTGCAAGATATCAGAAAGCTGCAAAATCTTCACTCCCTGATCCACAAGTCCTGCTCGCATTACACAAGCAATGCCGTAATGACACATTTGATGACATGGGTGAAAGCGATAGGCACAGATGGCGAGAGGAAAGTAATGTTGAGATTGGAAATGGAGATTATGAAATTGCTATTATAAGGAACTATGCTGTCGTGGGAAAAAGCGGCCGTGTTAATACGCTGAATGCGCTGGCTGAGTATACGAGCCTCGTTGGGATAGATGGTCTACTCAATGCAAAAATTGATCCAGTATCTTTCCTTTCAATCGCGCCCTTCAATCAAACATTTCAAGAACTTGCTGCAACTATGCAGATGTTATTTGCAATATACGGCGTGCACCGGCTTGAAGTGAATGATATGTCATTACGTAATGCATTTCTCAGAAAGAATCGCACTTTATGCACCGCAGCTTATTCAAGAACATCGATGCAATATGATAGAGATGTAGATAGACGCATTCTTAGTGTGTCTAATGCGCATTTGTCGGGGTTGTTGATGGTTTCTGCCCTGACGCCGGTGTCAAGCATACGCAACGACGCTGCCCATCTCGCAGCTAATCATATGGTATCATGCGGTGCTCTTGACAACATCGAAATTGCACAAAGAGAAGCTGACACGTGGCTAAGATACATCCCAAACGCACCTATCATGGCGGCTGAGGCAACGTGCTCATTTCTATCTGAAGCCATTAATACGGCAGCGCGGCGGCGGGGCTTTTGCCTCGATGAAGGTTTGAAGATGATCATGCTAAACGCTTATCGCCGATCTACGTGGTCGCATGTGGTTGAAGACAAAAATAGCCGGTGCGCCCAACATGCATGTGTAACTCATAGCAGACCCATGCTTTCCACATCAGTATCCCGATCTTTCTGTGAGGATATTGGTATCAGCAGTCTCACGGTGAATGCATTATTAAACATTTCAAAGATCTTGAGAAGTTCGAAGCGAACATGTATAACGTCCCTTGCCATCGCGACATATCTCTCATCTGTGTTATTTGACATATTGCAGCAGCAAAATGATCCAAGCGCTATGTCAGCATTGATTGTGAACGTGTTACAGGGAGACACAGACATGCATTATGATGACCATCCAAAACCCCTTGTCTCCCTCCTTAAGTTTTCGCAAATGGTAATCCAACGCACATTTGGATCGCAGAAGAATGCAGGCGTAGCACTGCGTGGAGTAAATTTGTCCCATGAATTTTGCGGTATCCAAAATTGCAATCATGAAGAGAAATCTATTAACGACATGGAAGCAAGACATCTCATTAGACGTGTCTCAAAAGTTTCACAAATTATTGATGACCAAGGCGCATTGATCTTCAAGGAATTTGCCTCTGTCCCTGGAAGTGTGTTAGCGGCTGCGACCTCATATATGTCGAGTAGTAGTGGCCGGATCAGAAATCTGGCGCACATTGTACTTCGTGCTCATGGCCCAATAATCCAATTGGATTTTTCTAGGCCTTCGCATTCACTTTCTGCATCTGATGAGTTTGTCGTACTGCTTGGCTCCATACTACATTCAGCCATGCATGGGTGTTTACCCTTCCCGATTTTCGAATCAACACAGTATGCGTTGAATATTGGGACAATTAGAGACGCCTTCTGCAGTGCTGTCAAACGGATGGAAGCCGAGGAAGTAGCCAAAATATCCAGAAAGCTAAAATTTTGGCGTGTGTTGGCATCGGCAAAATCAATCGATTTCCTTTGCTCCGTGTACAAAAGAAAACATACAGATCAAGCAAGGAAACACAATACGTCAGAAGGTTGGATCGGTATTTTTTTCGCTTTGCTTCTTCAAGCATGTGATGCCTCCCTAGCTCGTGCACGTGATTTTGCTCGACACTATCCTTGCCTTGCCCAGATCTCTCGTCAGAACATATTTGGGTCATCTGGGTTGAAATGCAAGTTTCCATTACGGAGCTCTTGTCTGCAGGCCGCTTTTGCTGATCTCATAGTCTCAGAAATATATAGTGGTCACGGCATCGGAGATAGCAATAGCTTACAGGTTCCCAACTTTTCAAAGTTCACTTATTTCTTCCGACATATGGTGGGAAATACGCTCATGAGAAACGTCGATGGTTCGATGATTTTCTGGATGGTCCATGTTCTGCGACACTTCCCCATGACTGAAAAGTATGATGTTATTGCCTGCATGCATGATTTTCATACACATATAGCAACAGGCTCGCCATTGATGCTCGCATTTGCAGTTGAAATAGCAGCTATGATGTTATCTGAGCCAACATCAGTCTTAAGAGGTGATGATCACTTTGAGGCGAAGGCCATTTGCTCTGCGCTCCAGTTGACGATCATCGTCATTGTCTCCTTCGATAACCTCTCAGACTTCGAAGGCACAAGAGCTCGAGCGTGCCGGGTGGCGGTGACTTCATTGAAGTCCACTCCGGTGAAATCATTTTGCAACTTTCCTAACGACTTTCTCAGCGACCCCATGATAAAGACTATGCTCAATCGTGCGATTACATCTTTCGACAGCGATCTGTTATCTTTGGCCACTGCAATTGCCTGGATAAGCTTGCCCCATGCCAAGTACCTTACATCATTGATTAATGACCTGAATGGAAGCAATTGCACAATCGCAACCCAAATTCGTCTTTCAACTCTCTTTCCAGTGGTACAAGCTATCATTGAGAGCCACAAATCAATTTTGGGAGACACGGCGATTCCCACGGCAATTAGGAGCAATCTACCGACACCTTTAGACGGTTTTAAAAACATGTGCTCAGTGTTTTGCTGCCTGGCAGCACAGTACCTCAAACTTAGTAATTCTTTTGTGAGTAGACAGCCGGAACAGTCTCACAACATAGATCCAACATTAACAGTAATGTCACATGCTGCAAAGATATTGGCTGGCACATTCACTATGAATACTGAGGAAATTATCGATGAGAGTGCACTCATTGAGATAATGTTCCCCACCGAAGGATGGCTGGGCTCCAATATTGAAGTATTCGATCAAGGGGGCGCTTCTGTTGAATTTGTTATTGGCACATTGGCGGAATATGCCTCTGCTGTTCGCATGATGTTTCATGAGCAGAAGAATATTCATCCTGCCACGCATCATTCTTACATCACCTGTCTTACATCGACACTTAGGATGCTCGCTTTAATCATTCCGCAGGACGCCGCCAGAGCAAATATGTCATCACCTTTGGCTAGGGCGGCAGCAGTGGAATGGGACTTAATAATTGACCTCGACAATCTGCTCGGCTTGCACGGCTACTTAGCTGCACGTCAATTCGCTTCTGTTGTTTCTTTGAGAGCATTTGCCCGTGCGATACTTCGCCGTCGATGTACGTGTGTGAAGTCCCTTGCTTTGCTCAACTGCATTTTATTAGCTCACACAAAATTACAATGTGTGTCAGAGTACACACGAGAAACGCACAAAGTCCTATCTCCAAGATCCATGGCCACACTGGTTTCATTAGCTAGGGAAACTTTCGAGCTCGCGGCATCCCAACTCGTATCAACTCAGTTACGGAGAAATTCAATGATGGTTTCACCGGCAAATGTCAAGAGCTTGCGCATTCCACTTCAATCTATACTTGAAGTTATTGATTGTCCCTCCAATTCGAAAGGGATTTTGATGAATCGGAGTTGCATTAAGGATACTAGTGAGTCGAAATTACCACCGTGCTTAGAAAGGGTTCGCTTTTTTCTTATTAGCCTCATGTGTGTCTCATGGAACTTGCAGAATGACGCGATCGCCTCCATCGACAGGCAAACACTTCACACGATCAGTAGAAACGTTGGTCACAGAATATCAAACACTGAGCAGTCCTCTGCATATTGGAAAGCAGAACAAGCAGGTCTCATACCTCTTCTTGCTGTTGCGCATGGTGCGACTCTGTCAAGGTGCGATAGGCAGATTGCAGAGCTCATAATATCACTTGACAACGCGTCGGGAGGAGGCATTTTAGCTAAAATTGGATACCTATGGGGAGATGCCGCGGCATATCTTTTCCGTGAACCGGAATTATCTTGTTATCTAGACCTAGTCGCCCGAAAAACCGCGCACGGAACACGTTTTTGGAAGAAAGCATGTGGCTGGGTTGATGCTGTTCGGCCTGAAATGGTCGCAACGGCACTACGGCACTGTGAACCCCCAGATATTCGTAGAAATGCACTGAGTGTTGTGCATTTTGTGCATGCGCGGCCTCTTTTTCAAGCACGCAGCAACATATTTTTAGATCATTGTCATTTACATCATGATCATGCTCGTGGTGCAAACCTCAAATTCATTGAGTGTGGATACAACCCTGCGTGGGTTCTTCCTTTTGCATTCAACTCCTTGAAAAATGAGACAATGAGTCTTCGGGAATGTATCGACTCAGGTCTACTTTCACTTGCATTTGCTTCGACAGCTTCAATTGACCCCGGAATGCGTTATCTAGCGTATGCCATACTGAACGTGGCTCATCGCGCTGCCAGGCACGGATCCTCTTTTCGAGAACAGAAGCAGATCATGGCACTTTTTGCATCCATGCGAAACGCTCTTGCTCCATCTGATTGTCTGAGACGAATGCCCATTCCAACAGCATTACTGGCAGCTGAGGCAGCTGTTGTTAGTTTGCATCCCGGAGCAGAAATATTCCCATCAATGCAACACATGGTGATACGACGAGCATCCCTAGGCACAAGCGCGTTGCCAGTCGCTTTCCTTGCACTTCTCAACGGATCAAGCGGTAAAGAAATCATTGGTTCAAGAAATCATGCTCGCACACTTCGTTTGTGGGTATTACGGTTACTGCTAGCCAGTTGTGGTGGCATGCTTGATGAAACACGGTTGTTACGCAAATCATTCGCAGCTGAAACTTTGATGTCACAAAGGTTTGCGCCTCTTTCTACTGATCCTTTTGCACAACAACTAATGCTCAGCGTTGTTGTGCGAGCCACAGAATCATCCTATGCAAGAAAACAATTAATCGATGGAAGCGGGATACTTTCTTGGCTCGGTGGTGTTATTTTCAGTGCGTTCCATCCCACGTGTACAGTCTCTGTTGACAATACACTTCCTGGCATTCAAACAGCGGGGATCGCAATTTCTGCTCTTCTCAACATTGTCGGGGCAAAAGGCGTATTGTGTGGCGGACATTTGGGTGCTGCATCGGACATGCTCTCAGCACTTCGTGATATCCGCGTTTCTCTTGAAGTGATCCTTGCAACGTTCCATCAGCTGGAATCGACTGAGATCAAGATCTCAGTATGCCAGGTAGTGGTACTCCCTGCCCTCCGACTTTATTCGAACACGGCAAAGCATCTCTCTCGTCGACACTCCAAAGTTTTGAATGTTTCTGAGGTTGCCAACCTGTGTTTAATTGTCGACGCTATGCTTGCTTCCATTCCAAAGGACGATGATCATGTTGTACAATCATCGTTCATGCTCGTCATGTTTGATATTATCGTCTGCTCGTCAGAAGTGAGGCGTGATTATGTATTTTTTGCCACGCGTAAATATATCCAGCAAGCAGTTTCCACCACGGCAAGGTCATTCACATTTATAGTGGCCTGGGCGGCAAAGTCAGTGGCAAAAAATGGCGATGACCGTGTCGTACAACATTGCGCTTCAATAGCTCTGCACTGGGCGACATCTTTCATATGTGATGCTGGTCCGGTACTTTTATCCGAAGTTGTCAGAACGATAGACGACGGTCAAATAGATGGGTCGACGAAAGTATGCAAATATTTAATCTCACTTCGTACAGCTGCAGGTACTATAGACAATCTTATGACGACTTTCGAGCTAATGCGTGCTCAAGCGACACTTATTCGGGGTCTAGTATCCCAATATGAACATGACTCATCTAAACTTGCAACTGAGGATAAACTCGTTGGTGCAGTTGTCTGTCATCCGGTGTATAAGAAGCTCCTTCTTGAGAGCGGGACCTTAGATCGCATGCTAGCTGAATATCAGCCAGCTGCGATAAGACAATGCGTCGTGCCAGCTGCCCCGGAAGTTCAAAGCTTGAACTTACTCGATCCTGGAGAACATAAGCTTCGTAGCAACGTGGCCACAATGAGCAACAAACTGACATCTGATGGGTTCGCGACAACGAATGTTCCACAGAAGGGCAACACTTCAGCAAACCATACAAGGTTGACGGCAGCAGAAAGCTTCGCCACTGCACTACTTCATGCGGTTTTTAATGCAGAACCACCATCAAACTTCTTACGGCGCGCGGCATATTTGGTTGAATGCTATGAACACGCTGCTGGTCGCTGCATAGGCCAGTGTGATTGGTTCCTTTCTGTAAAGCTGCTTCTCGGCACACAATGAATAGTCGTCGTCCCTGTGGATTTTTAGAATAAGAACTCACCTAATAAACCTGTGTTGTTTGTGTGCGCAACCAAAGTATTGGACCGCCTTCATTAAACACTGCAGGGCACAATTCTATGTAACCAATAGTTGGAACTCGGATGCATAGCTTACATAAGTAGCCTTACATAGGTAGCGTACATACCAATAAGATAAATTACTTGGTTATATAGATTCACTTGTCTCGAGGCCACACACGCCGGATGTAAAAGCAGTAGTTTCTTTAAGGTATGCATAGCGGCGCTCATCTAATTGCATACAAGTAGATCAGGGTGTATGTCTTCGTGTAGGAGCTGCAACGAGTATTCCGCAGATTTACGTAGCGATGCGGACTGCTATCAAAAATCAATTAACATTGTCTATCACTAAATGCATCAGGATGGCGTCGGGGGTGAGTGGAAGGGCTTTGGCTCCCTGACTTTCATCAAGTTATCTTTGTTTTAAACCTCAACAACCTTCTTGATAATCTGATCGGATAACTCTTTCGCCTTGGTCTCGACCTGCGAGGCTGACTCGGCCTTCGCAGCATCAAGTTTGGCGAGAGCTGCGGCAATTTGTGTGTCCACATCAGCCTTGGCCTTTGCCTGTGCAGCGGCAATGTCGGTGTCGATCTTGGCCTTGGTAGACGCGACCTCCTTCGAAACCTCAGCTCGGGCGTTGGAGATGATTGCTTCCTTCTCAGCCTGGTGCAAGTCGGATGTGGGCATCTTTCAGCAAATTTGGGTCTAGAATTATGCAACGGGTTTCTGAGAAGCTCTGAGCCGCGGCCAGCCCGCCGTGTTCAGTATGACAGCTGCTCGCTGATAGGAGGGAGAGCGTGCAATAAAAAGGGTAACGTGGAAATCAAAGCTCTATGGCCAGGGATTGGGCAGTGACGTACAATCAAGTTAGCAACCTCAGTCGAGTTGTCGCCGACAGCCTCGAGTTGTGAGCGGATGAGTGCATCGCGGTCATCGAGAGCTTTGCCAACCGGGCCGAAGACCGTCTTATCAAGGATGACCATCAATAGAAGGAACTCGGCTGCAATGATAGGTAGGGTGAGGTTGAAATCGAATATCTTACCGGGCTCACCCGCCAATGAGGGGAGCGCGGTGAGAGCATTCGATAACACGGCAGCAAATAGGGGCTTTGCCGCTTTCGGAAGTTCCGCCTTTCTGCTGCTGCTGCGGGAAAGGAAAGAGTTGTTCAGTCTCTGGCTAGATCTCGCGGACATCACCGAGTGCACGATTGTAAGGTTAGCGAACAAGGTGTCCATGTGAGCTTTCATCAGCTTTCGTTGTATTCGAGGACGTCCAAGGATACAACGTCTACATCATCAGGGAGGGACCCCAAGGACAGGGGCAAAAATGACGGGAAATGAAATGCTCTCGCGATATACGCCTCCGAGATTGGCGGTTCTCACCCGAGCGTGGCATGTGCGGGCTTGGTTACGACCGCACGGCTAATGCGATCGGTCTTGTGTGCAGCGGTGCGCGCTTTAATCCCGGTCAGGAAGCGCGCTTGGAGGGCGGAGATTGCAGCCATCTTGTTCGTTTGGGAAGTGGGCACTGGTTTAGGGCTTGTGGATCACAAGTTGCGGATAAGAGAAATCTAAGAGTTAGTCTAAAAAATCTGCCGCGGTGAACGGTTTGCTTTATTTCAAAAATGGGAGAACACAAGTGTATGTACGTAGTGCCCGTGGCTACGTACATACACTCTACCTTCGAAGGTACCTTCCGGTCTCCACCTGCTCGTCGAGGGCGTTGAGCTCCTCCTGGGTGAACCAGCCAGCCTTGCCCGCGACCATGCGGACGGGGCCGAGAGCGGCGATGAGGATGGGGAAGAGCATGGCCGCGGGGGATCC
>Ga0315315_10002246_pt1 | contig 17703 bp, 13 predicted proteins | sample M140m3416metaG_FD_203699 | JGI IMG/M metagenome (GOLD analysis project Ga0315315, IMG submission 203699) | Ammonia-oxidizing marine archaeal communities from Monterey Bay, California, United States - M1 40m 3416 | ecosystem: Environmental > Aquatic > Marine > Intertidal zone | place: USA... | reverse complement strand
TTCGAGAATGAAGGCCAGTGAACGTCGGTGAAGTATAGCTCGGAATATGCAATCTGCCAAAGAAGAAAGTTTGAGACTCGCTCTTCCCCACTTGTTCTGATCACCAAATCCGGATCCGGGATGTCCCCATCGTAAAGGCGATTTGAAATCTCAGACGTATCGATACTCTCCAGAGCCAGGCTCCCCGAGGCATGATCAGAAGCAATCCCCTTCACTGCATCGACTATCTCCTCCCTGCCCCCATATGCAAGGCACACAGTGAATGTGAATTTGGAGTATTGACCAGTCCTCTCTTGAGCGTTTTCAATTGCCCGATTGACCCTATCGGGGAGCTCCTCGGTCCTACCTACGACCCTCACCTTGACCTCCTTGGAGTGGATCCGTTCATCTTCCGCGATCTCATCCAGGCCCGCTTCGTACAAATCGAACAAAGCCTCCAGTTCGTCCGGGTTCCTACTGGAAAGGTTCTCTGTAGAGAGCGCGTATACCGTGAGGTAGGGGATCCCCAGCTCGAGTACCCAATCCATCACTTCCCTCAACTTCTCTTTCCCATGCCTGTGCCCGATCTCCGTCCCCAGGCTCAGGCTCCAAGCGAACCTGCGATTCCCGTCCATTATGATGGAGACATGCTGAGGCAGGTCTTCACTGGCAATCCTATCGCGCTTCCTACGCGCACGGACTCTGTCCATTCTTGAGACGAAACTCCAAGCCAACCAGGAGTTAGACGCAAAACGTGCAGGAATCGAGAAGACCCTGTACTTCAGAAGGCGCTTTGCCACATTGTCGAGCACTCTACCAAGGCGCCGCCCCCTCCTTGCCATATTTGCTCGGGGGAGTATTGACGTTAAGACAACTAACCAGAAATGCCCTATTCGAAAATAATGTCCGCCGAATCCCCCACCTTGTCAAGAAGCCCCCTTTCTGGATTGACAACAATTACCTCTCCGGCGTGTTCCCAAACCGGCAAGTCATGCTTACTGTTTCCCGCATATGCGAAGCCACGCTCGCCGAACCTCGACACTAGGGCCTCGGCCTTCTTCCCCCCCCTTAGGTTGAATGACGAGTCAGAAGCCATAACATCCGAGAATAGCCCAACGTGGCCAGCAACCTGCTCCGCGATTATCCTATCAGAAGCAGTGGCTAGAATCAAAGTCCTGCCCTTTGCCCTCTCGCCAGTGATCCAATCGAGGAACTCCTGGTGGTATTCCAGTTCAGCAGGGTCGAAAGTCAACCTCGCCGCCAAGTCTCTTTTCCATTGGGCCCGTCTTCCTGTGAACTCCTTCGCCAGCATTCCGAATATGGTCCAAGGACGCCTCAGAATCACCCTCTTGATGCTGACCCAGCTCATGTCGGTTAGGATAAGGGTCCCATCCATGTCGACCGCAATAGGGATTTCAGGGCTGCTATGCTCCACAGTATTCGCTTGGGCTGTCACGATTCAAGCCTTCGCAGACCGATTCAATGAAGACTTGGACCTTTTCCTAGTCCCGAGAGGAGATGTCGGAGGGGGTTGAATCTTGGAGGCCCGCGGCCCTTCACCGGATTGAGAACAGCGCTATCGCCCCACGTGGCTTCGAGGTCATGGAATTCACCGGTAGGGGCCCGCTATCTGCGCTATCTTGCTCCATGATCGCTCCTTCCAATTTGGGGGCAGAGCTAGACTGGACAGAGATCACCTCAGATCTGAGTGCTTGGGGGGAGGTCCCCGAACCAAGCTCCATTGGAAGAATCACAATCTCCGAGCATCACAGAGGCCCCATCGCTCAACTCAGTTCAGACTCGGAATGGGTAGCAGAATTCCTCCCCTGGGGGTCTGATGGCTTACTCAGGAAGCGTGTGAATTCATACTCAGAATCCTGTGATTTGCCATGCGGAGGGTACTCTTGGAATGGTGCCGATATTATCCTGATCAGGAAGGAAGAGAGCGCGAAAACCAATTCCAGGGAGGCGCTCTCAGAAGCCCTGGAGAATGAAAACAAGGACACAGCTAACGAAATCCTCAGGGAATGCGGTAGGAGGCTCGGAGCCCTTCACACCCACGTCGGGGAAATCAGGGTCACCCCCCCGGACCCGAAGAGGTGGAACGCTAGATTGGCTGGAATTGAGGAGGCTCTCCGAGCCCGCTCCATTTGGAGGGTACCTTACTCAAGGGATTCGGATTGCATGCTATCAATAGGGGATGTTAGACTGGATGATTTCAGAGGCGACACTATCAGGATTGGTAGGCCGAGACTATCCGATGCCATGCATCCAGTAGATTGTGGGTTCCCTGCGATCAGGGACCTCGCCTCTCTGATCCACGATCTCTCTAGGCTGCACTATAGCTCTGGTACGAGAATTGACGTGATCGGGCTAAGGCTATCGCTAATCGATGGATGGAGAGAAACCGCCCCAGGCAAGTGGTCGTCTGATAGTGTGTTTTACTCCCACAGGGGCGGACTAGCGATATGGGAGTACGAGCAGTGTCTGCTGGACGTAATCGAGGCAACATCCCACCAATCAGGAGCCCCCCAACCCTCAGTAGGGCTGATCGAGTATATCCCTAGTTTCCAGAAGAAGATGTTCAACAACCGTACTGTCGGGGCGCTCTCGATAATGTCCGGGCTTTTCGGGATCTCCACTTTGCTCGGGTCCTACCCGCTTTCGATGCAAGATTTGGTCATGCCATCGGCATGCTTCATTGCCGGCGTGGCCCTGATGCGAACATATCGCAGGATGTCCCCCTCTCCAGAGATTCCATTCAACCGACTAGACTGATTTCCCCATCCGAGTAGTCGTAGTGCCTGGGCACCCCAGTCTGGATCTCGAACGAAACAATGTCCTCGGGCGTGATTCCTTCGATATGCATCACGATCGATCTGAGGGAGTTTCCATGTGCGGATACCAGGACATTCGCGCCCGACTCGAGATCCGGAAGTATTTCCTCTTCGAAGTAGGGAATGGTCCTCTCCGCGGTCATCTTCAGACTCTCTCCCTCGGGAGGTGCCACATCGAATGACCTTCTCCAAATTTGGACCTGCTCTGCCCCATGCTCTTCAGCAGTCTCTGCCTTGTTCAAACCCTGTAGCGCCCCGTAATTCCTCTCGTTAAGCCTCCAGTCAGACTTAGTCACCGCGTCATCCGAGCAGACATTTTTCTGCATCACGATATCAGCAGTCCTCTTTGCTCGAATCAAATCGCTTGTGTGAACGACGTCAATCACTTGGTTACTGAGTTCATTACCGGCTTCCTCGGCCTCCAACACTCCCTTGTCAGACAGATCAACATCAGTCCAGCCTGTGAACCTGTTTTCCGCATTCCAAACAGATTGGCCATGGCGAATAAGGATCAGCTTTGCCAACTCGAACACCTAGAGTTTGGCTCTGCGCCTGGGCTCATGGAAGCTCAATCCGCATTCCACTCCACTAGCCCTTCCCATTAGCAGAATATCCTCGGTAAACTCCCTCTGTATATTGGAACTAGACTCGCAGTAGAAGTTGCAAGAAACTGTGATCTTTGGAGGTTGGCTGTTTGTGATCTTAACCCAAGAATCCTCTGCCTTGGTCGACCTGGGGTCGGCAAGTACCTGCTCACATAGGGAATCGCAGAACTTCTTCAGAGCAGACTGATCACTGTCCTCCTCGAACTCAAACGATGGCCTGATCCTCCTGAATCTCCTCATTGTGAAGTTCTCCACAGGAGAGTTTGTGATATTGGAATTAGGCATTGTGACAATCGTGTCATTACCAGTTCTGATCATCGTGGTCCTAAGGCCAATGCTGATCACCTCGCCCTCAACACCCTCTACGATTATCCAGTCCCCGACATTGAAAGGCTGGTCGATAATTATGGAAATAGCACCGAATATGTTTGCCACTGAGTCCTTTGCTGCAAGTGCTAGTGCCAAACCGGTTATTCCAAGGCCCGCGATCATGCCATTTAGATTCAATCCGACTAGCCCCGCCAAAACGAAGATCCCACCAATAGCAACAGCCAATCTTCCAACGGCTTCGGCGACGCTGGCAAGCGACCTCCGTGCTGCCATGTTGTCCCCTTCGACAACGATGAACGCATCCAAGTAATCGACCAGCCTGTAGGCTGCGATTAGCATCAGGATTACGAATCCGGCTCTGCAAATCTGCCCAAAGTCATGCATCAATGAGTTATTCCAGATGTGCTCGCCTTCCGCTGCACTCACGTTCCCCAGAATCCAGTCCACAGACTGCCAGATTGCCAGCAAGCCGATCATCCAACCCAGGGATTTCGGTGCGAACAGAGTCTTACCGTCAATCCTGTCTGTCTTCGACAAAAGGTCCATTATTCGCGGGAAAAGAACCCTTCTCGATAGTAATCCTGCGGTTACGGAAGCCCCTACTAGGGTTGCAAGGAAAACTAATCCAAGTGTTGAGAAGCCGTACAACATCTCGTCACCAGACAAGTTCCCAGCGATTTCATCCCCTATTGCCATATTTTTCCGAAGAGGTCCACACCAAAAAGACATCCCGGTCCTCCGGACCGCTGTCCGTGCGATTCAATACCTAGGGTTTCTCCGCAAAAAGCAGCATGACTAGTCAGGACGCTTCCGTTCCGGGAAGAAAGCCGACTTCAAACCCAGGCGCACCAGTAGCCGCCATGCTCCTCCCCTTCCTCCTCAGCATGCTCTCTCCCGTTGCCCTAGCACCAATTACAGAGGCGCAGGTGTCAGAAACCGGCACGGCTCCTGAAGACATCTGGTCGACCGAGTATGCGCAACAGATCTTCCCGTGGGGACCCCACGGCGACGAGGCGCAACTCCAGTTCCGAGAGTATCACGATTACTTCTCTATGAAACAGAGGATGCAGACCCTAGCTGCCTACTATCCCGATTTCCTCCAGTTCCACGAGGGTCTACTGGGGGGATTGAACGCCAGGGGTGAGTTTACCAGCGTGACTGACTATGAGGGCTGGTACTACAACCACCCCAGTCCGTGGATGAAGATTACAGCCGACGTCCGTGGCGGCGAGTACAACGATTTCGTAGGGGACGACGGAAACTACGAGGACAGGCCCGACGTGATGCTGGTGGGGAACCACCACGCTAGAGAGTGGATGTCGGTGCAGGTTCCGATGTTTTTCTTGGAAACATTGGCCTACTATTACGGCAAGGCCGGGATAGACAACGACGGTGACGGGCTGATTGACGAGGATGGCTGGGATGGGATCGACAACGACGGGGACTGCTTGAGCCTAAACGCGTCTTTCCAGGACAGCAATAACGATGGGAACCCCTGTGGCCCCGGCGATCTTGGGGTCGACGAGGACTTCAGCGAGCAGTTCATCACGGACATGGTCAATACCCGGGAGATATACCTCATCCCAATGCTAAACACGGATGGACACAGGTACGACAGGGAGGAGTACTGCGGGGAGACTGCATGGGAGAACTGCTATCGGAGCGGTTGGCGCAAGAATCTACGAGACAACACCCATACCGGCACCACCCCCATCCCAGATGTCGACGAAGCCGTCGACCCGGGCTGCGACGGCGTCGACCTGAATAGAAACTACCAGTTCGAGTGGGGGGCCCCACTAGGTGCCACAGGACCACTATTCCCTGGATTCTGCTATGCAGATGGGCCAAACAACGACGTTTACAACGGCCCTGTGGATACGGTCGACCAAGATGAAGACGGACGCCTCAACGAGGATCACGTAGACGGAAAGGACGACGATGCGGACGGTATCGTGGACGAGGACTGGATGGGCGGAAACAGCGAGCCCGAGACGAAATTCATTCAGGACATGACCGAGATGAACGACGACGACGGAGACTCTGCCTCGGACTTCAAGTCTACTTTGACATGGCACTCCTACTCCGAGCTCGTACTCTGGCCATGGGGGCACTGCTCGGACTGCTACACTCCCGATGACGAGTACCTTGTCTATCACGGCCAGATGATGGGGCAGATGACGGACTACGCTGCGATGCAGTCATCCGATCTCTATCCCACCACGGGGGACTTCTGCGACTGGCACTATGGCGTCCATAACTCGTACTGCTATACGATGGAAATCGGAAACGCGTTCCACGAGTTCCCGGAGGATATCGCCCACATCTCAGTCAGAAACCTGGGTGTCCCGTTCTACATGGTCGAGATGGCAGACGACCCACAGTACAGGGCAGTGGTGGGAATCCAAAACACAACCGCAACACAGTGGTTGCAGGAGCCAATTGATGTGGATGTCCCCTCCAAGGGCGACATCCCCGTCGGACTGTGCCTCGACCCGCTGTTCCCGTTCACCCCAGATGTCGAGAGGTCGCACCTGATGTGGCGCTTCGTAGAACCAACAAGGCAACAGAACGACTTCGGCCCGACTGACTGGGTCGAGGTCCCGTGGCAGAAGTCAGGATTTAGCGAGACTTCGGAGCAATGCACTCTCCTCGACGGATCAAATGGGACTCACCTAGTCGGACTAGTGCCACTGCCCGACACCTCAGTGGGGAAGATCCAGTACAAGGCCATGCTTGGGACGACCAACGGCGCTTTCCCATTCTCCTACCCAACTGTGGAGGAAGGCGGCAACTACTACGAATTGTCAATACCATACAGGGCTGGTTTTGGAGACGCGATCCTCAGCATCCTGATGTTCCTGGTAATCGCCACGTTCGTTTGGGGCGGTCTTGGCTTCACCCTCAGGGAGATGTTCTCCGAGGAAGAGAGGATCCTAGGGATGCCACTCGAAGAAGAACCAATGCCCGAAGTAATCAAACCCGGAAAGGGCGAATGAGGGGTTATTTTGGAAACTAAGTCAGAGAAGTCAAGCGACCAGTTCAGTGGCAGGCTCGGTCTTATTTTCGCAACCATAGGGGCTGCCATCGGCACTGGCAACATCTGGAGGTTCCCTCGGATGGTCGGTGCCAATGGGGGGGGATCGTTCCTCGTCCCATGGTTGATTTTCCTGTTCCTCTGGTCGGTTCCACTGATTATCGCCGAGTTCGCATTGGGGAAGAGAAGCAGGGTCGGCACCGTCGGAACATTCCGGATTTTCGCTGGCAGGAGGTTCGCATGGATGGGCCTGTGGACGGCATGGATAAACTGCGCAATAGGATTCTACTACGCAGTGGTAACCGGATGGTGCCTGAACTACTTCCAGATAGCAATCAGGGGGGGCCTCTCACAGGAGGTGGACACCATCGAGGTGTGGAACTCGTTCCTCCAGTCGCCCGAACAGGTCATCTTCTTCCAGATGATCACAGTCATCATCACACTAGGGGCTATCTGGGGGGGAGCAAAGGCGATAGAGAAGGCAAACGTCACCCTGATGGTCTCCCTATTCATCCTACTTTTCGCGGCCCTGTTCCTGTCATTCGTGATGGACGTCAAGGACGGTACCCTTGACGGGTTCATCTACATGTTCAGCATCCAGCCGGAGTACCTGGTCCAGCCCGAGACTTGGATCAACGGGCTATCGCAGTCTGCCTGGTCCTGCTCCGCGGGAATGGGGATGGCGATCACATACTCCGTCTACATGAGGAAGGACGAGGACACAACCCTCAACGCAGCCACCATGTGCCTTGCGAACAACAGCATCAGCATCATCGCCGGACTAACCGTGATGATGGCGGTGTTCTCGGTATCCCCCGACCCTCTGGGGGCGGTGAGCGGAGGCAGCTCAGCGATCACCTTCCTAGTCCTGCCCGAGGTATTCGCCCAGGCCCCGGGCGGCCCGGTAGTCCAACTAGCAATGGTCGCGATATTCTTCCTGGCCCTATCCTTCGCCGCTCTGACATCCATGATCTCAACCGTCGAACTCTGCGTCAGGAACTTCGTCGACCACGGATTCGACCGCTCTAGGTCCGTGGCCCTCACAGGCATCGCGATCTTCCTTTTCGGAATCCCCAGTGCGATACTGTGGATCAAGATAGACCCGTCGACGGGAGTGGCATTCCCCCAGTTCCTAGAGGTCCAAGACCACATCTGGGGTTACGGGCTGATGTTCAGCGGCCTGTTCATGGCATACACCATCTGGAAGTACGGTTGGTCAAGGTACAAGGCATGGCAGATCGACAACGACATAGACGGGTTCAGCTTCAGGGACTACTTGGATCACGGAGTCTCCGCCTTCCGTGACGATTACATCAACACAGGGGACAACGACTGGTGGATCGGGCGCTGGTGGGACTACATCATCTACCTAGGATTCCCACTGATGTTCTCCGTACTGATGCTCTCCTACTTCGCTGACCTCCTCGCCAACGTCGACGACCCATGGAACCCGGCAAACCCCCATGGGATCTCCATCATCCTCCTCTTCTGGGGGGTGACCGCCTCACTGTTCGTCGGATTCAACAAGGTGCTGATCTCAAGGCCACTGTTCAGGAACGTCCCAGAGGGCGCCGAAGTCCCAATCGACACCCTGCCGGGAGGCTCCGACCCGCACATCTTCCAAGTGGGGGACGAGCTTCCAGACCACGTCAAAGAGGAACTGGGTCTGGCTTGAGGCTGGAAGATGAGGGGAGACGAGGGGTTATCCCGCTGGGAGATGCACTGGGACGAGGTCGCGGTTTTCGACGCCAACTCAGCAAGCCTAGGAGTCGATGAGCACGATCTCATGAAGGCAGCGGGGGAGGCCCTCGCAACCGAGGTCGCCAATAGCGCAGGGGCCGGGGGCATCCTATTCCTCTGCGGCCCCGGCAACAACGGGGGCGATGGCTTCGTTGCTGCATGCTCGGACTCCCTCGCTGGGAAAGAGGTCTCAGTCCTCTCAAGCCACGATTCATCGAAAACGGAGGTCTCTTCCAGTGCAAGGGCGATGGCCTCAGAGGAACTGGCGATACACGTCTGGCCGGAAGTCCCGGATGGGGACTGGACGCTCATAGTCGACTGCCTCCTTGGAGCAGGTGGTTCTGGAGAGGGAACCGAGCTGAGGCCCCCAGTCAGCGAGGTCGCCGGTTGGGCCATTTCGACCGGGCTGCCAATTCTCTCCTGCGATATACCGACTGGACTGGGGGGCCCAGACTCGCTGCATCCGGTTCGCACCGTGACATTCCACTCTCCCAAGATGGGCATGACCGAGTCGGGGTGCGGGGAAATAGTGGTCTCAGATCTGCCATGGCCACCCGGAGTCAGGAACTGCGGAGTCGGGGACGCCCTCAGGTACCCGCCAGTGGAATCGGAGGCCAGCAAGGGGGACAGGGGCAGATTGCTTGTCGTGGGGGGCGGCCCGTACCATGGAGCCCCCATCCTCTCTGGGACTGCAGCAGCGAGAAGCGGATGCGACTTGGTCCACGTCGCCATGCCGGGAGAGGCAGCGAACAGGTCGAAATGGCCTTCCAGCCTGATTCCAGAAGAGCTCCCGGACAGCAAATTCATGACTCCCGAATCAGTAGCACCCTTGTGTGATTTCATCGGCTCGGGAAGGTCCCCGGACGCGATCGTCATCGGCCCGGGAATCGGGAGGGAGGATGCTAGCATGGATGCCGCTAGGGAGGTCATCTCCATCGCAGCCAGCAAGTCAATCCCCATGGTAGTGGACGCAGACGCAATCTCAGCGCTTCCGGAGGGAGAATGGCCCTCTGGCCTCATAGGGGTCGCAACCCCCCATCCCAGGGAGGCCGAGAGGTGGCTATCGGGAAAGTCACCAAGGGAAGCAATCGAGAATTGCACAGGGGAGGACTCCGCCATAGTAATCACAGGGCACGAGGACGAGATCTTCGGCCCACAGGGGAGGCATTGCTGCGCTACGGGAGGGCATCCCAGGATGGCAGTCGGCGGCACTGGGGACCTACTAGCAGGGACGATCGGGGGATTACTCGCCCAGGGGATGAAACCATGGCCCGCTGCGAGACTCGCTTGCGCGGTCCTCAGGGAGGCCGGCTCAAGAGCCGCCGAGGAAAAGGGACCCGGGCTTCTAGCCGAAGACGTACCCGTTCATATCGCACACACGCTCTCGGACTGGACAGGGATGAATGATGCTGGTAAGTGATGAGTACCCCTTGGGCAAGATGGCAAGGGAGTACGCGATGTACTGCGCCGTCGGGTGCTTCAACGTGGCGATTTTCGCCGCCCTCTACCTCCTATTCAGCGACTACAACACATGGACCCCCTACGTGGAGACCGTCGCATGGGCCGCATCCTTCCTGATCAGCTCGGTGCAGGCCTACGCGCTACACAGGTGGATCACATTCGAGTCCGACTCCGAGATACGATCCAGCTTCAGGAAGCTAATGACCGTATACGGGGTGCTGTGGGCCGTCTCCACGGCGACCTTCCACATCATGTTCGAGATAATCGGCATCAGCCAGATCGTCTCCTGGGTGATCAACACCTCGGGATTCGGGTTCCTCACCTTCATCGCTCTACGGTACTACGCATTCCCCCTCGCGGATGGCAGGGTTACTCGCAAAGAAAGGCTGGATGCATTCCGAGAACGACGTAGGGCTTGAAGTGGCCCCGTTCATGGCGGCATCGTGACGAAGGGCGTTCGAGGCACGCGGGACTTCTATCCCGAGGACATGCGAGTGCGCAATTGGCTGTTCGAGAGGTTCCACAGCGCCGCCCTATCCCATGGGTTCGAGGAGTACGACGCCCCCGTACTGGAGACCGAGGACCTCTACACGAGGAAGTCGGGCGAGGAGATCACCCAGCAGCTGTACAACTTCGAGGACAAGGGCGGCCGCAAAGTCGCCCTCAGGCCCGAGATGACCCCTACCCTGGCGCGGATGGTGATGGCCAGATCAGGTGCCCTCCCACTCCCGATCAAGTGGTACTCAATCCCACAGTGCTGGCGCTACGAGAGGACGCAGCGAGGCCGTGGAAGAGAGCACTACCAGTGGAACGTCGATATCTGGGGGGCCGATGGAGTTGAGGCGGATGCGGAGCTGATCTCCGTGCTGGTGAAATTCTTCCGCAGCGTGGGCCTATCATCTGACGACCTGGTCATCAGGGTAAGCAGCAGGAAGGTCCTGGAGGAGGTCCTGGGGTCACTGGGGATTTCGGGAGACGGATTCTCAAAGACCTGCATCGTGATAGACAAGATGGACAAACTACCAGCAGACGTCATAGAATCGCAGCTGTCCGAGTTGGGTCTAGACCAGGACGCAATCTCCACCATCCAGTCGGTGCTCAGCATCAACGACCTGGGGGAACTGGAGGGATCCCTGGGGGCGGACAGCGAGGCAGTGTCCGAGCTGAAGTCGATTTTCTCATTGTCCGAGTCATACGGAATAAGCGATTGGATGGAGCTCGACGCCTCCGTGGTCCGTGGTCTGGCATACTACACCGGACCGGTATTCGAGGCACACGACAGGGCGGGTGAGCTGCGAGCAGTTTGCGGAGGTGGCCGATACGATCGACTGATTGGGACCCTGGGTGGCAAGGACCTCCCTGCCACCGGGTTCGGGTTCGGCGATATGGTTGTCATGGAGCTGTTGGAGGCCAAGGGGCTGGTCCCGGAGATCAACAATGGGGTCCAGGATATCGTCTTCGGCATGGGTCCCGAGTTGAGGGATGCGGCAATGAGGGTCGCTTCGTCCCTCCGATCCAGTGGCAGGAGCGCGGACCTGGTGCTCGAGGACAAGAAGATGAAGTGGGTTTTCAAGCATGCAGAGAGGATCGGGGCAGAGAGGCTGGTGATGGTGATGCCAGACGAGTGGTCCAATGGCAATGTCAAGGTGAAGCAACTGTCTACCGGCGAGGAGTCAGAGGTCCCCTTCGAGGGACTATGACTGCCATGGCCATCGCAGCCAGGCCAGCGAGGATCCCGAACCCGGGAAGACCACCTGCATCGGTCCCGCCGCTCCCTCCTCCATCGCCATCGGGATCAACCGCCTCGGTCATGTTGATGATGGGGAAGTTAGCCTCCACATCCAAATTATCTTGGTTGTTCGAGTAGTAGAATCTGAACTCTCCCGTGCAGTCTGCAAAGAGGCACTCTAAGCCATTGTAACCGGGCTTGGAGAACTCGACCTCCAATGTCGGCTCCTCCTGACTCTTGTTCCAGACCGTCATGTTGTTATCAACGGGAATTTCCCACACGACTTGCTCGGTATCCCCATCCACGGAGACGGAGGGGAACGTCTGAGTCGCTACAGCTAGATTGCCCCTACGCAGAGTGAGAGTCAACTCCTTGCAAGTGGAGTCTTGTTCTGGATCACAGTCGTCAGAGAAAATGTAGACGCCTATCTCGATGCGGATGGTTCCGTTAGGGTTCAGGTACATATTGTCCTTGAAGTTGTCCTGGCTCCTGCATGAGAGTGAGATTTCCACTTGCCCGCTCCCGTAGGTCCTTGCTCCATACCCCTCCTCTGCAGAACCGGTCGAGTCGTTGCTGTCGAAGTGTGTCCAGCACGATGACAGGTCAGAAGTACCCCAGAAGTGCATATGCGGGTTATCTACGGACGGTTGCCTGCGATCATCAAGAGCCTGAGCCGATGCAGGTGCCGCCATCACTGAGGACAGCATGAAAAACACCATGCCGAGTGCGATTAGTCTGTTTGCCATCATTCTCCACTCCAACCCGTCATGTTTGAGGCTTCTCCATTCCCGTTCACTAGTCAAACCTCTGGAATCCGCCGTCAGAGGAACGCTCCCTGGTCTTCCTGGCGATGTTCAGCGCCTCGCCTAGCATGTTCGCGCTGACCATCTCCCTGCCAAGCCTCTCATGAGCCACACCAGTGATGATGGACATGACCTTGATGGTGTCACCGAATGCCGGGTCCTGCCTCGCCCCGAAGATCACGTTCGCGTTTGGCGAGAGGCGGGCAGTCATCAGGTCAACGACCTGATTGGCCTGCTCCAGAGTCATGTATGGGCCGCCCGTGACGTGAATGAGAGCCCCAGTGGCACCATCGATCTCTATGTCCAGGAGGGGGTGATTCAAGGACTCGTGCACGACCTCCTCTGGCCCTTGGTCGCTCTCCCCGTAGAGCATCATCGTCACTCCGCCACCCGTCATGATGGAACGTACGTCAGCGAAGTCTAGGTTGATCAGGCTCGGGAGGGTGATCGTCTCCACGACTCCCTTCACGATCTCGGCGATCAATTGGTCCATGATGCTGAAGGCCTCGTCGAGAGGTAGGTTGGGGACGAAGTGCAGGAGCCTGTTGTTGTCCAGGACCAGTACTGCGTCAGCAGCCTTCCTGACTAGCTCAAGACCCTCGAGCGCGAGCTCCATCCTCCTCCTCCTCTCTACAGTGAAGGGGGTCGTGACCACGGCCACCACCAGGGCACCCGACCTCTTGGCCTCCTCGGCGACGATGGGGGCTATCCCAGTACCTGTCCCGCCCCCTAGTCCTGCAGTGACGAAGACAAGGTCAGCGCCATCCACGATCTTTGTGATCACGTCCCTACCTGCCTCTGCGCATCTCCTGCCCATCGCAGGGTCTCCTCCAGCACCGAGCCCCCTCGTGATGTGCCGCCCGACCAGGAGCTTCTGCATGGCCCGGGTGTTGTCGAGGTGCTGCTTGTCCGTGTTGATTGCGACAGTGATAGCGCCCTCGACGCCTATGTGGGTGATCCTGTTCATCGTGTTGTTCCCAGACCCCCCGCACCCGCATACCAGTATTCTTGGGTCGGGTGGTCCGAAGTTCTCCAGCTCCTTGTCAGTCAGCGCCGTGGGTATCCTTGCAGGGGCATTGGCAGACCCTCCAGGGGTTACTGAATTACTGGTTATCTCTACCATATCAACGCCTCGTGCATCCCAGGCATTTCTGCCTATTACGCCCCCTCAGTCTTCTCTTTGCCTTCTTAACCGTTGAGGAATGCGACTAGTGCCAGAAGGCGATTATCGGACCCGCTTGGATTCGCGGGGACAGCGAATCGATGGCCCCTGTCACCGGAAAGCGAGATAAGGCGGGGGGCACTCCCTGACCCTGCCGCGCTTAGCTCAGTTGGCTAGAGCACCTGACTGTAGACTGGAAACACATTGGTTGTAGGCAGCCATCAGGGGGTCCCCGGTTCAAGTCCGGGAGCGCGGACCACGATATCAACAAATTAGGTAACTTAAGGTGTAATTTGCACCACACATTTGCCTTTAGCACGACCAGAGAACGAGCGATTGAAGGCGCCCATCCATCCATCGTTGTCATCCTCTGAATGGAAATCCCAAACGCCGTCGAGAACTGGTTTGATCGTACCACTTTCGAGATGTTCTGCTAGCGTTGAGAGGTCATCTTGACTTGGTGAAAGGAAAAGGTAACTCCAGTCCGCATTCTTGGAGTGAGCCGCTTTGTACTCCTTGCGCTTCACTCTCCGCTTCACGAAGAGTTTGAGAATCCAAGCAGTCCCACCTATGCGGCGCAGTTCCTCAAGAGTCGCCATGCCAGCAATGGTCACGATGCGCCCACCATCTTTGACGATGTTCGACATCTGAAGACTCTCCGCAGTCGTATCAAAACAGACATCAAATTTCTCTGCATTCATTCCACCATAGACTTCCTCGAATCTCGTAGCCTTGTAATCAACAACCACATCTGCTCCGAGGCTTTTGCACAGTCTTTCCTTTTCGCCCTTGGAAGCGGTCGTTGCGACTAGGCCGGCCTTGAAGACATGCTTTGCGAGTTGTATCGCCATGGTGCCAACCCCACCTGCTCCTCCAGAGATGAAAATGGAATCCCCTTCCTTGATCCCTGAGGCTTTGAGCACCTGGAGAGCTATCATGCCAACGAGTGGAATCGAAGCTGCTTCCTCAAAAGTGAGGTTTTCTGGTTTTAGTACAACGTTGGATGTATCCGCAACACAGTACTCCGCCATGGCGCCTCTGTACCAAGGGGTTTTCTTTCCATCCTTTTCGTTCCCAAACAGGCGAGCAAAAACAGGTTGCCCGACAGAGAATTTCCCCTCAAGGTCTGCTTCTTCAACAACGCCTGCCACATCGTAACAGATCACGTGGGGAAAGGATGCCACGGGAATGACCATCTTGAAATCGCCCGAGAGCAGTCCTTTATCCACTGGATTGATGGCCGCTGCGTGCACTTTGATCACGATGTTGTTTGAAGCATCAAAGCCATGGGGATAGGCCACACTTGTTTTCTTCAATTCAGAAGGCCCACCATATTTTGAGAACCCGATAATGTCCATTTTCTTGCCGTTAGGATGGTCAGTCATATTCGAGGCATTGTGCAACTCTAAATAAATAAAAAAGTAGCATTGGTGTTCTTATGTAACAATGTTGTAACCCGTGCCTTAATATCAAAACGGTACTTACACACATTATGTCTCAGGAACAATCACAGCGTATGCAATCAATGTGCGAATCCGCTCGAAGTCATGTTGACGACCTACTGGGTTTACTATCAAAATCGAAAATGCTCAGCATTCTCTACGTAATGAATTGTGATCCAGCTCCGATGCGTTTCTCTGAAATCAAGCAGAGGGTCGACACATCCTCAACAACAGTTGCAAGAAGATTGGCAGAGCTTGAAGACAATGGGCTAGTCACCCGTACTGCTTATGCAACCGTCCCAGCTACAGTCGAATATGAGCTCACCAGAGATGCGATTTCACTTCAACCCAGTCTCGAATCGATGTTTGAGTGGGTGCTGAATCGAGCAGATAATTTCGTCGAAACCTAAAGGCACACCACGAGACAAATCATCTCCATGAAATTGCAATGCCCCCCCAGAACATTACTTACAAGCCGAAATTCCAATGGTTACAGATTTGTTACCGGAATAGTAACGAATCTGTTACTATCAAAACTGCTGTTTATATCTGGTAAGTAGATGCAATGCTGTATGAAACAATTGAAAGTAGTAATAATCTCGTTGATGATGATCGCCCTTCCCGCATCCCAGGTGTCCGCTGACGTTGATGAATCAAACTCAAACTCAGAGGTAACTATTGGGTTTGGCGATGTTACCAATGATACTATGGTCCTGACCATGGATACCTCTGTAGATGTGTATTCGTACAACGTAACGTTCGCTTGGCCAACTGGCGCTGTTTATTGTTCGGTCCAAGGGTCTGGTGGACTATCTGAAGATCATGGTCTGTTTGTCAGCGTCCTCTATGCAGGGTGTTTGACAACGGGATACTACTACGTTCTTGGCCAGCGCTTTATCCCAGCAGATAGTAACGGTACTCTAACCTCCTTCTACTATGCATCTATTGCTCCCGAGATATGTATCGGGCATGCCTCCTATGCAATCATGGGCTCTGATGAGGAGTATGAATGGTTTGATGCAGACTTTGATCCCAATGATTGTCTGACTTATACTAGGTATGAAACTGAATGGCCGAATGATGTATGGTATGAGCTTGATGATGGTGAAAGCGAACCTGAGGCAGAAGTATCGTATTCCAACGGAGAAGTAATTATTGGCTATGGAGATGTTACCAATGATACCATGGTTCTCACTATTGATACAAATGTGGACGTATTTTCTTTCGATATATCAGTACAATCGATGTATTGCGGTTATGGTTTTGGTGGTGCTGCAGAAGATGCTAACTTTTCTGTTTCAACATCAAGTGACATAGGTATGGGCGGAAGCTCAGGATGTAATATTCTTGGAAATAATCCAGGAGATAATACATCATATATTCCAGCTGGAACCAATGAAGATCTGACATCGTGGTTTTACCAAGGCGGTTCTGAAGAAATTTGTATAATGTACGCATTTTACACAAAAGAAGATGGTGGAGCTTGGTTTGAAGCAGACCTAGATGCAAATTACTGTCTTGATTATACCTTTGTTAATCCTGACGATTCATGGCATTCATGGTTTGAGTTGAATGATGATCAGAGTAATTTAGAGATAGATGAATACGGCATAAGCATTCATGATACTGTTTTGTGGGCATTTCAAAATTCACCTTACTTTGGTACATTAATTCAAGCTCTTGAGATGACCAATTTGACTGATGTACTTAGTCCAGAGAATACTCCTCAGATGGGATATACAGTTTTTGCTCCCACTAATGAAGCATTCAATGCTTCTGGTATTAATTTGGATGATTTCAATTCTTCTGCAGGAATAGAAGTATTGACTGAAATATTGCTATATCATGTGAGTTTTGCAGGCCCATATGGCTTAGACATGGGCATGGCCTACAACATTTCAAGTGGTGAATACGAACCTTATTGCGAACCCTACACCTTTGACGGGTTACCTATGCAAAATGGAGAATATGCAGACCCATTCAATTACAGTTCTTGGACAGAAAAAGTTGTGATTTCAAATGACTGTCAAGGTAGTATTACAGTTGAACAGGCTAATGTGATTGATGTCGATAACCGTGTTTATGGATTCTATATGACCACCAATTGGCCTTCTTTTTCCTCTGCAACAGATAACTGTATGATTCAAGTCATTGATAGTGTCTTAATTCCTTCAAGCCTTAATTTCACATCTCCGAATAATGATGAGCTAAGGTTCAATCCTAGGTTTGATATTCCATCCAACCTAGAGGACGATGGAGAATTTGGAGATTTAATGGATGCATTGGATATGACTATGTTGATGGATGACATCACTATCGAGAATAGTCCTCAGATGGGAATGACAATATTTGCTCCAACAGATGAGGCATTTGCTGCGGCCGGAATAAATCTTGACGATTACGATAGCCTCCAGAAGCTCGAGGGTTTGTCTGAAATCCTTCTCAATCATATTTCATTTGACTGGGTGTTATCGTTCCCCGATGAATGCACACCTTCAGAGTTCGATATGGAAACTACAGACTCATTTTCGATAACAATTTCAAATGATTGCGAAGGTAACATTTCCATCAATGAAGCAAA
>Ga0315315_10002245_pt1 | contig 17706 bp, 17 predicted proteins | sample M140m3416metaG_FD_203699 | JGI IMG/M metagenome (GOLD analysis project Ga0315315, IMG submission 203699) | Ammonia-oxidizing marine archaeal communities from Monterey Bay, California, United States - M1 40m 3416 | ecosystem: Environmental > Aquatic > Marine > Intertidal zone | place: USA... | reverse complement strand
GAATGGGTGCATTAGGATGTTGTGCTCAGCTTGGAATACAAGCATGAAGTTGAAAGTACCAGAGATACCTAGAGGCATACCATCAGAGAAAGAACCTTGACCGATTGGGTAGATTACGAATACTGCAGCTGCTGCAGCTACTGGAGCTGAGAAAGCAACACAGATCCATGGACGCATACCTAGACGGTAAGAAAGCTCCCACTCACGACCAATGTAAGCACATACACCAATGAAGAAGTGGAAAACAACTAGTTGGTAAGTACCACCGTTGTATAGCCACTCATCGATTGAAGCAGCTTCCCAGATTGGGTAGAAGTGAACACCGATAGCGTTTGAGCTTGGTACTACAGCACCAGAGATGATGTTGTTACCGTATAGTAGAGAACCAGCAACTGGCTCACGGATACCATCGATATCTACTGGAGGTGCTGCGATAAAAGCGATAATGTAAGCTGAGATAGCTGTAAGTAGTGTAGGGAACATTAGACAACCGAACCAACCGATGTATAGACGGTTCTCAGTTGAAGTGATCCATGCACAGAATTGCTCCCAGAAGCTTGCGCTCTCGCGACGTTGTAAAGTTGTAGTCATGATTAAATTTTGAATTAAGAAAATATTTTTGGTCTTAAAAACCTCCCAGGAAAAAGTTCCTGTTAAAAATATTATTGCAACGATACGTTATAAGTTATGTTACAAATTTTACTTACTGTTAATAATTAATAAATTACGTAATTTTAAATATTACTATTATGCTCTCATTACAAGGCCACTAAGTAACACACTTGCTTTTAAAAAGATGTTAAATTGCCTCAAGTAGAAAAAAAAGAAAACGGACCGTGAATTCTTTTTTTCTACTTTGAATACGTATGAGAAATTTTTTAAATCGTCTTGTGCCATACGCCAGCTATTAGCTCCCTACACTAGGAATAGAAAATTTACGCAAATAATTTTGATAGACTTTCATCCATCAATTTTGTTGTTGTTGCTCGTAATACATATTCATCACGTTGAATTTCAACACCTAATTGCTTATTTAATTCCCCATTTCCAAGATATACAAATTGAACCGCGGTAGCTGTTTCAACATTTTTAATCGGGTAGGCTAAAGATCTTTTACCTTGGTTTTTTACCATCACTTGACTTCCCTTCTCTGTAAGAAAATCTTTGTATGCTTGAATTTTTTCTACTGTCTCTGCTTCCGTCGATGTAAATTTAAACAATAGAATAAGTTCGTATAATTCTAGTTCTTTTTTCATAATTTACAATTTTATTTAGCTAATAATAAATATGCTATGGTATAGCATAACGTGCAACATCATTTATAAGCAAGGTTCTTTATAAACTCTTTAGCCCTTGTTACTATAACAATTAATGAAATCTTAAAATTAGCGTACATCTAATATCTGGATGTACGCTAATAAGAAAAATTATACTTTTCTAAGAAGTAGTCGAATCGATCCATCTTCCTGGTTCTCTGCTTCTACGAATTGTAAACTTTGTTCTTCACTTACTTTAGTAATAAGGTTGAAAGCGTAACGCTGGTGGACTTGATTTAAAAACTTATCCACTGAATATGGCTGGTTCCAGAACATCAGATCTGTTACTAGTTCGTATTCGTTATTGTTCCATTTAAAACCAATATCGTGGTTGTTGTTCTGACGAATAACAATTTCAGCACTTTGCTCTTGGCTATTATAACCTCGAACATTATTAGCTCCTACTTCCCATTCAATATTTAGATCAGATAAACTTTTTTCAATAGTCGCTCGATCATAAAGTTTTGTCTTGATTTTAGTAAAGTGAGACATATTTTCTGACTGGTGGAAATTTTCTTATACTACTTGTTAAAGTAAACTAAACTCTAATTTACTTAATAGATATTATTATAACATTTACAAATTACTTTTTTTATTTAAAAACTCTTCAAGAAGTGTTTTCAATTAAGAGACTTTTTTCCGTATCCTTGCAAAAAATACTAATGTACTGGGTTAAGGTATAATTTGGTAGAGACAATATTCTATATTGATTAATTTGTTAAAAATAAATAATAATGCTTCTCGCAGATGATTTAAGTCAATTACTTGACGTTTTACCAAGCTTTGTTAGTGTTCCATTAGAAAAGCATCCTCGTCGTGAGCAACTTGTTGAAATTGTACTTGATATTGGCAGGAGACCAGAAGCCCGCTTTTCTACAAGCACTGATTATCTATCATACAGAACAATCGTTTGGCAAGATTTAGATTACATACTTAAACGACTGGGGAAGTTTAGTGGAGACAATAGGGCAGGCATAGAAAAAACATTACATCGAATCAGCTCCATTCGAAACCGTAAAGGTAATGTGATTGGATTAACTTGCCGTGTCGGACGAGCTATCTTTGGAACTGTCAGTATTGTTCGGGATTTATTAGAACAAAAAAGATCCATCTTACTTTTAGGGCGTCCCGGTGTTGGAAAAACAACAGCTATTAGAGAGATAGCTCGAGTACTCTCAGATGGAATGAAAAAACGAGTAATAATCATTGATACGTCTAATGAAATAGCAGGAGATGGTGATTTACCACACCCTTCTATTGGTAAAGCACGTCGAATGCAAGTGTCCAACCATCAAAATCAACATGAAGTAATGATTGAAGCTGTTGAGAATCATATGCCTGAAATTATTATTATTGATGAGATTGGAACAGAATTAGAAGCAGCAGCGGCTCGTACAATAGCCGAAAGAGGTGTTCAACTAGTCGGTACGGCCCATGGTAATGCTCTAGAAAATTTAATTAAAAACCCAACAATTACAGACTTAATTGGTGGTATCCAATATGTGACTTTAGGAGATGAGGAAGCGAAACGTCGTGGATCTTCAAAAAGTATTTTAGAAAGAAAAGCTCCGCCAACTTTTGAAGTTGCAATTGAAATACACGATCCTACGACGTGGGTAATCCATGACAATATTGAGGAATCCGTTGATCTTTTATTACAAGGAAAAAGCCTACCATTACAACGGCGATCGCTTATTCGTAATAACAATAATTTAATTGATTGCCGGATTTTTTATAATACGAAAGATTCTGATACAACACAAGAAAATTTAGTTAAGCGTTCCAATTCTGAAAAAGGGTACAAAAACGATTATTTATTAAACCGATTGCCTCAATCAGAGAAAAGTAAAACAAAAAAACAGATAAAAAGTAACGGGCACTTAAAAAATGAACTTAAACAAAAGTTCACTTTTATATATATCTACGGTATTAATAACCAAGATATTAAATCTCTAATTAAGACACTACAATTACCTATATTAATTACTAAGGAAATACAATACGCTGATGCTATATTAGCACTTTCAAATTTAGTAAAAAACAATAGGAAATTAAAACAAATCTCTCACTCAAAAAAGATTACTATTCACACAATACAGAGTAATAGTCTATTACAAATTGCCAAAGCTTTAAGAATATTAGCAAAACGAAAAGCAATAGCCCCGTTGAAAGAAAAAAATAACAGCACTGCTATTGCAAATATTATTGGTCAGGAGTTCTTAACACCATTAGAAGAAACTCGGCTAGCTATAGAGGAAATTGTTCTTACAAAAAACGTTCCTGTAGACTTATTTCCACGCGGGGCACGCATAAGGAAACAGCAACATGAATTAGTTTCACATTACCAATTACAAGGATTTAGTGTCGGAAATGAAAAAAATCGAAGACTTAGAATTTTACCTAAATCTTAAACTGTAGTAACATTAAATTAGTACATTATTAGTGTTCGCGAAACAAAAATATAAATCTGTTATAGTCTACCCCGACACTAATTATTATGGATCGGGGAGATTATCTAGATTTGTAAAACGGAAACAGAAGATAAAAAAATTCTTGTTCACTAGCTTATTAATGTAGTATATTTCTAGTAGATATTATTTAACAAGTTAAAAACTTTTAGTTTATGGCAGCGGTAAATTTACAAGAAGAGTATAACAAGACTAATATTCAAGGTGTTATCGACCAACTTGAGCAAGACCTTGTAGGATTAGTGCCGGTAAAACGACGTATTAAAGAGATTGCTGCTCTGTTACTAGTACAAAGACTTAGAAAAAGTTTAGGCCTTGGTATAGACGCAGCTTCCGTAGGTTTACACATGTCATTCACAGGAAGCCCTGGAACAGGTAAAACCGAGGTGGCAACTCGTATGGCTGATATTCTTTTTAAACTAGGTTATATTCGTAAAGGTCACTTAATCACTGTTACTCGTGATGATCTTGTGGGGCAATACATTGGACACACGGCACCGAAGACAAAAGAAGTGTTAAAGCAGGCGATGGGTGGTGTTTTATTCATTGATGAAGCGTACTATTTATACAAACCAGATAACGAAAGAGATTATGGTTCAGAAGCAATCGAGATTCTATTACAAGTAATGGAAAATCAACGTGATGACCTTGTAGTTATTTTTGCTGGTTATAAGGAGAGAATGGAAAGTTTTTATGAATCAAACCCTGGTTTGTCATCTCGTGTGGCAAACCACATTGATTTTCCTGATTATACACCGGAAGAATTAATTCATATTGGACGTTTAATTCTTCAGGAACAACAATACCGAATGACACCTGATGCTGAAGCTGCTCTTTTAGAGTACGTTCAAAAGCGAAGTCAAATGCCACTGTTCGCCAACGCGCGGACAATGAGTAATGCAATTGATACGGCACGCATGAAACATGCGAACCGAATGTTTAATTCAGGTGATGCTATTCTAACTAAGTCAGATCTAGTAACGATCGAAGCTCAAGATATTAAAGAGAGTAGCCTATTTACAGAAGTTGGTTATTAAGCTACCCAATTTAATATATACTTTATTAAGTGTTATAATTTTCTAAACTTTTTCAAAACTAAAAATATGGTTGAAGTATTACTTTCAGGTATTGTTCTTGGTCTCGTACCAGTAACAATTTTAGGACTATTTGTTGCTGCTTACCTACAATATAGACGTGGTAACCAGTTTGGTATTTAATACCCTGTAAGCAAAATTAAAAAAAAGCTTTCTCATTCTTACTTGTGTTTCTTATAAACAGTAAAAACGAGAAAGTTTTTTTTATTAATCGAAAAGACATTCTCATGAATTTTCTAATAGCACCACAAAGTTTTTTACAATAAAATAATTTTTGAGCGTAGAATAAAATACACTACACGATGTCTGATCCTAGCGAGCATAATAAGAAAATAATTAAAAGCTTCTTTTTTATACTCAGTTAATGGATCTTTTTGTCCGTATGCTCGCCATCTAATTGATTCTCTTAAGAAAGTAATTTTTTGTAAATGCTCCATCCAAGAATAATCAATTTGCTGTAAAATAAAAGATTTTTCTATTTCGCGCAGGATTCCTTTTTCAATGCACTCCATTTCAAGTTCCTTTATATCGTATGTTATCTGGATTTGCTGCTGCAGAAATTTTCCATATTGAGTTAAGTCGGTCTCATCGTTAAACGAACTAAGACCAAATGGAATACCTAATAGTTTTTGCACTTTTGTTGTAAAGAAGCTTACTACTTGATCATTTTTAAATGTTTTAAGGCAATAAAATAAATCATCTAAGCTTCGATCCGCATAACCTGTTACCCAAGATCTCAAGTTTTCTTGTTCAAACATTCTCTTCCGCTCGTCATAAATACACTTACGTTGCATATTAAGCGCTTGGTCATATTCAAAAAGCTGTTTTCTTGTATCGTAATAAAAAGCTTCGACCTTTTTTTGTGCTGACTCCAAACTCTTATTTAGTATGGGTGACTGTATTGGAGTACCGTCTTCAAAACCAATATTTTGCATGACGTTTAAAATTTGGTCTCCTCCAAAAATACGTAAAAGTCTATCTTCTAAACAAAGAAAAAATCTCGAGGAACCCGGATCACCTTGCCTACCAGCTCGACCCCTAAGTTGGTTATCAATTCTCCTTGATTCATGTCTTTCTGTTCCAATAACATGTAAACCTCCAAATTGCTTAATTTCTTCCCCTTCTTTTTTCGTAATTGCTTTGTTTTGATCGAGTATAGAGTTGTACAAGTGAATATATTCCTCGATTTCTGGATCCTCTTGTTTTTCTAACTCAGAAAATGGCTGTTTTAAAAAATTGTTATAACTTTCTGTAACGTTCTCCGGTGTAAACACCTTATCTTGCAATTCTATTGTTTTCCCTTCCTCAAGAATTGCTCGAATACTAGAAGTTGTTAAAAAATTTGGATTACCACCTAATACGATATCTGTACCACGCCCAGCCATATTTGTGGCTATAGTTACGGCTTTTTTACAACCTGCTTGAGCCACGATTTCCGATTCACTTTCGACATTTTCAGGCCTTGCATTTAACAGGCGATAAGGTATCTCGTATTCGCTTAATAAAGCAGCAAGTAACTCAGATTTTTCGATCGTCGTAGTACCTACTAAAACGGGACGCCCAATTTGATACATTTCTAAGCATTCTTGAGCAATTGCCCGCCATTTAATATACTGATTTTTATATATTAAATCAGAAAAATCTTTACGTTTAATTGTCCGATTTGTAGGGACGGTTACAACGTTTAAATTGTATATTTTTTCAAACTCTGCTTCTTCGGTTTTAGCGGTTCCCGTCATACCGGCTAATTTTTCATATAACAAAAACAGGTTCTGATAACTAATAGAGGCTAATGTCTGACTCTCATCTTGAATTGGTACACTTTCCTTGGCCTCCACTGCTTGATGTAAACCGTCACTCCATCTTCTGCCAACCATTGTACGACCCGTAAATTCATCAACAATAACAATTTCTTGATTTTCATTGATAATATAATTTTTATTCCTTTGAAATAATTCTTTCGCTTTTATAGAATTTAAAATATAAGAAATCCATGGCTCATTTGGACTATACAAATCGACTATTCCAATTGCTTGCTCACAAAATACAACACCTTCATTAGTAAGGGCTACGTTCTGCTGCTTTTCATCTACATTATAATGAATGTCCTTTTTTAAAGTCTGGGCAAGTTTCGCAGTTTGTAAATACTTTTCAGTAGGAGCTTCTGACGCACCGGAAATAATTAATGGAGTTCGTGCTTCATCAATTAAAATTGAATCTACTTCATCTATAACACAATAAAAAAAGTCCCTCTGAACTATTTCCTCCAAATTATAAGCCATATTATCCCGCAAATAATCGAATCCTAATTCATTATTTGTTACATAAACAATGTCACATTCGTAATTTTTTTTACGTTCCTCAGGTGTCATATTTTCTTGAATTAATCCAACGGTTAATCCTAAAAAACGATGGACTCGACCAACATCTTCGGCATCACGTCGGGCTAAATAATCATTAACTGTAATAACGTGAACCCCTTTACCGTATAAAGCATTAAAAAAACTCGGAAGTAAAGCTACTAAAGTTTTACCTTCCCCTGTTTTCATTTCAGCTATTTTACCTTCGTCTAAAACTAAACCGCCAATTAGTTGAACATCAAAATGTCTTAATCCTAATTCACGGTCACTAGCTTCACGAACTAAAGCAAAGGCTTCGCTCCTAATTGACTCTTTATTCTCCTTATTTTGTATTCGTCGTTTTAATTCAATTGTCTTTTCTCGTAATTCGTCGTCAGTAAATTTTTTAAAATTTTCCCCAACTGAATTAATTTGTCGTAATTGAGAATTATATTTTGAAAGGACCCTTTGTGCAGGATCTTGAAAAATGGTTTCTAGCATAGGTTAGGGATATTAAATCTAGAGGTTGGTTTTAATCTTGAATAAAATTATATCTGATTATTAATTTTAACAAATAAATAAATAAAAAACTTTTTATTGGGTCACCTGGGACTCGAACCCAGAACTATTCGGTTAAAAGCCGAGTACTCTACCATTGAGTTAGTGACCCGTATTACGTTCTTAGAGTAAGACTATTATATATAATAGTTAATGAAAATTCCAGGAATTGGTTCAAATTTCTTTAAAATTAAAAATTAATAAAGAACTTGTAAAAATAAAATTTGCAATACAAAAATTTGTTTGCTATCTTTATTTATAGTTATAAAGGCTCTGTAGCTCAGTTGGTTAGAGCAGGGGACTCATAAGCCCAAGGTCGCAGGTTCAAGTCCAGCCAGAGCCATTTATATTGTTCGTCATTTAGTGGTTTATTATAACAATAAATTATTTTTTTATAAAAAGAGTCATTTAAAAAATTTTGATTAGTTATTCAAAATTAAAAATTTAATAGATTTAAATTAAATAAACCTATGGTAGCAAAAACAATTCTTTATGAAGAAGAGGCGAGAAAAGCCTTAGAACGAGGAATGGATACTCTAGCGGAAGCCGTTTCTATTACATTGGGGCCTAAGGGGAGAAATGTTGTCTTAGGGAAAAAATTTGGAACACCTCAAATTGTTAACGATGGTGTAACAATTGCAAAAGAAATTAATCTACCCGATAACTTAGAAAACACTGGTGTTTGTTTAATAAGACAAGCCGCTTCGAAAACTAATGACGTAGCTGGGGACGGTACTACGACAGCGACTGTATTAGCATACGCAATTATCAAAGAAGGTATGCGAAATGTGGCAGCAGGGGCTAATCCGATTGTCCTAAAACGAGGAATCGAAAAAGCAACCCAATTTGTTGTTAGTAGAGTTATTGATTACGCGCGACCAATCGAAAGTTTATCAGATATTACGAAAGTAGCAACCATTTCAGCAGGTAATGATACAGAAGTGGGTTCTCTTATTGCAAGTGCTATTGATAAAGTAGGTCGCGAAGGATTAATTTCCCTTGAAGAGGGTAAATCTACTGTAAATGAGTTAGAAATTACAGAAGGTATGGGCTTCGACCGTGGTTTTATTTCAGGTTATTTCGTAACGAATCAAGAGCGTATGGAAGTAATCTTGGATAATGCTTATATTCTCCTAACAGATAAAAAAATAACACTAGTTAAACAAGATTTATTACCAACGCTAGAGTTAATTACAAAAACGAATCGACCATTACTTATTATTAGTGATAACGTCGAAAAAGAAGCACTGGCAACCCTAATTATTAACAAAATTCGTGGTATTTTAAATGTTGTTGCCGTTCGTGCACCAGGGTTTGGAGACAGACGAAAAGCCCTATTAGGCGATTTAGCTATATTAACAGGAGGGCAGGTGATTAGCGCGGATGCTGGCCTAACACTCGAAAACGTGGAAATTGAATCTTTAGGTGAAGCACGTCGAATAATTGTTGGTAAAGAAACGACAACAATTATTTCGGATGCTAACAAGAAGGCTGTATTAGCTAAATGTGAACAATTACGACGCCAGCTAGAGACAAGTGACTCTACTTATGAAAAAGAAAAAATTCAAGAAAGGTTAGCAAAATTAAGTGGAGGTGTAGCTTTAATTAAAGTTGGTGCAGCAACAGAAACTGAAATGAAAGATCGAAAACTGAGACTTGAAGATGCTGTAAATGCAACTAAAGCAGCAGTAGAAGAAGGTATTGTACCAGGGGGTGGAACTACATTAGCTCATATTTCAGAAGAACTTTTAGATTGGGCTAAAGATAATTTATTAGAAGACGAATTAGTAGGGGCACTAATTGTTGAAAAAGCCTTAAGTGCACCATTACGAAAAATCGCATCAAATGCTGGTCAAAACGGTGCTGTGATTCTCGAGCGCGTAAGAAATGCTGATTTTGAAGTTGGTTACAACGCAGCAGACAATGAATTAGCTGATATGTTTGATGCAGGAATTATTGACCCAGCAAAAGTAACGCGTTCTACACTGCAAAACGCAGCTTCAATTGCAAGTATGGTTTTAACTACTGAATGTATAATTGTAGATAAGCCTAAGCCGGAAACCATTCCGGCATAATAGGACTACCGTATATAAGATACCCTTCTTCTTTTAATGAATGTATTAATAAATTCAAATTTTGGTCAAGTTTCCGAAAAAAGATGTTTACTTAACATGACAATCGCCGAAGACGACGAAATGGCTCTTTCTGAGCATATTGAAGAGTTCAGTCAAAGAGTCGTTTTTTGTGTGTTACTTTTAGTTTTAGCAACTTTATTTTGTTTTACCGATGTAAAAGAAATTGTACGAATTTTTCAAGCACCTGCTGTGGGTGTAAAATTTTTACAATTTGCCCCTGGCGAATACTTTTTTGCTTCTGTAAAAATTGCCGCATTCTGTGGGATTTTATTTAGTAGTCCAATTGTTCTTTACCAACTGTTACTGTACTTAATACCCGGTTTAACAAAAAAAGAACGAGATATTGTTTTACCTGTAAGTCTCGGATCTGGGTTACTTTTTATTCTTGGATTAACGTTCTCCTACTTTTTTCTGGTACCTGCTGCATTAAGATTTTTTATCTCGTATGGTTCTGAAGTGGTTGAACCTTTCTGGTCCTTTGATCAATACTTTGATTTCATTGCAGTCCTACTTTTTGCAACAGGGCTCGCTTTCCAAGTTCCTGCAGTTCAAGTTGTGTTAGGTCTATTAGGTATTGTATCAGGTGAACAAATGTTATCAGCTTGGAAATATGTTGTGGTAATTTGTACGATTGTTGCCGCAATCATAACGCCTTCAACAGATCCGATAACACAAATTTTACTATCAGGGGCTTTACTTAGCCTATATTTAGGGGGTTCGGGGTTTGTAATTTTACTTAAGAAAGAAATTCCATAGTCAGCAACAAAGGTATTATATTATATTAGGTATATAATACTTAAATGTACTAAGACATCAAAATTAAATTCTAATGATTAAACTAGTCAAAAATTTTAAATCAGTTTTCCTAATTCTAGGAATCATGGGAACTGTATTATTCCCTAAAGTAGCTTACGCGTACCCGGTTTTTGCACAACAAGCATACCAAAACCCTCGTGAAGCAACAGGACGTATCGTTTGTGCCAACTGTCACTTAGCTCAAAAACCTGTGGAAATTGAAGTACCACAAGCAGTTTTACCGGATACTGTATTTGAAACAGTTGTAAGTATTCCTTACGATACTTCAGTAAAGCAAATTGGTGCTAATGGTAAACGCTCTGGACTTAACGTTGGTGCTGTACTAATTCTTCCCGAAGGATTTCAGCTAGCTCCAAAGGATCGTATTTCTGATGAGATTAAAGCAAAAACTAAAGGTGTTTTTGTTCAGCCTTACAGTAAAGAAAAGACAAACATCCTAGTTGTAGGACCTATTAATGGTAATAAAAACAGAGAAATCGTATTCCCTGTACTATCGCCAGACCCTGCACAAAACAAAGAAGTTAACTTTTTAAACTACCCAATTTACGTCGGTGGTAACCGAGGTAGAGGTCAGGTTTACCCAACAGGTGAGAAAAGTAACAACAATGCCTACACTTCAACTGTAGCAGGTCAAGTAACTTCGATTACACCTCAAGAATCTGGTAAAACAGACGTAGTAATTGCTAGTGCAACAGGAGATGTTACACAAACAGTTCCTATGGGTCTAGAACTTTCAGTAAAAGTTAAAGATACGGTAAAAGTAGATCAGCCTTTAACATTAAATCCTAACGTTGGTGGATTCGGTCAAAACGAGACTGAAATTATTCTACAAAACCCAGATCGTGTAAAAGGTATGATCGTATTCTTCTTTACGGTTACTCTGGCACAGATTTTACTAGTTATTAAGAAGAAACAGTTTGAGAAAGTACAAGCTGCTGAGATGAACTTCTAATTTAACAAATTTTTATAAAAAAGCTGCCATAAAGGGGGATTTAGATCTCCTTTTTATGGCAGCTTTTTTAATTAACCTCGGATAATCTTATCTGAAGAACTAACGAATACTAGAGCAGCTGCAATCGGAACAATAACAATAATTACTGCTAGGAATACACTACTTAAAAACGCGCTTAATGATGGTGTCATAAATTAATTAAACTTTTAACCCTAAGTTGAAATTTAATCTTAATTATAGCACAAGACAATCATTAGTTATTACGGTTTTTCGGTTATCCTTTACCAATTACAAAAGGTAATAAGGCTGCTATTCGAGCTGTTTTTATTAATTTTGTTACTTTCTTTTGCTCTTTCGAAGATAACCCGGTAACACGTCTTGGGAGAATTTTACCTTCATCACTAAGGAAATTACTTAAAATTCTAGTGTCTTTATAAGTAAGAGTTTCAAAAGAAATAGATTCTTTAGTATCTTTTTCTGCGATATTATCTACCATATGTTTATATTAATCGATTAAATTCTTATTTAATTTCTTTAAACAGTTCATGTTTTTTCGTTACGGGAGAATACTTTTTTAATTCTAAACGTTCTGTAGTATTTCGACGATTTTTTGAAGTATGGTAACGATAAACCCCTTGTTCACATCTGTGCTCTAAAGTAATACGGATTCTAGCCCCTTTGCTTTTAGCCATTTTTAATGTACTTAATATTAGTCTATAAGGAAAATATAGAAAAAAGCAGCTGAAAAAGCAAGTAGAATTAAATATAATTATACAAAAGTAACAGAAAATTTAATTAAAAATTACGAAATTTAACAGTTAACTATAGTTGATTTAAAAAACTTACCGAAAACAAATAAAAAAAAACTTTCCAAATGACTAAATACTTGGTATGATATATTTAGCGATAAACTTACTTTAAAAGCTGGTGTAGCTCAATTGGTAGAGCAACTGATTTGTAATCAGTCGGTTATGAGTTCAAGTCTCTTCACTAGCTATAAAAAATAAATAGCCTCTTTATATAGTATTATCGGGTAAAATAAGTAGAAAATCTGAATTTTTAATTTATGGACATATTAATAATGACCCTTTGTAAGGGAATAGCTGGATTTTTAAAATTTTATATCATCATGTTAACTCTAAGAATTTATCTAACTTGGTTTCCAAATATAAATTTTTACCAACAGCCTTTTTATTCTCTAGGAAAAATGACAGATCCTTACTTACGAGTCTTCCGTGGAATTGTACCACCTTTACTAGGTTTTGATCTTTCACCTCTATTAGGTTTCAGTTTACTTACTTTTCTTATTGATATTTTTTCAAGTATGAGTATTTAAACTTTAAATAGCCCAACTTAATTTTAACCTGTAAAGCTAATTGAATTAATCAGTAAATTTACATAACGTATAATTAAAAATATAAACTTTTATTTCGTTTTATTACAATGGCAGAAGAGCAATTACAAAACTCGCCCGAAATTTTAGATGAAATTGTTGCTAGCCCTTACAAATATGGTTTTACAACAGATGTTGAAACCGAAGAGTTTGAAAAGGGGTTAAATGAGGACATTGTACGAAAAATCAGTTTAAAGAAGGATGAACCTGAGTTTTTAGTAAAATTTCGTGAAAAGGCGTTTAAGGCTTGGAAAAAAATGAATAGTCCACAATGGGCTTACTTAAATATCCCTCAAATTGACTATGATGCTATTCAATATTATTCAGTACCTAAAACTAAGAAAAAACTTGGAAGTTTAGAAGATGCCGACCCTGAACTTTTACGAACTTTTGATAAACTGGGTGTTTCATTAAATGAGCAGAAGTTGCTTGCAAACGTTGCAGTAGATGCTGTTTTTGATAGTGTTTCGATAGGAACTACTTTTAAAAGACAATTACAAAAATCTGGCATAATTTTTTGTTCTATAACGGACGCGATCAAAAAGTATCCTCATTTAGTGGAAAAGTACCTTGCAGGGGTTGTACCGATAGGTGATAATTATTTTTCGGCACTAAACTCTGCAGTATTTAGTGATGGGTCCTTTTGTTATATACCCAAGGACATAAAATGTCCAATGGAACTATCGACTTATTTTCGTATAAATAACGAAGAGTCTGGTCAGTTTGAACGCACCTTAATTATTGCTGAAGAAAGAAGTTCTGTAAACTATCTTGAAGGTTGTACAGCCCCACAATTTAGTAGTAGTCAGCTTCATGCTGCCGTCGTTGAATTAATTGCGCTTGAGGATGCCACAATTAAATATTCTACCGTTCAAAATTGGTATGCAGGGGATGAACAAGGGATTGGTGGTGTGTACAATTTCGTAACTAAGCGTGGTCTTTGTGCAGGTAAAAATTCACGTATATCTTGGACACAAGTGGAAACCGGATCGTCTATAACTTGGAAATATCCAAGTTGTATATTATCGGGTAAACATTCTGTTGGCGAATTCTTTTCAGTTGCACTTACTAGTAATAAGCAGCAAGCAGATACAGGTACGAAAATGGTACACTTAGCTCCAGGAACTCGGAGTCGTATAGTTTCCAAAGGGATCTCGGCTGGGGATTCAATTAATAGTTACCGTGGATTGGTTAAGGTAGGTCCAAAGGCTTCCAAAACAAGTAACTATTCACAATGTGATTCGTTATTAATAGGTAAAACATCGAGCGCAAATACGTTCCCTTATATCGAAGCTCAAAATAGTTATACTCAGATTGAACACGAAGCTTCCACTTCTCGAATTGCGGAAGAACAGTTGTTTTACTTATTGCAACGAGGTATTGAAGCAGAAGAAGCTGTTTCCCTTATGGTCAATGGTTTTTGTAAGGAAGTATTTAATGAGCTACCCTTAGAATTTGCTTCGGAAGCTGACCGTTTACTAAGTTTAAAATTGGAAGGTTCTGTTGGATAATTTTAGACTATTGATTTGTTAACCGTTGATTTTCCTAAGGAATGAATTTTTTAAATGAATTTGTATTATTATTAAAAGCGCGTTATCCAATTCTTTATATTTCTACAAATGAAGAAGAGCGTATTGAGTATCTTATTAAATATTGTGCAAAAAAATATGTCTCGCGCACATATTATGCTTGGGATTTTGTCGACGGGTATCAAGGAAATCCTAATGATACAGGTTTTGCTGCACGTAATCCACTTGAAGCTTTAGATTTAGTAGACAAATTAACCCCGGAAACAGCGTCATTATTTGTTTTAAAGGATTATGATAATTTTCTTAAAGATTTTTCCGTAATACGAAAATTAAAAAATTTAAGTCGTAGTCTTAAGACACAACCAAAAAATATAATTATTGTTTCATCAGAGGTTAATATTCCTGAATCTTTGAAGGAGTTTGTTACATTATTAGAATTTCCTCTACCTAGCTACTCCGAAATTTTGGAAGAGTTAAATCGTTTAACTTCATCTTTGCAGCAAGATATTGAACCCGAGATTGTTAATAATATTGCGACAGCATGCCAGGGTTTATCCTTAGAAAGAATTCGTAGAGTATTATCTAAAATCATTGCTAAATATGGTGAAATAAGTGAAACGAGTCCTGCTTTAATTTTGCAAGAAAAAAAGCAAATTATTCAGCAGACACAATTACTAGAGTTTTGTTTAACTGATAAAACAATCGCTGATTTAGGTGGACTAGATAATTTTAAGGATTGGTTAACTTTAAGATCTAAAGCGTTCTCTCAAGACGCAATTGAATATGGTTTACCGTATCCAAAAGGTTTATTATTAGTAGGCGTACAAGGTACTGGAAAATCTGTCGCAGCAAAAACGATTGCGTATGAATGGAAATTACCCCTACTGCGATTAGACTTTGGACGTTTGTTTGCTTCATTAATAGGGCAGTCAGAACAACGAGTTAGAAAAATGATTGAAATTGCCGAAGCACTTTCTCCTTGTGTTTTATGGGTTGATGAAATTGATAAAGCATTCGCTGGTGCTCAGAGTAGTGGAGATAGTGGGACAACGAGTCGAGTACTAGCGACTTTTATTACCTGGTTATCAGAAAAAACAACACCCGTTTTTGTTGTAGCTACTGCCAATAACATTGATTGTATTCCTCCAGAGATTCTACGTAAGGGTCGTTTTGATGAAATGTTCTTTTTAAACTTGCCAACTCGTGAAGAACGAGAATCTATTTTTGATGTTCATTTAAAACGTTTTAGACCTGATGCTGTAAACAGTTTTCAGTTACCGCTTTTAGGCCAATTAAGTAAAGACTTTTCTGGGGCTGAAATAGAACAAGTTATTATTGAAGCAATGCGTCTTGGTTTTAATGAAGATCGAGAATTTAACAATGAAGATATTTTAATTTCAATACAAAATTTAGTTCCTTTAGCAAGAACTAAGAGTAAAGAACTTAATTTATTAAAAGAGTGGTCAGAATCTGGAAATGTTACAAGTGCTTCCAAGTACCTATAAGTTGCTTGTAGGATAATGCTATGTTATTATCTACGTTATTATCAAATAGTGCGGTAAAAAATTAAAAATTTTAAATCTGATGTCAGTTTTACAGAATAGTTCTCTTGATCTAGATATTTTTTATAAAAAAACGGACTTACCAAAAATTTCGTTAGGCGACAAAGTTAAAGTAACAATTTACTTAGAACTACCTAAAGAAGTTGCAGAAGGAGAAAAAAAAGACAAAGAACGTATCCAAGTGTTTGAAGGTATTGTAATCTCGAAACATTTAGCGAGTACAAAAATTGATTCCACAGTTACTGTGCGAAAAATGTTCCAAGGCGGTGGTACGGAAAAGGTTTTTGTTCTAAATTCGCCATGGGTAAAGAGCATTGAAGTTCTAAGTAGTTCAATTGTTAGACGTTCTAAGCTTTACTACTTAAGAGAGCGTACAGGTAAGTCTGCAAGATTAAAGCGTCGTCTATAGTCATTTTTTTCTTTAATCTTTTAATTTATGTAATAACTAAATGAAAAATTTTAAAAAATACCTACCGCAAGTCTTGGAGCGTTGTTTAGCAATTATGGCTTTCTATTTTCCTTTTGTAGAGGTCTCTGCATATTTTGGTCCCAAAGTTTTTTTAAGCACAGATAGTGTTGCGTTACGGACGTTTTACTCGCAACATATTCTTAAGCTATCCAATTTTTATGCTGAAAATAATTTGCTTATTTTTATCTTTATGATTTGGGTATTTATTTCGTGTTCAAGAGGAACATTTCCATTAACAAAGTATGCACGCTTTAATATTATTCAAGCAATACTTCTACATATTATTTGTTCATGTTTAGGAGTAACTTTTGCTTTTCTTCCCCCATTAATAAAAGAAAGTATTTTTGGTGTAGTTTTTGCAAATTTTTTATACTTAGGTTTGGTTATTTTAATTGCATATTCGTCCCTTTTAATTTTGTATGGTAAGTATCCCAAAATTCCTGTTGTTTCGGAAGCAGCAAAGCTTCAAGTGCAACAAGGATAAAAAATACCCGTCTAGGAAACCTAGACGGGTATTTTTTTTACTCTAAATCTTTTCTGTTAGGGTTTCTAGATGGGTCGTTTGACAGAAAACCGAAAGTGAAAAGAGAGATAAAGAAAATTACAACAAAGTAAACTAAGATCTTTAATGTGAACATTGTTCAAAGTTTGTTAACTAAACTACTAAGATGCAAATAAAAAAATATCTGCGATTTTAAATAATATTATATGACCTATTTATTAAATTCAAGAAATGTTTAGTTTCGAAAAGATCAGAATAATGAAAATATTTTAAGCTAACCTGCTTTGGATTCTAGGAAAAAGCGAGTCGTTTAAAAATTTTCTCCTTATTAATAAATATATTAATACAAGCCTCAGGAAAGTTTATTTTTTATAATTTCATTTTTAGATCATCTAAAATCCTTGACAATCTATTTAGATATTTGCTACTATTAATTTCAGATTAAAAGTTTTAATTCTAACGAATCTCAAAGAGATTTATAAGTACCATGGAGAGTTTGATCCTGGCTCAGGATGAACGCTGGCGGTATGCTTAACACATGCAAGTCGAACGAAAGTTTTTAACTTTAGTGGC
>Ga0315315_10002244_pt1 | contig 17706 bp, 10 predicted proteins | sample M140m3416metaG_FD_203699 | JGI IMG/M metagenome (GOLD analysis project Ga0315315, IMG submission 203699) | Ammonia-oxidizing marine archaeal communities from Monterey Bay, California, United States - M1 40m 3416 | ecosystem: Environmental > Aquatic > Marine > Intertidal zone | place: USA... | reverse complement strand
CCGCTCCTGCATGGAGCGCAGCATGCCTGCGAAGTGATCCTGGGGCAGTGTCCCGACTTCATGCTGACTATGCGAGATCCGGAGCAACCATACACACGGCCAACACCTTTCGCACGAGACGAGGATCCGTGGGTGCGGACTGGGCTGTGCTCGCGGAGCGTGCGGTGACCCTGGCGCGCAGCGCTGTATCCGAGGACCACTACATTGCTGGCAGCATGGCGCCAATCGCTGACTGTTATCGTCCTGATCTCAGCCCGCCGAACCCAGGACCCCTGCACGCTGAGCTTGCAGAGGTTCTCAAGGTATCGGGTGTAGACATCTTGCTGTGTGAGACGTTTCCGCACATTGAGGAGGGTCTCGCCGCCGCCGCTGCTGCCCTCGACACCGGACTGGAGACCTGGCTGAGCTTCACTGCTGGACCAGAGGGGGTGCTCTTGAGTCCTCAAGCGGTTCGGGCGGGTGCTGAGCGTGCCGTCAAGCTCGGTGTCAGTGCAGTGCTCATCAACTGTACTTGTGCTCAGAAGACTGCCCCTTATGTGGCGGCACTCGCGGATCTCGGGGTGCCGTTTGGAGCATACGCAAATGCCGGTCAGGCGGGGCAAGGCCTCGGCTGGGGCTCGGATGTTGATGGACCAGAACGCTACGCGGATCTTGCTGAGGAGTGGGTTGCTCTCGGTGCTACGTTGATCGGTGGGTGCTGCGGCACGGATGCTCGACACATTGCTGCACTGCGCTCGCGCTTCCTTGGTCAAACAAGTAGGCGCTGACGGAAACTACTTTTTCTTCCCGAAGAGCTTTCCAAAGAATCCCGGCTTCTTTTTTCCATCAGAGATCTGCGCAGCTGTCTTGCCTTCTAGCCGTCGCAGTTCTCTGGGTGCATCAGGGTTTGCAGCGTTGTAGCGGAGCGCCTGCACGAGTGCGCGCTTGGCTGCATCCTTCTCGCCGATCTCTCGATACGCACGCCCAAGGAGGACCCAGCCACCATCAAGCCGCCGCTCTTGGTGCTGATTGGCGTCGAGAATATCTTTGAGGTTTGAGAGGGATGCCTGGGCAGCCTCCATGTCTGTCTTGCGACTCAAAGCAAAGGTCGTGTAGGCCTTGTAGGCACAAAATTCCAGCTCGTCAGGCGCACCGTCGACTGCGGCGACGAAGCACTTGTGGGCAGAGCTGAGTCGGCCAGCATTGAACGCTGCGAGACCTTTCTTGAAGTCAGCTTCGGCATCGAGAAGGGCCTTGACCTCCGACATGGCCACTTCTTCTTCAGTGGGCTTTCCGAGTATCACGTGATCGATGTAGCTCTGTCGCTTCTCCTCAGTCTCCAGACATTCCCATGCGGCGCGAACCTTATCAAATGCCTCCGTGGCCTGATCTTGCATCTCGGCTGAGGCGTCGGTGTACTTGTCTGGGTGGAGCTGATTGGCGAGGTCCATATACGCTGATCGGAGTGCGTTGGTGTCTGCGTCTTGCTCGAGGCCGAGGATGATAAAAGCGTTCTCCGCAGCCTCCATACGCAAGCGCGTCGACTGTAGCTGCTGGGCGAGCGGGTGGTCACTTGCGCCATCTGTTGGGTCACCGACTTCCTCGGCTATCAGGCTGGCAATGTCTAGACTGTCGTCGCTCACGGGGTACTCCTGCGCAGGCGGCTCAGTCTACCACGCAGCAACCTATAGAGAATGCATTCAGGTAAGGTGCTGAGATGAATCTGAAGGCAATTTACTCGCTGCTGCTCGCCGGGCAGGTGCTCGTCGCGATTCCAGCGGCGTCAGCGCAGCCGCTGGGTCCAGACTTTTCGGATCTGAGTGCTGCTGTGCTGCCGACGACAGTTCACGTTCGTGTCGAGCGTGGCCCCTTGATTTCATCTGGTATTCAGCAGCTCGCCCGAGACTTTGCAATCCCCACTCCGCGTGCGAATCAAGGGGCGGTGAAGATCTCCACTGGGAGCGGGGTGATTTTTGCAGAGGAAGGTTTTGTTCTTACCAACCACCACGTCATCAACGGCGCGCAGCGAATATTGGTCACTCTCTACGATCAGCGTAGCTTCGAGGCGACCGTCGTGGGCAGCGATCCGCGGACGGATGTCGCCGTCCTACAGATCTCAGGAGATGGTCCCTTTGATGCCGCCTCTGTTGGCGACTCGAGTCAGGTGAGTGTGGGGGAGTGGGTCGTTGCCGTGGGTCACCCATTTGATTTTCCGTTTACTGTAACGGCGGGCATTGTCAGTGCCTTGGGGCGTCGAGGCCTCGGCCACAACGAGATTCAGGACTACATCCAGACCGATGTCGCCGTCAATCCGGGCTCTAGTGGGGGTCCGCTGTTCAACACTGAAGGAGAGGTCGTCGGCATCAACACGGCCATCTTCAGTCCGGATAAAGAAAACCTCGCCAGTGCAGGAATTTCTTTCGCCATTCCATCAGCGATGGCGTTGTCCATAGGCTCCAAGCTCATGGCTGGTGAATCGATAGTGGCTGCGGGCATCGGTGTGCAGACCGTCGACTCGCCGGCTTCAGTGGCGGAGCCTCGCCTCGGCGTGCGGGTCACTCGTGTGCTGGCTGGCAGTCCAGCAGAAGCGGCCGGGCTTCGCAGAAGCGACATCATATTCACGGTGAATGGAGAGCCTGTTCCGAACAGCAGAGACTTTCAGGGAACAGTGCAATCGTTTGAAATTGGGACAAAGCTCCGCCTCGGCTTCAAGAGAGGGAAGAAAGACCGCGTGACATCGGTCAAGTCAGTCGATGCTGCCTCCATTGGCTCCTCTGCCAATGATGGCGTCTCTGGCGAGGCAAATTGGGCGGGTCTTACCTTGGGTAATACCAGTCCAGATATGCTCCACGAACGTGGTATATCGCTGCCATCCGATGTGTCGACAGGAGTGATGGTCATGAGTGTTAGCGCCGATAGTCCGGGCGCCATGGCCGGTCTGCTCCCTGGTGACGTTCTGCTTCAAGTTGGTGGTCAGCCCACAGAAACAGTGGACGAATTGCTTTCGACAGTGGAGAATCAGGGCGTTGTTCTTGTCTCGTTTTGGCGTGGCAAGAATCGCTACCTCGCTGCGCTGGCGAACAGGGTTAAACCTGACTAATCAGCCAGCAGAAATAGCTTCGGACGTGGGGGAACGGCCTGAGGCTTAGGATTTTTCATCCAGACTCTACAGTCGAGCCCAAAGATATCTTTCCCTATGCTTCGTATTGCTATTCAAAATTGCATCCTTTGTTCCTTGCTCCTGGTGGGCTGTTCAAAGACGCCTGCAGAAGAGGACTCTGGCGGGGGTGGCGTACTTGATGCCGACGCTGACGTCGATGCAGATGCAGATGCAGATGCAGATGCGGATGCGGATGCAGATGCGGATGCGGACACAGATGCCGATGCAGACGGCAGTGTAGATGACTGTCGAAACCTCGTGCTCTCTCCCGGATCAGTCCTTCTTCAATCAACGGATGGGCTGTCAAAGAGCACAACAGTAGAGCTTCGGAACGACTGTCTGGATCTCGACGCTGCACCGCTGGTCGTAGCGAATCTGATCCTGGCTGACGAGTCTGGACTGTTTACGCTAGGTGCGTCGCCGCCCTATACGCTGCTCTCCGATATGTCTGTCACCATCGATCTGAGCTTCACTCCGGTAGACGAAGAGACGCGGACTGCATTCTTGATTGTGGTGTCGGATGATCCCGACAGTCCAAATTCGTCGCTGCCTATGGTGGGTCAGCCCCCGAGCGATCAAGACGGCGATGGCTTCAGCATTATTGTTGGAGACTGTGATGACGAGAACGACGAGATTTATCCCGGTGCTGAAGAGGTCTGGTACGACGGTATCGACTCGGATTGTGACGGCGGTGACGACTTTGATCAGGATGGCGATGGCTTCATTTCGGCAGCTCACGAGGGTGATGACTGCGATGATGTAGACCCAACCATCTTCGTCGGTGCTGAAGAGATCTGGTACGACGGTGTTGATTCAGACTGCTCAGGCGGGTCCGATTATGACCAAGACGTAGATGGTCACGATGATGTCGCTCACGGTGGAGATGACTGCGATGACCTCATCGCTGGTGTCTACCCGGGCGCTGAAGAGGTCTGGTATGACGGCGTTGATTCAGACTGCTCAGGAACATCAGACTTCGATGCGGACGCGGACGGCTACGATCGGATGGATGATGGCGGAGAAGACTGCGACGACACGGATGTTGATGTCTCACCGGTCGGCATAGAAGTCTTCGACGGTATCGACAATGACTGCGATGGTGATGTTGATGAAGAGACCGGCGGCGTCGATGATGACGGCGACGGCTATACCGAGGCGGACGGAGACTGCAATGATGCGGATCCCGCCATCAGCCCCGGTGCCCCGGAGCTCTGTGATGCCATCGACAATAATTGCAACGGCGAGATCGATGAGGAAGGCGCTGCTGACTGTGTGGAGTGGTACGTCGACGATGACCGAGACGGGTATGGCGTGGGTGTTCCCATCTGCACCTGCTCCAGTGTCGGCACTCGAGACAGTGTGCTCGGCACCGACTGCAATGACACCAGCCCTGTTGTTCATCCCGGGGCCATCGACACCTGGTACGACGGCATTGATGCAGACTGCTCGCTCACATCAGACTTTGATCAGGACGGCGACGGATTCGATGCCTCTTTTGCCGGGGGTGCCGACTGCAATGACATCGACGGCAGTATCCACCCAGACGCCACCGACATTCCATACGATGGAATCGACACCGACTGCAATGGCTGGAGCGACAACGACGCTGATGGAGACGGGCACGATCATGTAGATCACGGTGGAGATGACTGTGACGACACCGACGACAGTGTCTCCCCCTCCGCCACCGAGCTCCAGGATCTCGTTGATCAAGACTGTGATGGGTATGTAGACGAGGACTTTGTCTTCCCTGGCGACGTCATCGTCTCAGAGATTCAGATCACCCCATGGATGACCCTGGAGTGGGACGGTGAGTATTTCGAGGTGTACAACACCACGGACGCTGACGTCGATCTCAGCCAGTGGACAGTCTCTGACTCTGATGGCTCAGGCTTCACGGTAGAGGACTCCGTCATTGTACCGGCTGGAGGCTTCGCGGTCTTTGGCGTCAACAGTGTTCCGGCAGAAAATGGCGGTGTGTTCGTCGACTATGAATACTCATGGGGCTCTTTCTCGTTCTCGCATGGTGCAGACTCGGTGATGCTGAACCTCGCAGGGATGACGGTATCGCTCACCAGCTACAGCCACTCCTGGGATGTTGCAGCAGGTCAGTCACTGAGCTTGGATCTCGACTATGCAGAGCCGGATTTGGTGACATACAGCTCGGTCTGGTGCCCGTCGACATCACTGCTTCCAGGAGGAGACCGCGGCACGCCCGGAGCATTGAATGACCCGTGCCTCGAGATTGACTGGGATGGCGATGGCCACACAGAGCTCGACGGTGACTGTGATGACGACAATGAGTTTGTCCATCCGGCAGCCGTCGAGGTGTGCGACGGTATCGATAATGACTGCGATGAGTTGGCCGATGAGGTGGGCTCTGACGGTGCCACCACATGGTACTTAGACAGCGACAATGACGGCTATGGTACGGCCTTCATGCCCCTGGTGATCTGTTCGCCACCCGACGGCTATGTCGAGCTCGATACCGACTGTGATGACGGCGATCCGATGCGGCATCCTGGTATGGAAGAGGTCTGGTACGACGGTGTCGATGCGGACTGCTCAGACACCTCTGATTTTGACCAAGACCTCGATGGTTTCGAGCACATCGACCACGGTGGTCTGGACTGTGATGACACAGATTTCTTCGTCAATCCAACCGCCGCTGATAGCTGGTACGACGGTGTGGACTCTGACTGTGGCGGCGAGGACGACTACGACGCCGATGGCGATGGTTACGCATCCAGCGACTACGGTGGTCTGGACTGTGAAGACGACGACGCTGCAGTGAGCCCGGTGACGCCAGAGTATTGGAACGGCATTGATGACAACTGCGTGGGCGGCGTAGATAACTTTATGGTCATGGGCTTCTCGACCTTGGTGGTTGCAGCGGATGCTGCCGTCAAGCTTGGCCACGAGAACGGCATCACCGCAGGTGACTTCGACGACGATGGCTTGAGCGATCTGGTGATTGCCGCTGAGCGCGGCGGCTATGCAGAAGAGGGAGCCGCCTATCTTCTCGATGGCAGCACTCCCTGGACACTCATCGGGACTCCAGCATCCGTGAGCGAGGCCCAATTTTCAGGTGCGGCAGCGGGCAACTGGATGGGTCAGATGGGTGCCTTCCAGCGTGACCACATTGGCTCCTCAAGCACGGATCTCGTCATCGGCGGCACCGACGTTGTCGGTGGGTATGCGATGTGTCTTCTCGATGGTGACACGCTCAGTGGACCTGTGGGATGTACAGACGCTTCGGTGCGCTGGACAGGCTCAGGAGATGATTACGCTCGGATTGTCAGCCACCTCGATCTCGATGGTGATGGCTTGGCGGAGATCGTCTACGGAGACTCATGGTATGGCCCCAGCGATACGGGCCGGGTCTACGCCTTCAATGGGGCTGACCTCACACCAGGTGACTTCAACCTGATGATGGACACCGACTGGCGTGTAGATGGCATGCATGCCTACGACTACGTCGGCTCTCAGCTCGGCGGCGGTGATCTCAACGATGATGGCTATGACGACCTGCTCATCGGTGCCTACGGCGACGATCACCCAGAGCCCAAGACTGGCTCCATCTTTGTGATGAACGGTGGCAGCGGAACCCCTCCGCCTGTTCGAACAGCGCAGTTCGATAAGGACATACAGATCTACGGAGAGACACTCTTCGCGCAGGTCGGACGCTGGAATGCAGGCAGCGTTGCTGATGTGAACAGCGATGGTGCCAATGACCTCGTGGTGTCTTCGCCGGGCACCGAGTCCGTGCACGTCTTCTACACGGGCAGCACCCTCGGTGGGGGCTCTCATGAGACGACTGACGCGGATCTGCAGTTTACAGGGACCGATGAGGCATCAGGGTTTGGTATCGGTCTCGCGCTCGGTGATCTGGATGATGATGGCGCGGTAGATATCGTCATCGGTGCTCCCGATGAGGAGTATCCGGGAGAGGGCATGGCCGACTCTGAGGGCCAGGTCTATATCTACTTTGGTCGTGAGATTGAGACCTCCAGCCTCACCGCTGCGGATGCAGGTGCGCACTTCAGCGGACGGCAAGATGGCGACAACTTTGGTGCACTCATTCGGTCGGGCTTTGACATGAATGCGGATGGTCGTGAGGACCTGGCGATCAGTGCACCAGGAGACAACCCCACCATGCCGGGCGGGGGTCAGGTGCATATCCTGATGATGCCACCAGGCCGCTGATCATCATCAGCAGCGGGTGACTACTCTGCGGGCGCCTGTGCAGCAGTGTTGGGATCGTCCTCTGCCGGTGGAAGCGGCGGCTCATCTGGGACGACGCCCACCTCGAGGGTGAGCGGACCTGGGACGGCGCTGGTGTCGAGTAGGCCGCCCGTCCAGATACCGATGCTCTCACCCGGCGTGGGTTGACCGTTCTTATTGGAGTCATCGACAACCATGACCACCGCTTGGATGCCCTTTGGTACGATGATTGTTCCCTTGCCTGCGGCATCGAAGGTCTTCTGAGTTGCGAGTGTGGGTGGCTGGGTTGAGGCATTCTCAACACGCACCAGGAGCTCACCCTTGCAGTCTGAACAGATGAGCTCGAGGTTCAAGGTGGTGCCATCGGGCACACTATCCTGAGCATACTGAGCGACGGGAGCTCCAGGTGTCGAGCCGTCATGAGGCTCCGGAACCTGAGATGGATCTGGGCCCTCACCTTCGGGTGGAGGCTCAGTCGGCCCCTCACCAGGAGACGGGGCACCCGGCTTGGCCGCTCCACCCGGCTCAGCACCACCCTCTGTGGCAGACGGGGGTGGCTCGATACAAGCAAATAAAGACGTCAGCGTGAGGATAGAAATCAGCACATGTTCTCCGGTTTGACGTCCTCTAACCGGCTTCGTGGGTGGGGCCGTTATCGCTCGTCATTAGGGCGTCTCGGTGTTGAACAGCTCTTGTAGCAAGATCATTCCATTCATTTCGAGTGGCGGCACGTGCGAGCTGCTCGAGTGGCTTGAGGAGATCACTTGAGACCATGCGCCCGAGACCACGCTCGTGTGCCACAGCCCACCATGCACGACACTTTGCTTCCTCTCCCGCCTCAGCAGCCCATGCAGCCCTGACCACGCCTATGAAGAGCCAGCCCCAGTGTTGGGGAAGACTCTGGAGGCAGGCTTCAGCCTGGTCCATAGCAATTCGAGCAAAGGCGGGGTCTTCTCGTTCTTGGCTCACGATTGCGAGGTTCAGGTGAGCAATGGCAGCACTTGCTGGCCAGGACCGCTCGCCTGCAAGCCTGGCGACACTCTCATACATCCGCTCGGCGCTGCGAATTTCTCCACGCATTCTATAGACCTCGCCGAGGTTATTCTCGCTGTCCAGCTGCATGCGGTGGTCACCGACGGTGACGGCTAGCGCTCTTGCGGTGTGGAAGTGTCGCTCAGCATCGGCCAGTTCATTCTTGGCCAGACGGACCAATCCGACCCCGAAGGTGGCTTTTGCGATGTGTCGCGTGTCACCTGTGGCGATGGCCAGCTCACGAAGTTGCTGGACCATGGGCTCAATCCCCTCCATCCGACCTGCAACGACACGTGCGTCTATTAAGCCGTGCAGAGCATTGACTGCGGTCCGTTTGTCTCCGCGGTTCATCCTCAACATTCTCGCGAAGCAGCGGGCCGCCTCGGCGGGGCGGCCCTCTATACGGTGAACATGAGCCATGGCGGCTGCAGTCTCGATGAGTCCTTCTCGGTCCTGGGTGGCCTCAAAAGTGATGGATGCACTCTCAAGATAGTTTCGAGCTTGGTCGAGATTTCCACGTCTAGACTCGGAGTGTGCGAGGGACAGTGAGAGCCTCGCCTCTGTTCGTCGATCCAGGTGACCCAGCTCTGTCGCTTCTTGAATGACCTGTATGGCTTCATCGACGTCCTGACGGCTCAGGTGTGCTGCAGCCAGGCGGATTCTGGCTTCTGCTCGAGCGGACAGCCCACCTGCTTTATCTGCTGCATTAACTCCCAGTCTTGCCGCACTCAGCGAGAGGGCAAAGCGGCCCTCCTCATGTGCGCGACGGGATGCCCTGAGGAGTGGAACCACTGCGGAGTTCGGGTCTCCAGCATGCAGGCGATGCGTACCAACAGGTAGGTCAACGTCTGCACCAGTCTGCTCGCCCAGGCGCGTCCATGCATCGGCGAGTCGTCGCTGAAGCTCCTTCACCGCGGGTCGACCCATGGCCACCGCCAGCGCTGCAGCATGAATCTGGCTGTGCTCAAACACGAGCCTCCATGATTTCTGTCGCACCAGACCGGTCGCAAGCAGCGCATCGAGTCCCTGAGGGTTGATGTCTCGTACAACCAGTGCTGGAGGTTCTTGTCCTGCCAGTGCGGTTGCAGCGAGTGCCTCGTAGGCTGCTTCCGGCGACTCCGTGGCTTCGACCGCACCACGAATTCGAGACAGGAAGAGCGCGTTCATATCTAAAGGGGTGATCTCTTCTAAGGTGACCAGCGGCTCCAGTGTCAGATCGCCGTTGGCTTTCTGAATCAAGTGTCCTCGAGTGGCCCAGTCGCGGATCATCAGCATGGCCCGCCCAGGACTCCCTTCACAGATGGGGGCGACCGCCTCTGCCAGCGGAGCTTCGATGTTCATGGTCTGTCGGAGGAAGGTGCGCATCTCAGCCTCCGACATGCGCGGCAAATCCACCCGGATCGCACCGCGCCGCTCCATCGAGCGGATACGGGCTTGTAGTGTGGGGTCATCCCGAATCGCTTTGTCGGAGAGTGTCGCAATGACCAAGAACGGACGCTCTCCGATGCTGCGATCGATCAGCGCGTCACAGATGCTCAGCCCATCCCCAGCCTCTTGGGCGAGGTGTGCATCTTCCAGTAAGATCAAGGCGCCGCCTCGCCAGGCTCTTGCATCCAAGTGTCGGTAGAGGAAGGCCAGACCGACCGCTGCATTGACGGGCGTCTCACCTTCTTGCATGTAGCCACACCACCGCGCGAGCACGCTCGCCTCGATGTCTACAGCTCCTGGGCTGCGCTGCTGATCTCGACTCAGCCATCGCTTGAGCCGTGCCTGGAGCGCATCACGGTTGTCGTTCCAGGGTGCCAGGATCTCCTGGACAGCACCCCGGTAGCCGTCATCTACACCCGGTGGCTCGTGGTATCGCAGACGAGCCGTCTCCATGTGACCGCTGGCCTCGATGATTTGAGTGACGCTGTGCGCAGTCCTGGACTTCCCGATGTCAGAGTCCCCCACGAGGAGAACGACACGGGGCTCACCGGAGTGGACAACCGTGCGGGCCTGCTGCCAGAGCAGCCATCGCACATCTTCGTGAGCCTCGATGGGCGGATCACGCATGCCGACCATGGCCAGACCGCCCTGTTCTGAGCCCGATGCTGGGTGCGGAGGTGGCTCCATTGCCATCTCGTCAGGCTTGACCCGGTTCCATCGGACCCCGGTGTCTGGTACGGGGACGACGCTGGTCGCTGTCAGGGACTCAACACCCTCGCGCAGAATGACATTTGAGAAAGACTGACCGACATGTCCGCCGATGGGTGGAGGGACGGGCATGCTCAATTGTTGATCGCTGAGGGCCCTGCGAATGGCCCGAACCACATCAGCTGCCCGATCGTAGCGCTCACGGGGATCGGGCTGAAGTAGATCTCGAACGACATCCTCGAGGGCTGGTGGCACATCGGGATCGAGTCCAAGCGGCCCAGTAGGCAGAGGATCAAGCAGTCGTCGGGTCCCGGGCTCCTTACCGGATCGATCGCCGCCGAGGATCTCAAACAGCATCAGACCCACAGCATAGAGATCCGTCCATGGACCAAGCTCTGCATAGCGCCCAGCGCGCTGTTCAGGCGCCATCCAGACTGGTGTGCCTCCCATGCCCTGCTGGTGCAGCGCGAGCTCTGTCATGGCCCCAGCGACGCCGAGATCAGCGACCCATGCATCGGTCTCACCGCCAGGTGTGCTGTGGAGGAGGACGTTGGCTGGCTTTAGGTCCTGATGAAGGAAGCCATGGGCATGCATATGGGCAAGCGCATCGAGGACCTGATTGATCACTCGAAGCGCCTCGTCCATTGGTGGCCGCTTCTTCAGTAGGTCCGAGAGGCTGCCAAGATCGGCATGAGCGAGGGAGACAAAGGGGCGCCCATCTTCCAGGCGACCGGTATCCAGAACCGGTATGACTCGAGGATGAACGACCTCCGCAGACAGGGCGACCTCTCTCGCAAACCGTGCACGGAAGCGGGCATGAATTGCGAGGTTTCGGCGGACAACCTTGATCGCGACTTCCCGGCCCAGCAGGGCGTCGGTCGCGCGGTAAACAGAGCACGTGGCGCCGTCACCGATCTGGTCGACGAGGTGGTAGCGCTCAGGAAGGGTCGGCGATTCAGCCATACTGGCTCACAGTGAGAAGCGGATTTCCATCCCCATCTTGTCTGAAAACAGCGCAGATAGCACGTCCGACATGGGCTCACTGGAGTCCCGCTCCAGCCAGATGCCGCCTGAGCGTATGAAGTGCCAGGCGGTGAAATTGGCGGAGAGCCAGAACTCACGAGTGGGAGGCTGCTGCGACAGAATGAAGGTACTTCCGTCTTCAAAGACGACCTTCAGGTTTCCGGCAGTCATGGAGGGGTCGTGATCATCAGAGTCGATGTCGTCTACCTGATCGAGCAGCGAGACGAGGACCAGTTTGACTGCGGCGCGAAAGTCGGCCTCTTCGTTGAAGTCGTTGTTCATTTGCCTGCCTCGGTGCTGATGACGGCCTGGAGTCGCTCCAACATTGGGGCAAGCTCGTCCTTAGCGACGGCACCAATGCTGATGCGGAACCAGCCAGTGTCTTCATTGAGATCGAAGGCCTGAAAAGGAACCACGGCCATTCCTGCCCCGTCGAGGAGCTTGGCGCGAATCGCCTCATTGGTCTGACCTGGAAGGTTGACTCTGAAGCTCAGATAGATGGCGCCCTGTGGTGCGATGGCATCGACAGGGAGTCCTTGTGCCTTCATGGCCATGATGCCGTCGTACAGCGAGTCCAGCCGAGCATCAATCTCAGACTTGATCCATGTGTTGTAGGTAGCGATGGCCTCGGTGTCGTTGAGGAGTGCAGCTGTGGCGAGCTGCTCTGGACGACCAGCCCAGGCTCCCATGTGGCCAATCAGCGCCTTCATCTTGGGCTGTAGGTAGTCGGGCAGTACGGCCCAGCCGACACGGAGTCCAGTTGCAGCAAAGCCCTTGGAGATGGCGTCGATGTGGACCACATAGGGTGCGACCTCTGGGACAAGCTGCACAGGGCTGTAGAAAGGGTAGTCTTTCTTGGTGAGCTGCCAGTAGACGGCATCCCACATCAGCATGCAGGGAGGTGCATCACCACGAGACTTGTTCTCGTCGACGATGGCTTGTGCGATACCGCGCAGAACCTCAGGATCGATCACTGTCCCTGTTGGGTTGAGCGGGCTGTTCATGACCAGCAGACGTGTGTTGGGGAGCGCCTCGCGGACCTGCTCCACCGTCGGAAAGAAGTTGGTCTCAGGCTGGGTCCGAATGAAGTGATGGTCGGTCTGACACAGGTGTGCGTAGTAGCCAACATTCCATGCAGGCAAGAAGCTCACTGTCTTGTCGCCTGGGTTGGTAAACAGCCGCCAGGTGGCGTAGAGCACAGGTCGGGCACCGGAGCAGACGACGACGCCTCCTGGGCCATAATCCAGTCCGAGATCGCGCTTGTACATGTCGGAGATGGCTTCGCGGAGCACCGGCAGCCCATCAGAGGGCGGGTAGTTGGTCTCGCCAGCAGCCACAGCCGCTTGGATACCTTCTACGAGCTTAGCCGGTACCGGAAATTCGGCGGGCTTGAAGTCTCCGACGGTCAGATTGCAGACGTCTTTTCCCTCTGCAATCATGGCCCGCACGGATGTGGCGATGGCCAGAATCTGTGATCCTTGCAGGCCCTCAATGACCTCTGTGACTGCATTCTTTCGGGCTGCAGTGGTGTCGGATTCGAACTTCGTGCTGACGTCGATTGTCATGGGACCCCCAAAGGTGGGTCCCGTCTAACCGGGATGGTCGCTCAGGGCAGTGCGTTGGTGGCTGCAATTTCAGCATATGCAGACCCCACGCCTGTGAGGGTTCGCTCCTTGGTGTCTGTGTCGACTGCATACAGACCAAAGCGCATGTCCATACCGTGGTTCCATTCGTAGTTATCGATGAGGCTCCAGAAGTAGAGTCCCTCGACCTCTACACCATCGTCGATGGCATCGAGCAGGCCCTCGAGCGCTGGCTTGAGTACCCGATCTGCCGCCCCGTCCATGTCAGGCGTTCCTGTCTCTGTGATCATGATGGGTCGATCATACTCGTGAGCGAGCCGTGCAACCTCTCCGAGTCCTGGGTTGTACTCTTCCCAGGTGTTCTCCGGGAAGAAGTTGAGCATTGGATAGCCAGGAACCAGACTGATCGGGACGTACTTGGCTGTGATGCGGGTGTAGTAGTTGACCCCGATGAAGTCCATTCCCATGTCATCACGAACCTCATCGATGACGCCGTCGAGGTCCCTATCGAACTCACCCTTGAGGGCGGCATTCATCCAGGCCCTGTTGTAGACATAGTCGAGATTCTCCGCGGCCTGTACATCGTCAGGGTTGTCGGGGTCTGACGGGCGCACGGCGACGAGGTTGGGTACGCCTCCGACCCGAGCATTGTCATCATAAGCGTGCACCATTCGGTACATCTCCCCGTGAGCCTCAGCCAGGGAGAAGGCCACCTCCAGCGCTAAGGCAGGATTGATGACTCCAGGAGGATTGGTTCGCTCAGCCGATGGAAACATGTAGCCAGCAAGCACGATGGCAAAGGGCTCATTGATCGTGGCCCACAGATCGACCTGATCGCCGAAGGTCATTGCACAGAAGCCGGAGTACAACCCGATGGCCTTGATCATGCGCTCTGGATCGGCCCAGCCAGCGTCCTCGCAGGTCTCGATGTCGTCATTGCAGGCCTTGCCGTCATGAATCCACAGGGGCAGCGTGTAGTGATTGAGGGTGACCATTGGAGTGATCCCAGCGGTCTTCATGGCCTCTAAGTAGCGAGTGTACTGCTCAACAGCGTCTGCATTGACGTGACTCGCGAGGTCCTCGACAGTGTCTACATCGCCCGGGTCTTCAGGGAAGAGCCGAGACCACTCTAGGCTGACCCTGAGTGTCGTCAGGTTGAGTTCGTTTGCTGCCCGCTCGAAGTCCTCTGGGTAGAGCTCCCAGTGTCCAGGACCCATGGAGAGCGGATCTCCGCTGAGGTGGTTTCCAGAATTTGCGATGAGATCAGGGTCGGTTGTCCACTGATACCAGTCTGAATTTCTGTCTTCACAGTCCTCTATGGCCATCGTTGGGCATCCAGGGTCTACCTGGAAGCCGGCCATGGCGGCCCCCCACTGGAAGCCCTCAGGGAAGGATCGCATACTCTCGCCGCCAGTCTCTTCTTTGGAGGACTGAGAGGAGCAGGCGGTGAGCAAGATAGAGAGAGCAATTAGTCGCATGACTACTGTATTAAAGCCTTTCAGCGCTCTCGCGTAGTGCAATTATGACATCAGAGGCTCGCTGAGGTCTCGCGGCAGGATCCTTCTTGAGCAGCCTCGCGACCAACTCGACAACCCGTGGAGGTAGGCTGGTCAGTCGCTGATCGAGTGATGCTGGCGTCTCGGTCAGATGCTGTCTCATGAGCGCCTCAGGCGTTGTGCCGTCGAAGGGCTTGACGCCGCTGAGCATCCGATAGAGCAAGACACCGAACGCATACAGATCGGATCGAGCATCGACGGATTCAGCCCGCAGCTGCTCAGGAGGAGCGTAGGTGTATGTTCCTACAAAGCGCCCGTGACCGTGTGAGAGTCCTGGCATCAGCGCAGACCCAAAGTCGATGAGGCATGCCGAGCGGTCAGTCCTCACCAGGACATTAGCGGACTTGATGTCGCGATGGATGATCTCATGCGTGTGTAGATAGTGCAGCGCCTCAGCCACGTGAATGGCGACTGTGATGACAGCTGTCGTGCGCTGAGGGTCTCCAGGCCGTCCCATCGACTTGGCGAACACCTGGGCGGGCTCTCCACCGATGAAGTCCAGCAGCTGATAGGCGCGACCATCGGGTGTGACCCCCGCAGTGTGGCTCTTCACCACACCCTCATGTGAGAGCGGTGATAGTGCGGCGTGAATGCGTCCAAAGCGCTCGGCCTCTCCCCCGCGGAGTGCGCCGAGCTTCATTGCGTAGTGCCTACCTGTCTCAGGGTCTTCGACCTCATAGACGGCACCCATTCCACCCTGAGCGATGTGACGAAGGACTCGGTAAGGTCCGATTCGAAAGTCAGATTCGTCGGGTGGTTGAGATGAGCTCACCAGCGTGCATCCTCTAAGCGGGTGGCCGGGTTGGTAATGGTGGCCCAGTCGTAGGCGCCGCCTCGCTGATGAGGTAGCCGGTTTGCGGTGTTCAACCATTGTCTCGCTTCAGTATGATCCTCGAATTTCAGCGCTGACCAGCCGTTACCGCTGGCGATAGACGCTGAGGTCTCATCACCGCCGCACTGCAGGACGACCATCGCGGTGTCTGGGCCCAGTCGAAAGTCGGACCGTCCGCCGAGCCACGCGCTCATCACTACAGCTGATGGGTCGAGCAGTGGTGCTCCATCCCACCAGACCCTATCAACCCAGAGTGGTTGGTCGGGCAGTGCTTGAGCCACGGTGTCGTGCCGCATGGCAGCACCAGGGTCAGGTCCCACTGGGGTGAGGCTATAGGTCTTGGTGACAAAGACAGCGGCAGCGATGATGGCCACGGGCCACACGCGTGCGAGACCCATCGCTGCAGCGACGGCGATGGGTACTGCTGTGATTCGAAGATGATAGCTGCGAACATAGCCCTGGCTGAGTCCAATCAGGAGAATGCCGGCTGTGCCCAACAGGGCAAATTGACCCGCTCGCCTGTGGTCCGCTGTTCGACACAGCAGGATGGCGCCGAGCCCGGCAAGGAGTATCCATGCTCCTGCATCCATGTCGACCAGCCATCGATCGTGCAGAGCGCGCTGAAGGATTGAGGTCCAGGCCACCTCTCCGGTCACATTGCTCTGTGCGACTCGTGTGAGGCATGCAGAGATTCCATCGCCGCACAGGGCGAGATTGATGACCCTCAGCAGCCGCGGTACTGCAGCGACTGCACCGACGGCGAGACCGAGCTTGAGCGCCCGCCCTCCTTGAGTCTTGTGCAGTCGGATCAGCAGGGGGGTGACACCGAGTGCCATTCCGATGGCTAAGGGGTGGTTTCCGGCTGCCGCGACGATGGTACATGCAGCGGCGGCAGGCGCCCATGGATGGGCACGAATGCTCAGCGCTAGGCTGAGTGTGAAGAGGCCAATGAGCTCGGGTGCTGCATACGAGCGCGCGCCACTCACCAGGGTGTCGAGGAGGCCCGGATCGAAGGCGACAAAGATTCCGGCAGTCACTGCAGCGGCCCATCGCCGAGAAGTACTGGCGGTCTCTGAGGTCCAGTGCCAAGCGCTCGCGAAAGCCACTGGTGCCACCACGCCGCCGATCACAAATCGGGCTGAGAACAAGGCTTCCAGTGAGTCAGAGAGCAGAACAATGGGGACCGATAGCAGCCACAGCGCATCCCCACTCTCTGGATTTGGTGGTCGAGGGAGGTGGCCAAGAAGCGCGGCTTGGGCCTGTAGATAAGGTCCGAGCGAGTCTGAACCGATGATCGCCTCGTTGACGACCTGTAGGCGATGCCAGGCTGCGATCACCCACAGGGCGATCATGGTTGCGATTCGGGCCATGCCCAGAGTCTACTTCGAGACGCCCAGTTCTTTGGCGACCTCGCTGGCAGCCTTACCCTGAATGGCAAGCTGAAGGTCTCGCTCGATACGCCGCTGTGCGAAGGGTGCAGTGACCTCATCGACGCGGTGTGAGAGTGTGCTGATCTGCTGGCGATCACGGCCTTTCATGGCCTCATGAAGGTCCTTGAGGAGTGCCTCAAAACGATCCTGTTCGCCGTCCTCCAGCATGGCATTGTCAGCCGCTATGGCCTTCTGGACTTGGTTGGCGATTTGCTCTGCCTCGATTCGCGCATCGATCAACAGCCGCTCATCGACATCTGTTTCAGCGTTGTCGATGGCGGATTCGAGCATGTTCTCGATCTCGTCTTCTGAGAGCCCATAGCTGGGCTGAACATCGACGCTCATAGAGTTGCCAGTGGCGGTATCGGATGCGCTTACACGCAGGATGCCGTCAGCATCGACCATGAATTCCACCTTGATGCGTGGTGTGCCTGCTGGCTGCGGAGGGATCCCGGTCAGCTTGAAGCGTCCCAGGCTCCGGCAGTCACCCACCAGCTCACGCTCCCCTTGGAGGATGTGAATGTCGACTGCTGTCTGGTTGTCGACGTGGGTTGTGAATGTCTGAGCTTGAGCTGCTGGGATGGCGCTGCAGCGTGGGATGAGTCTCTCAACTACACCGCCCATCATCTCGAGCCCGAGGCTCAACGGGATGACGTCCAGCAGCAGCATGTCCTCAGCCAGTTCGCTATCACCGGTCAGGATGTCGGCTTGCATGGCCGCGCCCAGGGCCACGACCTTGTCAGCGTCGAGG
>Ga0315315_10002243_pt1 | contig 17709 bp, 18 predicted proteins | sample M140m3416metaG_FD_203699 | JGI IMG/M metagenome (GOLD analysis project Ga0315315, IMG submission 203699) | Ammonia-oxidizing marine archaeal communities from Monterey Bay, California, United States - M1 40m 3416 | ecosystem: Environmental > Aquatic > Marine > Intertidal zone | place: USA... | reverse complement strand
CTAACTACGGTTACAAGTTCGGTCAAGAAGAAGAGACTTACAACATCGTTGCAGCTCACGGTTACTTCGGTCGTCTAATCTTCCAATACGCTTCATTCAACAACTCACGTGCACTTCACTTCTTCCTTGGTGCATGGCCAGTAGTTGGTATCTGGTTCACAGCTATGGGTGTTGCTACTATGGCATTCAACCTAAACGGTTTCAACTTCAACCAATCAGTTGTAGATTCACAAGGTCGTGTAATCAACACTTGGGCTGATATCCTTAACCGTTCAAACCTAGGTATGGAAGTAATGCACGAGCGTAACGCTCACAACTTCCCTCTAGATCTAGCAGCTGGTGAGTCTCTACCAGTAGCTCTAGTTGCTCCTGCAGTTGCAGCGTAATTAGTTATCTTAATCTTAGGGTAAAAAAAAGTAGGGGTTCTCTGAACCCCTACTTTTTTTATTAAGAAAATAAGAAAAGGATAAGTTATAACCTTTAAGTCACTAGGAAATATTATAGGCATTTCTCTTAGTGAATAGGACAAATCTCTAAAACGTTTGCTGAAAAATTAGTATTTAATAGCAGTTTGAGTCGGTTTCAATAAACTTTAACTTTGTAAATTTTTTTTGCTATTTAGCAAACGGCCTAGATTGATTAGCGGGAAACGGATTTGAACCATTGACCTTCGGGTTATGAGCCCGACGAGCTACCAAACTGCTCTATCCCGCGAAAAACCACTGTATTGTAAATTAACAATAATTTTAAAGTTTGTCAATAAAACTTTATTTACTACGTAAACATATCGGCAATACTTTGATCCATAAGTTTTGTTGTCAGACCTCTTAAAACAAAGTCATCTCGTTGGATTTGTGTATTAATTTGTCTGATTAAATCATCGTTACCAAGGTAAACAAATTGAACTGATGTTGCAGTCTCAAATCCTTTGATAGGGTAAGCTAAAGATTTTTTTCCATTGTTTTTAACCATCACCTGAGTCCCTTTATCCTTAATAAAGTCTCTATAAAAGTCTACCCTCTCATTAACCGCTCCATCCACAGCAGTAAATTTAATTAATAAAACTAATTCGTACAGTTCTAATTCTTTTTTAACCATAATCTACAATTTTGTAAAGTGAATATATAAATAAGTTAGTTTATAAATAGGCATAATAGCAAGAGTGAAATAAAACATAGTAGCCTTAACTTTGCTAATAATGCACAAAATCGTTAAATTTTGTGCATTATTAGTCTTTAGTTAAACTTTCGTAATAGAAGTCTAATTGAACCATCCTCTAAGTTTTCAGTTTCAACAAACTGTAAACTTTGCTCCTCACTCACCTTTGTAATAAGGTTAAAAGCATAACGCTGATGTACTTGATTTAAAAATTTATCAACAGAATAACTTTGATCCCAGAACATTAAATCTGCAACAAGCTCATATTCGCTGTTGTTCCATTTGAAACCAATATCATGTTTATTGTTTTGACGAATAATGATATCTGCAGAGTGCTCTTGATTATTGTAACCACGAATTTTAGTACCTTCTGATTCCCATTCAATGTTAAGATCAGAAAGGCTCTTTTCGATTGTTACGCGATCGTATAATTTTGTCTTAATTTTAGTAAAGTGAGACATTTTTTCTAATTGTAGAATTTTTTTATTCTGCTTGTTAAAGGAAGATTAAATCTTGCCTATTATAGGTTTATTATAACATGCGATTACATATAGAGCCGTTAAATTTATTTTGTGGGCCCACAAAAATTAAAGTAAGGTATAATTCTAGATGTAAACAATAATTATTATGTTTATAAAGATAGCTCAAGCGAGTATTTTATTCGTTGCATAAATAGAATTTACGAAGAAAAAAAGATAACAATATAAATGCTTTTAGCAGACGATTTAAATCAGTTATTAGATGTGTTACCAAAATTTATAAGTAGCACCCTGCAAAATCACCCTCGCCGCGAACAACTTATCGAAATCGTCCTTGATATTGGACGTCGACCAGAAGCACGTTTTTCTAACAGTACAGAATATTTATCTTACCGAACAGTAGTTTGGCAAGACTTAGATCATATCCTTAAGCGTTTAGGAAAATTCAGTGGGGATAATCGCGCAGGAATAGAGAAAACTTTACACAGAATAAGTTCCCTTCGTAATCGCCAAGGTAGTGTAATTGGTCTAACTTGTAGAATTGGTCGAGCAATTTTTGGTACTGTAAGTATTATTCGAGATCTTTTAGAACAAAAAAAGTCAATCTTACTTTTAGGCCGACCTGGGGTAGGTAAAACAACAGCTATTCGAGAAATCGCAAGAGTTTTATCTGACGGAATGCAAAAACGAGTTATTATTATTGATACTTCAAACGAAATAGCTGGTGATGGGGACTTACCCCACCCGTCTATTGGCAAGGCGCGTCGCATGCAGGTTTCTAATCATCAAAATCAACATGAAGTTATGATTGAGGCGGTCGAAAACCATATGCCAGAAATTATTATAATTGATGAAATTGGTACCGAACTAGAGGCCGCGGCAGCGAGAACAATAGCGGAACGAGGGGTTCAACTCGTTGGTACTGCCCATGGTAATACTTTGGAAAACCTTATTAAAAATCCAACAATCACCGATCTAATTGGTGGAATACAATACGTTACACTTGGTGATGAAGAAGCAAAACGTCGGGGCTCTTCGAAAAGTATTTTAGAGCGAAAAGCCCCTCCAACATTTGATACTGCTATCGAAATTCATGATCCAACTACTTGGGCTATTCATGAAAACATCGAACAATCTGTTGATTGTTTACTTCAAGGACAAAATTTTTTAATTCAAAAGCGGTCTCTAATAAACAATACTGAAACGGATACTATTGTTGACTGCAAAATATTTTATAATCAAAAAGAATCAGATGCGATTCAATCTAATTCTCCGAAAATTGCAGGGACTGAAAAAATACAAAAAAATAGTTATCTTCTAAATCGAATTAATAACGATGAGAAACCAAAAACTAAAAAGCAATTAAAGAATGGTGGCGAGACACAAAATAATTTGGAACAAGATTTTACATTTTTATATGTTTATGGCATAAACAATCAAGACTTAAAATCCCTAATTAAAACGTTAAAATTACCAATCATAATTACGAAAGAAATTCAATATGCCGATGCAATATTAGCATTAGCAAACCTCGTGAAAAACAATCGGAAGTTAAAACAAATATCACATTCGAAAAAAATAACTATTCACACAATTCAGAGTAATAGCTTGTTGCAAATTGCTAAAGCATTAAGGCTTTTAGCAAAAAAGAATTCATTACCTTTAACAAAAGATAAACTTTTTAATAATAAGCTTACCGGCGTTATTAGTCGAGAATTTTTGACTCCTTTAGAAGAAACCCGATTAGCGATCGAAGAGATAGTTATGGCAAAAAATGTTGCCATTGATTTATTTCCAAGATCAAGCTCAATACGTAAGCAACAACATGAATTAATTTACCATTATCATTTAGTAGGGGTTACAGTTGGTCTAAATACCAATAAAAGACTTCGTATTTTTCCAAATACCTATTCGGATATAAATGCCGCCAAAAGGTAATAAAAAATCCAGTTTGGGAAATTTAGACGGTAGAAATCATAAAAATTTAATAAGATTTTTTCTTTTTTTGTAGTATATTAATGTTTATAAATGTACATACCGTCTAAATTTTAATAATTATGGCAATAAATTTACAAGAAGAATATAACAAAACAAATATTCAAGGTATTATAGATCAACTAGAAGAAGATCTTGTTGGTTTAGCACCAGTTAAACAACGTATTAAAGAGATTGCTGCTTTACTACTAGTTCAACGCCTTAGAAAGAATTTAGGACTAGGGATTAACGCCTCTGCTGTAGGACTACATATGTCATTTACAGGAAGTCCAGGAACAGGGAAAACTGAAGTAGCCAATCGAATGGCTGATATTCTTTTTAAACTTGGTTATATTCGTAAAGGGCATTTAATTACGGTTACAAGAGATGACCTTGTTGGGCAATACATTGGTCACACAGCACCTAAAACAAAAGAAGTTTTAAAACGTGCGATGGGTGGTGTTTTATTTATTGATGAAGCATACTATTTATATAAGCCTGATAACGAAAGAGACTATGGTTCAGAAGCTATTGAAATCTTACTTCAAGTAATGGAGAACCAAAGAGAAGATCTTGTAGTTATTTTTGCTGGATATAAGGACCGAATGGATAGCTTCTATGAATCAAACCCAGGTTTATCATCACGAGTAGCAAACCATATTGACTTCCCAGATTATACACCGGAAGAGTTAATCAAAATCGGTCGTCTAATCCTTGAAGAGCAACAATATAAAATGACTCCGGACGCTGAATCTGCTCTGTTAGAATATGTTGATAAGCGAAGTAGAATGCCTTTATTTGCTAATGCTAGAACGATTAGTAATGCAATTGACACTGCGCGTATGAGACATGCAAACCGAATGTTTAATTCAGGGGATCAAGTTTTAACAAAGGCGGATTTAGTAACAATTCAAGTAGAAGATATTCGCGAAAGTAGTTTATTCTCAGAACTTGGTTAATAATCATCTCAAGGATGGATTATAATTATATTATTTGAAGTATTAAAATTTTATACTTAAAAACTTTAATAAACTATGGTTGAAGTATTACTATCAGGAATTGTAATTGGGCTTGTGCCAGTAACAATTTTAGGACTTTTTGTGGCAGCTTATTTACAATATCGACGCGGCAACCAGTTTGGTGTTTAAATAAACAATAAAATTGTCCATCTCCAAACTAGAAAAAGGTTTGAAGATGGACAATTTTATTTAATTTTAGAAATTAGGCAAGCAATTGATCTCTTGTAGCGTCTTTAGACTTCTTGATTCAATACTTTTTTATAAAAGAATGATTTTTGAACGAAGAACAAAGAAAACTACTCGGTGTCTTATTCTTGCTAACATGATTGTGAAGTAATTAAATGCTTCTTTTTTATATTCAGTTAATGGATTCTTCTGCCCATAAGCTATCCATCTTATCGAATCGCGTAAAAAAGCGATTTTTTGCAAATGTTCAGTCCAGGCACTATCGATTTGCTGAAGTATAAAGTTCCTTTCTAATTCCCTTAATAAGCCAACTTCAATCAATTCCATTTCAATTTCCTTTAAATCATATGTGATTTCAATTTGCTGTTGTAAGAAACGTAATGATTGTTGTTTATCTTTTTCAATATTAAACTCTGTAGGAAATGGTGCACCTAAAAGATTTTGTAATTTCAATGTAATAAATTTTATCTTTTCTTTGTCATCAACAATTTCAAATCTATTAAATAAATCATCAAGACTTCTTTCTGCATAATTGACTAACCAATTTCTTACACTTTTTTGCTCAAAAATTCGTCTTCGTTCCGAGTAAACTGTATTTCGTTGGACATTAATAGCTTCATCATATTCAAATAACTGTTTTCTCGTATCAAAATAAAACGCCTCAACCTTTTTTTGAGCAGATTCTAGACTTTTATTTAAAAGTCCAGATTGAATTGGGGTATCATCTTGAAAACCAACATTTTGCATTATATTTAATATTTGTTCCCCACCAAAAATGCGTAAAAGTTTATCTTCTAAGCATAAAAAGAATCTAGAGGATCCTGGATCTCCTTGTCGGCCAGCTCTACCCCGAAGTTGATTATCAATTCTTCGAGATTCATGACGTTCCGTACCAATTACATGTAATCCACCAAGATCTAGAATACTCTTTCCTTCTTCAATTACAACCCGCTTTTGTTCATTAAGAATAAAATTATAGATTTGTAAAAATAATACCGTTGTCGGATCTGTTTTTTCCTCTAATTCCGATAGAGATGTTTTTAACAAGTCTTTATAATTAAGTCTTAGATTTTCTAAAAAATCCGGATCTTCTATTTTTAAACTCTTAATAAATTCGTTGTTGTTAAATCTATCTTTATCTTCGAACAACTCTTTTATTAGATCATTAGTTAGCGAAGTAGGATTTCCGCCCAATAAAATATCAGTTCCTCGTCCTGCCATATTTGTTGCAATTGTAATCGCTTTTTTACACCCTGCCTGAGCAACAATGTCGGATTCACTTTCAACATTTTCTGGCCGAGCATTTAAAAGTCTATACGGTATTTTATATTCACTAAGCAACGCAGCTAACAACTCTGATTTTTCAATTGTTGTTGTACCGATTAAAACCGGGCGGCCAATATTATACATTTCAAGGCATTCTTGCGCAATACAACGCCATTTTATATATTGGTTTTTATAAATTAAATCTGAAAGATCTTTTCTTCGAATTGTTCTATTTGTTGGTATTGGTACGACAGTTAAATTGTAAATCTTTTCAAATTCTGCTTCCTCTGTTTTTGCTGTTCCAGTCATACCAGACAATCTGTCATATAGTAAAAACAAATTTTGGTAACTTATAGAAGCTAATGTTTGGCTTTCGTCTTGAATGGGTAAATTTTCTTTTGCTTCTACTGCCTGATGTAAACCATCACTCCAGCGTCGACCTGCCATTGTACGGCCAGTAAATTCATCAACGATAATAATTTCACCATTCTCGTTAATAATATAATTCTTATTTCTTTTAAATAACTCTTTAGCCTTAACAGAATTTAAAACATAAAAAATCCACGGCTCATCTGGACTATATAAATCAACAATTCTTAAAGCTTGCTCGCAAAAAGAAACACCTTCATTTGTAAGTGTGACATTTTGGGTTTTTTCATCAACATTATAATGAATATCACGTTTTAGAATTGTGGCTAACTTTGTCGTTTGTAAATATTTTTCGGTCGAGGTTTCGCCAGCACCAGAAATAATAAGTGGAGTTCGTGCTTCATCAATTAATATCGAATCGACTTCATCAATTACGCAGTAAAAGAAGGGCCGTTGAACTATTTCTTCAGCACTGTAAGCCATATTATCACGTAAATAATCAAACCCTAGTTCATTATTTGTAACATAAACAACATCGCAATTATAATTCGCTTTTCTATCGACAGGTTCCATATCCGCTTGAATTAATCCAACACTTAACCCCAAAAATCTATGTACTTGGCCGACATACTCTGCATCGCGTTTAGCTAAATAATCATTTACTGTAATAACATGAGTACCTTTACCGTATAAAGCATTTAAAAAAGTAGGCAACAATGCAACCAATGTTTTCCCTTCTCCGGTTTTCATTTCTGCAATCTTACCTTCATCAAGAACTAAACCACCGATTAGCTGGACATCAAAATGACGCAGTCCTAAAACCCTCTTACTAGCTTCACGAACTAAGGCAAACGATTCTGGAAGAATAGACTTTTTTGTTTCGCCTTTTAAAAGGCGCTCCCTTAGTTCTTTTGTTTTTTCCTGTAGTTCAAAATCTGTTAATAATTTAAGATTATTTTCTAATGCATTAATTTGGTCAACTTGGGATTTATATTTTGCTGTGACTTGTTGTGAGGGTTTTTGAAAAATTGTTTCTAACATAGGTTTATATTATGCTTGCTATCTTAAATTTTAAGAAATTATGAATGCGGCAAAAAAATGTTTATTGATACACTTATTCATTTTAACATTACTTGTTTTTCTATTTCTAATTTTTATAAATAAATATTATATTGGGTCAACTGGGACTCGAACCCAGAACTATTCGGTTAAAAGCCGAGTACTCTACCATTGAGTTATTGACCCATCCATACTTATTATACAAAATATTTATATATTTGACGATACCTAAAATTTTTTTCCAAGCGCAAATAATTAATTTGCAAAACAAAAAATCGTTTGATATCCTTTATTGTATACAAGTAGGCTCAGTAGCTCAGTTGGTTAGAGCAGGGGACTCATAAGCCCAAGGTCGCAGGTTCAAGTCCAGCCTGAGCCAGTACAAGAATATTTTTAATTTCGAAATTTATAAAAAGAGTCATTTTAAAAACCAAGTTAGATAAAAAGTTATTATGCCTGCAAAGACAATTCTTTACCAAGAAGCGGCAAGAAAAGCCTTAGAAAAGGGAATGGATATTTTAGCGGAAGCAGTTTCAATTACTTTGGGACCCAAAGGTAGGAATGTGGTTTTAGGCAAAAAGTTTGGAACACCGCAGATTGTTAATGATGGAGTAACTATTGCAAAAGAGATAAATTTAACAGATAACCTTGAAAATACAGGCGTTTGTTTAATCCGACAAGCAGCTTCAAAAACTAATGATGTTGCGGGTGATGGTACGACAACGGCTACTGTTCTTGCATATGCCATTATCAAGCAGGGTATGCGAAACGTTGCCGCAGGAGCAAATCCAATTGTTTTAAAACGTGGCATTGAAAAGGCAACACAATTTGTAGTTAGTAAAATTACAGATTATGCAAGACCAATTGAAAATCTTTCTGATATTACTAAAGTCGCGACTATTTCGGCAGGAAATGATACCGAAGTTGGTGAACTTATTGCAAGTGCTATTGATAAGGTTGGGCGAGAAGGTCTTATTTCACTAGAGGAAGGGAAGTCGACAGTAAATGAACTGGAAATTACTGAAGGAATGGGATTTGATCGTGGCTTTATTTCTGGTTACTTTGTAACTAATCAAGAACGAATGGAGTCGGTTTTAGAAAATCCTTATATTCTTCTGACAGACAAAAAAATTACGTTAGTTAAACAAGATTTATTACCAACACTTGAATTAATTTCAAAAACTAATCAACCATTATTAATAGTTAGTGATAATGTTCAAAAAGAAGCATTAGCTACTTTGATTGTTAATAAAATCCGAGGTATCTTAAACGTGGTCGCTGTTCGAGCACCTGGATTTGGTGACCGCCGTAAAGCATTATTATCTGATTTAGCAATTTTAACAGGAGGACAAGTTATTACTTCTGATGCAGGTTATAGTCTACAAAATATGGAACTAGACTTATTAGGCAAAGCCCGTCGTGTAATCGTTGGTAAAGAATCTACAACAATTATTTCAGATGAAAATAAACGCGCAGTACTTGCCCGATGTGAACAACTAAGACGTCAACTGGAAACAAGCGATTCTACGTATGAAAAGGAAAAAATTCAAGAAAGATTGGCGAAATTAAGTGGGGGTGTAGCTGTTATCAAAGTCGGGGCAGCAACTGAAACCGAAATGAAAGATCGAAAACTTAGACTTGAAGATGCGGTAAATGCTACAAAAGCTGCGGTAGAAGAAGGAATTGTGCCTGGGGGTGGTACTACCTTAGCCCATATTTCTGAAGAGCTTTTCGAATGGGCTAAAGACAATTTACTAGAAGATGAACTTATTGGGGCTTTAATTGTTGAAAAAGCTCTTAGTGCTCCTTTGAAAAAAATTGCGTCAAATGCAGGCCAAAATGGTGCTGTTATCTTTGAAAGAGTTAAAGAAGCTGATTTTGAAGTTGGTTACAATGCGGCTGCAAACAAATTAGGAAATATGTTTGATATTGGAATAATTGACCCGGCTAAAGTAACACGTTCAACCTTACAAAATGCTTCCTCAATTGCTAGTATGGTTCTAACAACAGAATGTATAATTGTAGATAAGGCTTCCGAAGATAGTATGCCATAATTTTGATAAATCTCAAATTTTTCAACAACAAATATAACTAATGCTTAATAAATTTTTAACAAAAAATTTTATACCAGCTTCTTCTAAAACTTCAATAAAAATGAAAATGGTTGTTGATGATGAGATGGCTCTTTCAGAACATATTGAAGAATTTAGTCAACGATTAGTTTTTTGTCTTATATTCCTTCTTTTTGCCACTCTTATATGTTTTGCCGATGTAAAAGAAATTGTAAGAATTTTCCAGGCCCCGGCTATCGGAGTAAAATTTCTTCAATTTGCGCCAGGTGAATATTTTTTCGCATCAGTAAAAATAGCAGTTTTTTGTGGTGTTTTAATCAGCAGCCCTATTATTCTTTACCAATTATTACTGTATTTGATTCCAGGATTAACTAAAAACGAACGGGATATTGTATTACCTGTTAGTTTAGGTTCAGGAATTTTATTCGTAATTGGGCTAATTTTTTCGTATTTCTTCCTCGTACCAGCAGCATTGCGATTTTTTATATCTTATGGTTCAGAAGTCGTTGAACCCTTTTGGTCGTTTGATCAATATTTTGATTTTATCGCTGTTTTATTATTTGCTACAGGACTTGCTTTTCAAATCCCGGCTGTCCAAGTTGTGTTAGGACTATTAGGGATTGTAACGGGCGAAAAAATGTTGTCTGCTTGGAAATATGTTATTGTAATTTGTACGGTTGTTGCGGCAATAATAACTCCATCAACAGACCCGATAACACAAATTTTACTTTCAACCGCTCTATTAAGTTTGTATCTAGGGGGCTCAGGGTTCGTAATATTACTTAAAAAATAAATTCTCTAAAGAAGTATTTATTAAAATATTGAGTGTATAATAACTTAGTGTACTCAATTTAGAAAAAAAATTACTTAAATGATTCAAGCAATCAAGAAGTTCAAGTCTGTTTTCGTGATTCTAGGAATCGTAGGAACAATCTTTCTACCGAAAGTGTCTTATGCATACCCAGTTTTTGCACAGAACGCATATCAAAACCCACGTGAAGCAACTGGACGAATCGTTTGTGCTAACTGTCACCTAGCACAGAAACCAGTAGAAATCGAAATTCCACAGGCCGTTTTACCTGATTCTGTGTTCGAAGCTGTTGTAAGTGTTCCGTACGATACTTCAGTAAGACAAGTTACAGCAGGTGGTACAAGAGGAACTCTTAACGTCGGTGCTGTACTAATTCTTCCAGAAGGTTTTAAGCTTGCTCCAAAAGAGCGTCTTTCAGATGAGATAAAAGCAAAAACTAAGGGTGTTTTTGTACAACCATACAGTAAGGATAAACCAAATATTTTAGTTGTTGGTCCAATTGCTGGTGATAAAAAAGGACAACTTAGAGAAATTGTTTTCCCTGTTCTTTCACCAGACCCCGCAACAAATAAAGATGTTAACTACCTAAACTACCCAGTTTACCTAGGTGGTAACCGAGGCAGAGGACAGGTTTACCCAACAGGTGAAAAGAGTAATAATAACGCATACACGTCTACTGCAGCAGGACAAGTTGAATCAATTGAGAAGTCTGCTGACGGTAAGACAACTTCTCTTGTAGTTGCGTCAGCGACTGGAAGTGTAACTCAGACTATTCCAGGTACACTTGAGATTGCGGTAAAAGTAAATGATACAGTAAAACTTGACCAGCCTTTAACATTAGACCCTAATGTTGGTGGATTTGGACAGGAAGAAACTGAGATTGTTTTACAGAACCCAAACCGTGTTAAGGGAATGATTGTATTCTTCTTCACTGTTACATTAGCTCAAATTTTACTTGTTCTTAAGAAGAAGCAGTTTGAAAAAGTTCAAGCAGCTGAAATGAACTTCTAATAAGTTTGGAAAGAGTTTAAAAAAGATACTAAAACAGAAGAATAGATTTTTTTGTTTTAGTATCTTTTTCCAGTCTCTAATTATTAACCACGAATAATTTTATCTGACGAACTTACAAATACTAGAGCAGCGGCGATTGGAACAATAACAATAATTACTGCTAAGAAAATACTGCTTAAAAAAGCACTTAATGAAGGTGTCATAAATTTAACTTTTTACCTTAACTTGGATTTTGAAATAATTATAGCATAAAGCTTAATTAACCCTTTAGATATTTTTCTTCTAACCTTTTCCAATCACAAACGGTAATAAAGCAGCAATTCGAGCTGTCTTAATTAATTTTGTTATCTTTTTTTGTTGTTTAGATGTTAAACCCGTCACACGTCTTGGAAGAATTTTTCCTTGCTCGCTAAGGAAATTTGTTAATATTTTAATATCTTTGTAAGTAATTAACTCAAAGTTAATTGATTCATTGATTTCACTTGTTTTGTCTACCATAATAGGCCAATTTTTTTATTTAATTTCTTTAAATAATTCGTGTTTTTTTGTTACTGGAGAATATTTCATCAACTCTAAACGTTCTGTCGTATTTTTACGGTTTTTTGACGTATTATAACGATAAACGCCTTGTTCGCATCTGTGCTCCAAAGTAATGCGGATTCTAGACCCTTTGCTTTTAGCCATATCGGTTGTTGTATTTGTTAATTATCTACGTAATATATACGTAATTGGAAAAAATATCAATATGTTTAAAATAATACTTTGCTAACAGCCAAAGGTTTGGTACACTTACTTTTGTAAGTTTAAATAACTAAAAAGCTGGTGTAGCTCAATTGGTAGAGCAACTGATTTGTAATCAGTCGGTTATGAGTTCAAGTCTCTTCACTAGCTCTAGCAAATTTATTTAATTAAAGAAGTTAACGGAATTTACTATAATTGATATTAGTAATAAAGACTTGCTTCAAATTTTTTAATTACCCCCAAAACTCAAAATGGATGTACTAATAATTACCCTTTGCAGTGGTATCGCAGGGTTTTTTAAATTTTATATGGTTGCTTTAACTTTAAGAATTTATTTAACATGGTTTCCAAATATTAATTTTTACACTCAGCCGTTTTCATCTTTAGGTAAAATGACTGACCCATATTTAAGACTTTTTAGAGGGATTATACCTCCACTTTTAGGTTTGGATCTTTCCCCACTTCTTGCCTTTAGCCTAATGACATTTCTTATTGATGTTTTTTCAAGTATAAAATTATAGACTTCTGCTCAAATAATTTATTCTCTTTTTAAAACTTTGAAATAGAAGCAAATCGGAAGCTTTTTGCAGTTTTATCCTTTTAGTACAAATAAAGTATAATTACTATATAGTATTTAATAAAATTGATAAATATATATTTTTTTTTAGTCATCACATTTAATAATGGCAAAGAACCAATCAAATGAATCCGACGCTATTTTAGATGATATTGTTGCAACTCCATATAAGTATGGGTTTACAACTGACCTTGAAACCGAACAATTTGAAAAAGGTCTAAGTAAAGAGGTTGTTGAAAAAATAAGTTCTAAAAAAGATGAGCCGGAATTTTTAAAAAAGTTTCGTAACAAATCCTTTAATGCATGGAAAAAAATGACTAGTCCGTTATGGGCTTCTCTTGAAATTCCTGAAATCGATTATAACAATATTCAATATTATTCAGTCCCAAAAACTAAAAAGAAGCTCGGAAGTTTAGATGATGCAGATCCAGAATTATTAGAAACATTTGAAAAATTAGGCATTTCATTAAACGAACAAAAGTTACTTACAAATGTTGCTGTAGATGCTGTATTTGATAGTGTTTCTATAGGAACTACCTTTAAAAAACAACTTCAAAAATCTGGGGTTATTTTTTGTTCGATTACTGACGCAATACAAAAATACCCACACTTAGTTGAAAAATACCTTGCTGGTGTAGTACCTATAGGGGATAATTATTTTTCTGCATTAAATTCTGCAGTTTTTAGTGATGGTTCATTTTGTTATATTCCGAAAGATATTAAGTGTCCAATGGAACTTTCAACATATTTTAGGATAAACAATGAAGAAGCAGGCCAGTTTGAACGAACATTAATTATTGCGGAAGAACGGAGTTCAGTCAATTATTTAGAAGGTTGTACCGCCCCTCAATTTAGCAGTAACCAACTTCATGCCGCCGTTGTTGAGCTTGTTGCACTCCAAGATGCTACAATCAAATACTCAACCGTTCAAAATTGGTATGCTGGTGATGAAAATGGAGTTGGTGGGGTTTACAATTTTGTTACTAAACGCGGAATGTGTGCGGGTAAAAATGCACGAATCTCTTGGACGCAGGTTGAAACCGGATCTTCAATTACATGGAAATATCCGAGTTGTATTTTGTCGGGTGAAAACGCAGTAGGCGAATTTTTCTCCGTTGCCTTAACAAGCAATAAACAGCAAGCCGATACTGGAACAAAAATGGTTCATTTAGCTCCTGGAACTCGCAGTCGAATTATTTCTAAAGGAATATCCGCAGGAGATTCTGTGAATACATACCGTGGTTTAGTCAAAGTTGGGCCTAAAGCATCGAAGACTCAAAACTATTCACAATGTGATTCGTTATTGATTGGTAAAACGTGTAGTGCAAATACTTTTCCGTATATTGAAGCGCAAAATAGTTATACGCAAATAGAACATGAAGCTTCAACATCGCGTATTGCTGAAGAACAATTATTTTATTTATTGCAACGTGGTATAGAAACAGAAGAAGCTGTATCTTTAATGGTTAATGGTTTTTGTAAAGAAGTTTTTAACGAATTACCTCTAGAATTTGCCTCAGAAGCTGATCGATTATTGAGTCTAAAATTAGAAGGTTCTGTAGGATAACTTTTTAAAATTATTAATCTTATCTAGGTATTCTTGTCATACTTAAATTAACGACCAGAATGAATTTTTTAAATGAATTTGTCCTCTTACTGAAAGCACGTTACCCAATAATTTATATTTCTACGAATGAAGAGGAACGAATTGAATACTTAATAAAGTATTGTGCAAAAAAGTATGTTGTTAGAACTTATTATTCATGGGATTTTGTCGACGGTTATCAAGGAAACCCGAATGATACCGGATTTGCTGCACGAAACCCATTAGAAGCATTAGATTTAATTGAGAAACTAACTCCGGAGACTGCGTCTATCTTTGTCCTTAAAGATTATGATAATTTTCTTAAAGATTTTTCTGTAATAAGAAAGTTAAAAAATTTAAGCCGAAATCTAAAAACGCAGCCAAAAAATATAATAATTGTTTCTTCAGAGGTTAATATCCCTGATTCTTTAAAAGAATTTGTCACTCTTCTCGAGTTTCCACTACCTAGTTATTCGGAAATTTTAGAAGAACTGAATAGGTTAATATCTTCATTACAGCAGAAAATTGAACCTGCAACTGTAAATAATATTGCAACAGCATGCCAAGGTTTATCTCTTGAAAGAATTAGAAGAGTCTTGTCTAAAGTAATCGCAAAATATGGCGAAATTGACAAGTCTAGTCCAAATCTTATATTACAAGAAAAAAAGCAAATTATTCAACAAACCCAATTACTTGAATATTGCTTAAATGATAAAAGTCTTTCTGACTTAGGGGGTTTAGACAATTTTAAAGATTGGCTAGAATTACGTTCAGAAGCCTTTTCCCAAGACGCAATACAATATGGTTTACCTTACCCCAAAGGTTTACTGTTAGTCGGGGTACAGGGAACAGGAAAATCTGTGGCTGCTAAAATTATTGCCAATGAATGGCAATTGCCGTTGTTAAGGTTAGATTTTGGAAGGTTATTTGCTTCGTTAATTGGTCAATCAGAACAACGTGTTCGTAAAATGATCGAAATTGCCGAGGCACTTTCACCATGTATTTTATGGGTTGATGAGATTGATAAAGCATTTGCAGGAGCTCAAAGTAGTGGCGATAGCGGGACTACAAGCAGAGTATTAGCAACCTTTATTACTTGGTTATCAGAAAAAACAACACCTGTATTCGTTGTGGCAACTGCGAATAACATCGATATGATACCTCCAGAAATTTTACGAAAGGGTCGTTTTGATGAGATGTTTTTCTTAAATTTACCAACACGGGAAGAACGCGAGGCTATATTTGAAGTACATTTAAAAAAATTTAGACCAGATTCAATACAAAATTTTCAACTACCTCTGTTAGGTCAACTTAGTAAAGAATTTTCTGGTGCCGAAATTGAACAAGTTGTGATTGAAGCAATGCGTCTTGGATTTAATGAAAACCGCGAATTTAACAATGAAGATATCCTTATTTCAATACAAAAGCTGGTACCTTTAGCACGCACAAAAAGTAAAGAGATTGATTTACTAAAAGCATGGTCCGAATCAGGAAATGTAACTAGTGCCTCAAAATATACATGATTTTAATTTTACATGTGTTAAATCGTTAAAGACCAAAGCACTTTAGTTTAGTTGCTATAACTTTCAAGTCATTTTGCACATTCCGTACAATTTACTAAGTAAACGAAAATATATGCTTATATTTACGCCGTGACAGTTTTATGCTAATCTTAAAAGTTAATTAAGGTGTGGTAAAAAAAAAGCGAAATAACTAAGAATGACTCCGTTACAAAATCTTTCTCTTGATTTAGATGTATTTTATAAAAATCCAAATATCCCTGAAATTGCTTTAGGCGATAAAGTAAAGGTTGTAATCTATTTAGAATTGCCTAAAAAAGCGGGTGAAGATGGAAAAAAGGGCAAGGAGCGTATTCAAGCTTTTGAAGGTGTTGTAATTTCTAAACATTTAGCAAGTACAAAAATTGATTCAACCATTACAGTTCGAAAAATGTTTCAAGGTGGGGGTACAGAAAAAGTATTCTTATTGAATTCTCCATGGATAAAAAGTATTGAGGTGCTTAGTAGTTCAATAGTAAGACGTTCAAAGCTATATTATTTACGCGAACGTACAGGTAAATCAGCACGATTAAAGACACGTTTATAAAATATAAATACTTTTTTCTAACTGAAAAATTAAAACTTTCATCACGAATACTTAAGAAATGAAGAAAAAATTATTGCCCTATTTAATAACCTTGGCAGAACGCTGTTTATCTGTAGCAGCGTTTATTTTCCCGTTTATTGAAGTTGCATCTTATTTTGGACCAAAAGTGTTTTTAAGTACAGACAGCCTTGCTCTGAGAAATTTTTATTTAAACCATCTGGTAAAACTTTCAATGTTTTATCAGAATAACAATTTACTCATTTTTCTGTTTATGGTCTGGGTGTTTATTGTTTGTTCACGTGGTTCCGTACCATTAACTAAATTTGTGAGGTTTAATGTTATACAAGCGATTTTACTAAACATTATTTGTTCTTGTTCAGGTGTTATTTTTACCTTTCTTCCCATTGTTCTCAGAGAAAGTATGATCGGGATAATATTTGCAAATTTTCTATTTCTTGGAATTGTGCTATTAATTGCTTATTCATCATTATTAATAGCATATGGGAAATACCCTAGTATACCTATTATTTCTCAGGCGGCAAAAATACAAGTTTCGAGATAAATGAGATTAAAAAATAATCTCCGTGATATAAACTCGGAGATTATTTTTTTAATAATAATTACTCTAAATCTTTTCTGTTTGGGTTTCTAGATGGGTCATTCGAAAGAAAACCGAAAGTGAAAAGAGAGATAAAGAAAATTACAACCGTGTAAACTAAAATCTTTAACGTGAACATAGTTCAATTTTTATTAATTACTAATATGCAAATAATATATTTGCTATTTTAAATATTATTATATTCTATAATGTTATTTTAACGCTAGAAATTATATTCTACAACTGATTAATACGAATCTCGCATTAAACATTAGCTAAATATTTTAGAATATGAAACTATTTAAGAATCGTCAGCTGTATAGTATTCCTTTTCTCGTTAAAATCTTTTGGATAAATTAAAACAAGCCGTTTTCACATCAAACAGATTTGCTAATATTGAGACTTGGTTTATTTTAAAAACCAAGCAAAAAAATTTTTACTGCAGAGTTTGAAACAATAAATATTTTATAAAATGTTGGCACTTTCATTTTTACTATCAATCAATTTTGTTTTACGTTCACAACCATAATATTTTGAATTAATTTTTTTACAGTTTAAGTTTTTACAAACCTTTTATTGCAAGAATAATCGTACAAGCACGGTCCTTTTTAAGATTTAATTTGTAGAAATTTGTAGAAACTATTGACAGAGATGTCGATCGTTTAGTATATTTCTTTTTAGATTAAAAGTTTAATTCA